>Ga0134126_10002647_pt1 | contig 22509 bp, 19 predicted proteins | sample KB31752_FD_96881 | JGI IMG/M metagenome (GOLD analysis project Ga0134126, IMG submission 96881) | Terrestrial soil microbial communities with excess Nitrogen fertilizer from Kellogg Biological Station, Michigan, USA - KB3-175-2 | ecosystem: Environmental > Terrestrial > Soil > Unclassified ... | reverse complement strand
ATCCAGGTAGCCCATCCTTATGGGACCGCCGAGTTGCTAGAGGGCGTGGTTGCTAGCGCGCGCGAGCAGGCGGCCGAGTCAGAGCGGAAGGTCGTGCCTTCGGCAGCGCTCATGGTGAGGATTCGCCGGGTCGGGCGGATCGCCCTGACGCACTCGTCGTCGGCCACGATGCTGCGCAGGGCCTGATTTCGACCCCGATGCTGCTCCCTCACGCTCCCTCACCGGCGGTGGCATCATGGTCAGCGAACATGACTAGGCCGGTTCCAGGCTGAAGAGACGGAGCAGTGACCCGAATACGGCCAGCCGCCTGGCTCATGGCCGCTGTCGCACTGTTCTTGCTGGCCGCGGCCGGTTATGTGCTGCTCGTTCACGCGTCCCCTGGGTACTACCGGGCGCAGATCGACGCGGCCGTCTACCGGGATGGCGGCATCGCGGTCCGGGATCAGCCGGCGATGCTCTACGCGCTGAAGCTCGGGGCGGAGAAGCTGCCGTTCACCTACCCGCCGTTCGCCGCGCTCCTGTTCGCCGCGGGGAGCGGTGCGTCGTTCGCGACCTGGCAGGTCGCGCTAACGGTGCTCACGATCGGGCTGCTGCCGGTGGTGGCCTACCTTTGCCTGGGGCTCGCCGGGCGGCCCGCCGGCCTGGCCAGGGCGGCGGCGGCATTTGCGATCGCCGCGGTGGGCCTGTGGCTCGAACCGGTTGCGATGACACTGTTCTTCGGGCAGATCAACCTGGTGCTGCTGGCCTTGGTGGTCGGCGATCTCGCGCTGCCGGACCACATCAAGAGCAAGGGCATCGGCATCGGGCTGGCGGCGGGGATCAAGCTCACGCCGCTGATCTTCATTCCGTACCTGCTGTTCACGCGGCGAGTAAAGGCTGCCGCGGTCAGCGCGCTGACCTTCGCGGTTACGGTCGGACTGGGGTTCGCGCTGCTACCGCACGCCTCCATGGTCTTCTGGGGCGGGAAGATCACCCGGCCGCGCAGCAAGCCCTTCTACCTGGACAATCAGTCCCTTAACGGCGTTATCCTCCGCTTTACTCACGCCGGGCCCGACGCGCACGCCGACTGGCTGGTCGCGGCGGTCGTCGTCGGCATCGCCGGGCTTGCCACCTCGGTACTAGCAAGCCGGCGCGGCCACGAGCTGCTCGGCCTGGTTGTGTGCGCCGCGACTGGCCTGCTGGTGTCCCCGGTCACCTGGTCGCACCACTACGTTTACGTGGTCCCGGCACTCGTCCTCGCCGTGTACGGGCCACGGCGCCTCGGCTACCGGATCCTCGGCGCCGCGCTGGTGGTGGGCTTGTTTGGCTGGTGGCCGGTGCCGATTGGCAACCGGGGCGGCTACCACCCTCAGGCCAAGCTGCTGCCGCGCGGGTTGCTCCTCCTGGCCCCGAACCGCGGCAACAGCCGGGCGGCAGTCGAGTTCACCTGGCGAGGGCTGGAATTGATCGCCGGCAACTACTACGTGCTCATCCTGCTCGTGTTTATCGCGGCCACGGCATGCGCCCTGGTGCTTACCGGTCGCCTCGGGCCTCAGCATGTCGCGGCCGACGCCGTACTCCTGCGCCGATAGGCGTGGGTCGCTTAGCTTTGATGCAGAGATGCTGTACGACAGGGCGGGACCGGCGGCGGGGACCGGGCGGCGGCGGAGGGTCGCGGCGCGGACGCGGCTGGACTTCTGGTTCGACGCGGTGTTGCTGCTGGGCTACACGCTGGCCTACAGCTACGGCTTCACCGGGATCGCGATCCACGAGTGGCTGGGCATCGGCCTGGGGCTGGCCTTGCTGCTCCACCTGACGCTGCACTGGGACTGGGTCATCCGTGAGACCGGCAAGCTGCTGCGCCCGCGCGGGCACGACAAGCTGATCTGGGCGGTCAATCTGGCCCTGCTGGTGGCGATGACGCTATGCGTGGCCTCGGGCATTGTGATCTCGCGGGTGGCGCTGCCGCAGGTCGGCATCTACACGCTGGGCGGGCCGTTCTGGGAGCGGCTGCACGTCCTGTCGGCGGAGGTGACGCTGGGCCTGGTCCCGGTGCACGTGGCGCTGCGCTGGCGGTGGATCGTCAGGGTGGGACGCCGGCTGCTGACGCGGCGCTCGGCCGGGTCAGCGGGGCGGCCGGGATGAGGTTCCTGCGCCACCTGGGCGCGGCGACGGCGGCCGCGGCGATCGTGGTAGCCCTCGGGCTGGCCTGGGCCCACTTCGGGGCGCAGACGCTGGCGCCGGGTCCGCAGATCCGGTTTAAGCAGGAGATCGTCACTATGCCGCCGGGCTCCAGGCAGCCGCACGGAACGGTGGCGGCCGGGCACGGAATGCGGGGCGGGGGAATTCGGGTCGGCCCTAACGGGCTAACGGTGATCCGCGCACGGCCATTCGATCTCGGGCTGGGATCCATGTTCGACCCGGTGAACCTGCCAATCCTGCGGCATACCGTGGTTATTGAGGCGGGAGTGATTGCGGTTGTGGTGGCCCTTGATGTCCTGCGTCGCAGGTCACGGCGGTCCTGGCGGGCTGCTCAGCTGGCGGCAGAGACCTATCGGCCGGACGACGAGCCCTAAGCCATAACAGATCAAAAATGGATAAACAAGGCTTGTCGAACCATTTACTCGCAAGTAACCTACTCGGCAGTAGCAATCCCTGAGTACGTGGCCTAGCAGGCGCGCCGGGTTAGCCGAATTGGCGCACGACCATTACCTAAATGATCGCGCGCGGCTCTGGCGGCCTATTTTGGCCTGCGTGGAAAGGAGCCGCCGGGCATCCTGAACGACCGCATGCAGCTGACCACATCGACCAAGGAGGAACAGATCAGCATGCGCACGCGCCTCACCCCGCGTATAACCCCGCGTATAACCTCGCGTATCACCCAGGTCCTGTTAGCCGGGACCGCAGCCGTCACGGCGGTCCTCGCCCTCTCCGTCGCCCCCGCCTCCGCCGTAACCGCGACCTTCACGGTGTCGCCGGGCGGCAGCTACACGGGCTCGGCGGGCACCACGACCCTCACCGACACGACCACGGGCAGCGCGCTCACCTGCAAGTCGGCGACGGCAGCGGGCACGCTCAAGTCGGGCAGCGGGCTGTCGGGCACGGGCATCGGCACGATCACGAGCACGACGTTCACGACCTGCACGGGTCCGCTCGGGCTGACCTTCACGGTGAAGCAGTCGGGCACCTGGAACCTGAACATCACTAGCAACAGCGGCGGCGTCAGCACCGGGTTCATCAGCGCGGTGAAGGCGAGCCTGTCGGGCCCGCTCTGCTCGGCTACGGTCACGGGCTCGGCCGACGCGACGTACACGAACAGCACGGGCGTGCTGACGGTCAAGCCGGTATCGGGCTCTGGCCACACACTCACGGTCTCGGGCGTCAGCGGATGCCTGGGCCTGATCAACAACGGCAACACGTCGACCTTCAATGGCGCGTTCACCATCAGCCCGAAGCAGACCATCACCTGACCCTGACCCAGCGCCAGGATCTGCTCGCGCCGCCCGGCCCAGGGAACCCCGAGGCCGGGCGGCGCGGCACCCATCGGCCCGTAAACGGAGAGGCATCACCATGTGGTCACCAGCAAGCCCGCACCCGCGGCGCGCACCGCGGCGCATCCCGGCACGCATCCCGCTACACATCCCGCTACGCATCCTGACGGTTCTCATGCCGGCCGGGCTGCTGGCGTCGGCCGGCGGTATCACGAGCGCGGCCTCGGCCTCGACCGGCCAGACGCTGACGGTCAAGTACAAGGTGACGGGCAGCACGCTCATCAAGTCGGTGAACGCCGACGTGAAGCTCGGCCCGGGCAAGCTCACGTCGACGGTCAACCTCACGACGGCGAAGCTGACGGCGGACCTGTCGCTGCCCTCGGCGACGATCTCGTTCAAGGAGTTCGGCATCGTCCCGGTCACCGCGACGGCCAACCTGGTCCAGGACGGCAAGACGACGGGTCAGCTGAACATCAACACGGGCGCGGTCAAGACGAAGTCCAAGATCATCCTGCAGCTGACGTCCCTGTCGATCGCCGGGCTGGCCATCCCGGTGCCCAAGGGCTGCCAGAGCGCGACGCCGGCGGTGATCAAGCTGGCCAGCCTGAAGGGGTTCAGCGTGGTGAAGGGCGGCAACCTGGCGGGCAAATACACGATCCCGCCGGTGGCCAACTGCGGCGTGCTGACGCCGCTGCTGAACGTGATCTTCCCCGGGCCAGGCAACACGATCAAGCTCAAGCTCGGCGCGGCGAAGGTCGTCAGCTAGCGGACGTCAGCGAACCGGGCATCAGCGGCCGGGCGTCAGTTGCACTGGCGGGTGCAGACCTTCCTGGGCACGCTGACGACCACGTTGTTGGCGGTCGAGGAGATGGACGTGGCCCCGGTGAGGATGAGAACCGGCTTGAGCGTGGTGCGGCCATTCCCGTCCCCGACCTGGCCGACGTGACTGGCGCCCCAGGCGTAGACCCGGCCATTGGTGGTGACCGCGTACGAGGTGGCCGAACCGGTGGCCAGGCTCGCGTAGGTGACGCCGGCCGGCGGGCGGATCAGGGTCGGGGATGATCGCATGCCGCGCTGACCGTTGCCGAGCTGGCCAGCCCAGTTGTCGCCCCAGGCCCTGAGCGTGCCGTCGGACAGCAGGGCCAGCGTGGCGCCGTTGCCCCACAGCGACCCGCCCTGGGCGACCTCCACCACGGGCTTGGCCAGCCGGACCTTGACCGGGACGTCCGACGCCTTGTTGATCTTGCCGTCGCCGAGCTGGCCGTCAGCGTCATAACCCCAGTCGTAGTAGTCGCCATTGGCCAGCAGCGCGCCGGAGTTGGCGAACGAGGCCACCAGCGAGACGACCGGCTTGCCCCATAGCCGGGCCACCCGCACTGGCCGGGTGGTGCTGCTCCTGCTGCCGGTGCCGAGGTCGCCGGAGACGTTCTGCCCGCAGGCGTAGACGGTGCCGCGGTCGTCGTACACGGCATGGTTGCTGGCCCCGGCCAGCGCGGTGACGTCGGAGAACGGAAGCCTGACGGGCTCATAGAACGGCTTGCGGTTACCGAGGCAGAGCTGGCCGCCGTGATCGTGGCCCCAGCCCCAGGCCCGGCCGCGGGTGTCGACGGCCAGGCCGGTGTCGTAGGGCATGGCGTCGGTGGGGATTGACGCGATCCGGACGCCGGCCGGGAAGCGCACCCGCACGGGCCGGTTAAAAGAATTCCTCTGCCGGCCATCGCCAAGCTGGCCCTGAGTGCCCAGGCCCCAGGCGTACAGCCGGCCGTCGGTCAGCAGCGCGTATTCCGTCGAGTTGGAGCTGCCCACCTGAGCCACTTTGCCGGGCAGGGTCACCGCGACGGGCACCTTCGTCGTGCCGAAGTTGCCTTTCCGGCCGCCGAAGAATGAGCCCCAGTGCTCGACCATCGAGGTAACTGGCTGCCGGTCAGTTTCCTGGGCCCGCTGTGCGTGCCCGGACCAGGCGCCAACCGCGCCCACCACGCCAACCATGAGAGCCGCGATCGCGGCCGCCGCACCCACCTGGGGCACTGCCGGTAGTGACCATCGCGCCGCCGACCGCGGCGCAGTTCCCGTCGGTTTCATGGGGCACCATAGTAGGACTTAGCCCGGCAACGCGGGCTCCGCGGATCGGCGTTCCGCCTCGGTGAGGCTCCGCGAAGCCTGAGCGGAGCCGAAGAATCCTGGGTGGAGGCTGGGAAAGCCGGACAATATTTGTTAACTAGCTGACATCCAGTAACAAACCTCCTTTTGAGACCATTGCGTTTCAGGCCTGGCCGTCGCTATCGTCCCGGTGGGTCCGCTGACAAGCGAGATCTACAGTGCTGTAGGCACAAGGGAGGCCCCAGATATGAGAGCTGCCCGATGGTGGGCACTAACAGGGTCGGGTGCGCTCGCCGCGTCTGTCATGGCGGCGGTGGTACCTGCCGCCGCATCGGCCAGCCCGGCCCCAGGCCGCGTGGCCTTGCGCGGCTCGGTGACGCCTGCGGTGGAGCGCTCGCACCCGGCCGGAAGGGTCGCGGGGACGAGTTCGGTGAGCTTTGATCTCGTGCTGTCGCTGCGGAACGCGGCGGGTGCGCGCAAGCTCGTCCGCGAGGTTTCGAGCCCGGGCTCGAAGCTGTTCCACCACTACCTGAGCGATGCCCAGTGGGTGGCGCGGTTCGGGCCGACGAAGGGCGAGGTCGCCAGGGCCGAGTCGTGGCTGCGCAAGCAAGGCATGAAGATCGTGGCCGTGCCCAAGGACCGCCTGGTCGTCGAGGCCCGCGGCACGGCGAGCCGGGTGGAGCGCGCGTTCGGCACCAAGCTCGGCTACTTCAAGGTCGCCGGGCACAAGGTCCGGCTGGCCACCAGCGCGATCACCGTGCCGTCCTCGATGGCGTCCACGGTGTCCGGCACGGTCGGCGTCAACCAGTACGTGGCCACGACGAGCCTGACCAACAAGCTGGCCGCGCCGAAGAGCGTCAAGGCGAAGGCCAACCAGGAGCCGCCGCCCCCGGCCGGCTTCCGCAACCCCCAGCCGTGCTCGCGCTACTGGGGCCAGAAGACCGATACGGCGGACTCCGGCTCGCTGTACGCGCCGTACACCAGCCCCCTGCCTTACGACATCTGCGGCTACAAGCCGGCCCAGCTGCGCGGCGGCTACGGCCTGAACACGGCCGTGTCCAAGGGCGACAACGGCTCCCACGTGGGCATCGCCATCGTCGACGCCTACGACTCGCCGACCCTGCTGAAGGACGCGCAGCGTTACTTCAGGATGAACGACCCGGCTCACCCGCTGGCCTCGTCGCAGTTCTTCAACGACGAGCCCGCGTCGGTGGGCAACGAGGCCGAGTGCGCGGCCAGTGGCTGGTTCACCGAGCAGTCCCTGGACGTCGAGTCGTCGCACTCCATGGCGCCCGGTGCGGACATCCTGTTCGTCGGGGCCCAGGACTGCCTGGACAGCAGCCTTCTCGCGGCGCTGAATACCGCGGTGACCAGCGGCGCGTCGGTGGTCAGCGACTCGTGGGGCGACGTCGCCGGCGACCTGCTGGTCGACGCGGCCACGAAGACCGCGTTCGACAACACGTTCATGCTGGCCGACGCCACCGGCGTCAGCGTGCTGTTCTCCACCGGCGACGACGGCGACAACTTCGCCGACTTCGGGCTGACCGCTCCGGACTACCCGCCGAGCAGCCCGTTCGACACCGCTGTGGGCGGAACCACGCTCGAGGTCAACAAGCACAACGCCCGTCGGGCTGAGTACGGCTGGTCCACGGCCAAGCAGTCGCTGTGCGCCTCCAGCACGACCAACTGCGGCACCGCCACCACGCCGGCCGGCGCGCTGGCCTGGCAGGCCGGCGATGGCGCGGGCACCAGCTACAACTACCTCCAGCCCTACTACCAGGCCGGGGTCGTCCCATCAGACCTCGCGCTGCGCAACGAGAACCTGTTCGGGCCGCAGCCGCTGCGGGTCGTCCCGGACATGTCCATGGACGCCGACGCCCAGAGCGGCATGCTCATCGGCCTGACCCAGACGTTCCCGAACGGCACCTACTACGACCAGTTCAAGGAGGGCGGCACCAGCCTGGCCTCCCCGATGCTGGCCGGCGTGATCGCCGACGCGGACCAGGCGGCGGGTCAGCCGCTCGGCTTCCTCAACCCGGCGCTGTACAAGGCCGAGAAGCAGACGCCGTCGGCGTTCAACGACATCCTGGCCCCGACCAGCCCGAACTCGGCGGCCGTCATCCGCGTGGACTACGCGAATGGCGTCGACGTGGGCGGCGGTTACGTCCTGAGCCTGCGGGCGATCGACTACCAGGGCCCGGAGACCTACTGCGACGGCACCGGCAACTGCGCCACCCGTCCGGTGACCAACTCGCCAGGTCCTGGCTTCGACGGCCTGACCGGGCTGGGCTCGGTCGGCAGCAAGTTCCTGCACTACCTGTCGAAGTTCTGATCTGAGCCTTCGGCGGGCGGGGACGGCCAGTCTGGTCGTCTCCGCCGCCGAAGGCACTGAGTAGCCACACCAAGAGGCCCAGCGGCGGTACCCCACCGGCACTGGGCCTCACATTTAATCCTGATGCTTTAAATCCTGAGGTCTTGCAGGCACAAAGCGCCGGAGCTTGCCGGTCCGCGGATCGCGCGGCAGGCCGTCGGCCGCGGTCAGGGTCACCTCGGGCGTGGCCAGCCCGTAGGACCGCAGCTCGGCCTCGATCCTGGCGCTCAGCGCCGCGGGATCGGCGACCGAGCCGAGGTAGGTGACGGCGGCGCCGCGGTCGGTCTGGCGCACCTGGTACTCCTCGACCGTGGGGACGGTGCTGAGCGCGTGCCGGAAGGCGGCGGCGGGCACCTGGCCGGCGCCGGGATAGACGAAGTCGTCGTCGACGCGGCCGGCGATGTCCGCGATCAGGCGCTGCGGCGACCCGCACGGGCACGGCGCGGCGGCTAGGGTCACCGAGTCGGTGAGCTCGTAGCGCAGGAACGGGAACGTGGTCTGGATGAGGCTCGTGACCAGGAGCTTCTCGGCCGGGTCCGAGTCGGCGACGGGCTGGTTGCCGACGTCCACGCGCTCCACGATCAGCACGTCCTCGGCCAGGTGCAATCCCGGCGAGCGGTCGCAGGCGATGGCGTGCATGCCTACCTCGGTGGAGCCCCACATGTTCGTGACCGTCGCCCCCCACACCGACTCGAACGCGGCGCGGGCCTCGGCGGTGAGCGGCTCGGAGTTGGTGCTGACCCGGCTGGGAGCGATGTCGAGCTGGCCGTGGGCCTGGGCCTCGGCCAGCCGGTGGATCACGCTCGGGTACCCGATCAGGTGATCGGGCCTGGCCTGCCCGACGCGCCCGGCGAGCTCGTCGAACGGGGTCAGCACGCTGAACACGGCCACCTGCTCGGCCGGGTCCAGGCGGGCGGAGAACAGCGGGGTACTGGCGTGCGGCGGCACCCCGGCGGTGATCACGGCGCGCAGCCGCGGCCGCCCGATGACCCCGCGGGCCAGGTCGTCCCGGTACTGATAGCGGAAGGCGACGGTGGCCGTGGCGGCGAAGAAGTCTTCGTCCCACACGTAGACGCCGCGCCGGCCCGAGGAGCCGCCCGAGGCGAACGCCTGGTGCCCGGCCGGGTCGAGGTAGCCAAAGTCCTCCTGGCCGTCGATGAAGTCGGTACACCGGGCCAGGGTCAGGCCGGGCTGGGTGATGATCTGGTCCCAGTCCCGCATGAGGTCGGCCTTGGTCATGACGGGCAGGCGCGGCAGGTCGTTCAGCTCAAGATCGGCCGGGGTGACGCCGGCCAGGCGGGCCCGGTGCCACGGCGAGCGCTGCTGGGCCAGGCCGACGATCGACCGGAGCTGATCGCGCTGGTGGCGGGCGACCTGGTCCCGCGACCAGGCCAGGCGCTGCTGATGCTCGGGGATGAGCGCCCGGATGGCCGCGGCCTGGCGCTCCCGGATGGCCTCAGTGTTCACTCTAGGTAATCTAGCGACCGCGTAACGCGGTCCGGCAGGCCGGGCCCGGCGGTTGACCAGGGCTAGCGCGGGCGGCGGTCAGTCGTTGCCGTTCCCCTTGCCGTTGCCCTTGTCCTTTCCCTTCCCATTGCCGTTATCGCCGTGGCCGGGGTGCTTGTCGGTGGCGCGGGCTACGGTCAGGGTGATCACCGTGTCGGGCCGGACCAGGCCGGAGGGGCTGACGGCCAGCACGGTGCCGGGCGGAACCTCGAAGTCGGCCTGCGGCCGGAGGCGGACCCTCAGGCCAAGCGCGCGCAGCTGGCGCTCGACGGCGCGGGCGGGATGCCCGATCAGCTGGTGCGGGCTGACCCGGACCAGGGCCGGGCTGGAGGCGCTCTGGGTCGGCCGCGGGGAGTTGCCGTGCGCGGTCGGCGTTCCGCGATGGGAGCCGCTGAACAGCCAGATGGCCACGGCCGCGATCAGGACCACCGCGGCCAGCGCGGCGGCGATCAGGCCACGGGGACCGAGAGGAACGGGGTGCCGCGGGCCCGGGCCCGACGGCGACGGTGGCAACGGCGGCGAGCCGGGAAGCAGGGTCTCCGTGGCGCCAGAATCGGCGGGCTCGGCGTAGCCCAGAGTGTCGGCGGGCCGGACCGGGCCGGGGCTGGCATGGCGGCCCGAGTAGCGGCTTGGCTCGGAAGGAGCGAAGCGGTTCGACCGGGCGTAGGCGACCGGGGCCGGCGGGGCGGCTGTGGCGGCTGTGGGGGGCCGGGTAGCCGTGGCGGGTGAGGAGGCGCCGAGGGGGTTGTCGGCCCACTCGGCGGCGAGCGCACCGGGCGGGCTGCCGATGAGCGGGCTGTCGCCGGTGTCGGCGAGCAGGCGGGAGTGACTGGCCGCGGGCGCGTCGGCCGGGCTGATGGGCGCGGCCAGCGGACTGGGCGCCCGGTCGGCGAGGGGATCGGCCGCATCGACGAAGACCGGGGGCGGGCCTGCCGGGCCGCCGTCGGCCGGGTTGGCGGCAGCCGGGCGGGGGGCAGCCGGGCTCGGGGGCAGCGAGTCGCGGAGCTGGGCGGCCCGGTCGGCCACCTGGCCCGCGCTAGTCGGCCGGGCCGTCGGGTCCTTGCTGGTGAGGGCCTGTACCAGCGCGGCGGCCTGGGGCGGAACGGTGGCCGGGAGCGGCGGCAAGGGGCGGTGCCGGTGGGCGGTGGCCACTTCGAGCGGGACGCCGGTGAACGGGGCGGTGCCGGTCAGGCACTCGAAGGCAACGATCCCGAGCGAGTACAGGTCGCTGGCGGCGGTGGCCGAGGCGCCCATGGCCCGTTCGGGAGCCAGGTAGGCCGGGGTCCCGACGAGCAGCCCGGTCCTGGTCAGCGGCGCCGATCCCGCGGCGTAGGCGATCCCGAAGTCGGTGATCTTCACCTGGCCAGCCGGGGTGAGCAGCAGGTTGGCCGGCTTGATGTCGCGGTGGATCAGGCCGGCCCGGTGGGCGGCCTCCAGGCCGGCGGCGGTCTGGGCGACCACGTCCATGGTCCGGCACGGATCGAGCGGGCCCTCGGCCACCACCGCGGCCAGGGACGGGCCCTCGACCAGCTCCATGACCAGGAACGGCGGGATGTCCGGGTCGCTCTCGGCGTAGTCGTAGATCTGCGCGATGCCCGGGTGGGACAGCGCCCCGGCGTGCCGGGCCTCGGCCCGGAACCGGGCCCTGGCCTGAGCATCCTGGACGTACTCCTCGCGGAGCAGCTTGATCGCGACGGCGCGGTCCAGCACGGTGTCGACCGCGCGCCAGACCTCGCCGACGCCGCCGGCGGCGATCCAGCTGTCTAGCCGGTACCGGTCGGACAGCTGGTACCGACCGGAGGGCGGGAACCGGGATCTTGGCATAGCACGGCCGAGGTTACCGGCCTAACGGTGGCCCTTAAACCCGCTTTGCGAAAGCAGTTCCTCACTGTCTGTGCGACGGCCGCGTGCGGCGGGGCTAGACGCCGGGCTGGGTACGGGGGTGGTCGGCCGGGTCCGCAGGAGGACGGCGGCCACGATGAGGGCGGCGGCGCTGAGGCCCGCGCCGACGGCGAACGCGAGCCGGTAGCCGCTGGTGAGCGCCATGGCGGCGGCCACGCCCGTGTGCCGTAGTTGGCCGGAGTGGCTGGCCGCCAGCGTGGACAGCAGGGCCACGCCCACCGCCGCGCCGATCTGCTGGGAGGTGTTGAACAGTCCCGATACCACTCCGGCATCCTCCGGGGTGGAGGCCGACATGCCCAGCGTGGCCAGCATCGGCAGCGTCAGGCCGCCGCCCAGGCCGAAGATCACCAGTGCGGGCAGCAGGTGCGGGCCGTACCCGCCGGCCACAGGGACCTGGGTCAGCAGCACGAGGGCGACGACGACCAGGGCCAGGCCGGCCAGCAGCACCACGCGCTCGCCAAAGCGCGCGGCCAGCCGGGCGGCCAGCCCGAGCGAGACAGCCCCGATGACCAGCGCGGTGGGCAGCAGGCCCAGGCCGGCCTCGGCCGGGGTGTAGCCGAGCACGCGCTGCAGGTACAGCGTGATCAGCACCTGGAAGCCGAACGCGGCCGCGATGACCAGGGCCTGAGCCAGGTTGGCCCCGGAGACGGCGCGGGAGCGGAAGACGGTCAGCCGGAGCAGCGGCCGGGCGGCGGTGGCCTGGCGGGCGGCGAAGGCGCCGAGCAGCAGCACAGCGGCGGCGGCGAACCCCAGCGTGCGGGCCGAGCCCCAGCCGACCTGCGCCGTTTCGACCAGCGCGTAGATGCCCGACATGAGCCCGGCGGTGACCAGCGCCGCGCCCAGCGCGTCGGCGCCCTCGGTCAGACCGGTGCCCTGCTCGGCGGGCAGCAGCCGCAGGCCGCTGACGACCGCGGCGGCACCGATGGGCAGGTTGACGAAGAAGTTCCAGTGCCAGCTGATGGCCTCGGTCAGGACGCCGCCGAGCACCAGGCCGATGGAGGCGCCGGCCGCGCCGACGAAGCTGAACGCGGCCAGGGCCCGGACCCGCGCCCGTTGCTCGGTGTAGAGGCCGACGATCATGCCCAGGCTGACCGCGGAGACCATGGCCGCCCCGGCGCCCTGCACGAACCGGGCCGCGACCAGGAACTGCGGGCCGTTGGCCAGTCCGCAGGCCAGCGATGCGGCGGTGAAGACGGCCAGGCCGGACAGGAACATGCGGCGGCGGCCGATCAGGTCGCCCAGGCGGCCGGCCAGCAGCAGCAGGCCGCCGAAGGCGATCATGTACGCGTTCATCACCCAGGTCAGGCTGGCCGCGGAGAAGCCCAGGTCCCGCTGGATGGAGGGCAGGGCAACGGTGACGATCGTGCCGTCCAGGATCACCATCAGGGTCGCGGCGCACAGCACGGCCAGCGCGAGGCCGCGCGAGTCGCGGGGGTCGCGGGGGTCGCGGGAGTCGCGGGAGTCGCGGGGGTCGCGGGGCGGGCGGGGGTCGCGGGGCGGGCGGGAAGCGGGACCAGCCATCGGGCACCTCCGAGTGCGCAGGGGATATGGCTAGTACCGTAACAGATGGTTCCGTAGTAGACAATCTTCAACGGACCTACTCCCTCGGCCGACGCTGGCCTCTTTTCATGATCACCCGGACTTTTCAGTCATAATGACTGAAAAGTCCGGGTGATCATGAAAGCGGGGTGCTGGCCGGGCGGGTGCGGGCGGCGGGGCGGGCGCAGGGCGGCGCGGCGGAGTTACTGGCGGGCTTCCCGTCGGCGGCGGACGGGCTGCTCCAGCTCCACCGGGGTGGCCAGGTGGCCGCCCGCCAGCCGGGTGAGCGCGCTGGTCAGGACGTCTCGCTCGGCCTCGGGCAGGGCCCCGAGCACGTCGCTGTGCACTCGGTCGACGATCTGCGCCCCGGCGGCAGCAACGCGCTTGCCCTCCTCGGTCACGACCACGATCCGGGCTCGCCGGTCGGTCGGCGCCGGCCGGCGCTCGGCCAGGCCGGCCGCTTCCAGCTCGTCCATGGTCACGACCATCGTGGTCTTGTCCATGTCACCCAGCCGGGCCAGCTCGATCTGGGTCAGCTCGCCGCCGAGCGCGTGGTTCAGGACGCAATACCCGCGCGGGGTGAGCCCGATCTCGGCCAGCGCGGCCGTCATCCGGGTACTCAGCACCCAGCTGGTGTGCGTGAGCAGGAAGCTGAGATCGGGGGCCGTGCGGGACTGAGTGCTGGTGGTCATGCCCCCAGCATAACCGAGGTAGTTTGCCAGATGGATTATCTAGTATCTGACTAAATTGGTCCGGCCTGGCCACGCGGAACAAGACATAGCCATAGGTCAGGCCGGTCGACAGCGGGTTTCGGGCCAGCCAGCCGCGGGCCACCTCGGCCGGGAGCTCGATATTCAGCACGGCGGCCAGGTCGGCGCGGCTGGCGAACCGCAGCTCGGACCGGACCTCGTGGCGGGTCGCGCCGCGGGCTCGCCACCAGTCGTCCACCTCGGCGGCGACCTGGCCTGGCGGCCGGGTCATCCCGGTCCCCAGCAGCGCGGAGAACTCGCCCCAGCGGTAGTCGTTGTCCACCGCAACGAGGTGGCCGCCGGGCCTTAGGACCCGCAGGGCCTCGCTCAGGCCGGCGTCGGTGCCGGGCGGGAAGAAGTAGGCGAACCGGGCGTGGATCACGTCGGCGCAGCCGCCGGGCAGTCCGGTGTGCTCGGCCGACCCGGCCCGCACCTCAACCTCCGGCCCCGCGTCCCGCGCCAGCCCCGCGCCCGCCAGCCCGGCGCCCGCCAGCCCGGGGTTCGCCAGCCCGGGGTTCGCCAGCCCGGCGCCCGCCGACCCGGGGTTCGCCGGCCCGGGGTTCGCCAGCGCGGCGGCCCTGCGCTGGGCCCTGGCGCGCAGGCCGGCCGTCGGCTCGATGCCGATGACCCGGCCGGCCTGCTCGGCGTACCTGGACAGCCAGTACCCGGTGCCGCAGCCCAGGTCGACCACGGTCTTTCCGGGCCACGGCGCCAGCTGCCACAGCGCGTCGAGCACATGGCCGGCCCGGTCCAGGGCCCGGTTCTCGGTCTCGTAGACCTCCGGGTGCCCGGTGATGTTGGGCGCGTAGCGCCAGTCGGGAAAGGCCTCAGCCGTCAAAATGCCGCCAGGTTCCAGTTCAGGTACTTGCAGGCGCTCTGGATGGTGTCGATCCCGTAGTCCATGCTCGGGTTGTCGGTGGTGAGCATGGCGATCTGGTAGGTGACGCCCGTCCCGGTGAAGGCGCCGATGCTGTTGATGTGCCACACCCCCTGGTAGGGCAGCCAGCCGTTCTTGACGTGCACCGTTACCTTGGACGGCGCGCCGGCGGTCACGCCCCAGCGCTGGCTGGCCTCGACGTGGGCCATCAGGTACAGGACGTATCGCCGTGACGGGGTGCTGAGCACCCGGCCGCGGTTGGTCAGCAGCTTGAGCAGCGTCACCTCGTCGTGGGCGGTGAGCAGGCTCAGGCCCCAGGCGTTGTTGTCGAGCACGGTGTGCGACATCCCGGCCCGGTTCAGGAAGCGCTGCAGGCCGCTGATGCCAGTCTCGTTCCACAACGCGGTGGCCGCCTTATTGTCCGACTCTGTAATCATCCGCCAGGCCAGGGCGTGCTGGCTCGAGCTCAGGTGGCCGACCCCGCCCACCTTGAGCAGCAGGGCGCTGATGATAGTGGCCTTGATGGCGCTGGCCGCGTAGAAGTGGGTGCCCGAGTTGAGCGAGCAGGTCAGGCCTAGCCGGGCGTCAGCCGCGGCCAGGCCGACGACGTCCTGGGTCCGGCTAGCCTCTAATGTGAAGTGGGGTTGACACTCAACCAAGATCTAACTAAAGTGTGTAGCGTAATTCACACTTAAGTGAGGGCTAGATGCGACCCCGGGCTCTGGATCACCCGCCGACGATCAACCCTGGCGACTTCGCCGTGGAAACCCACCTGTGGGGTGATGAGTTCGCCTGCTACCTGGTCCGCTACGACGGGCAGTGCTTTGCCTGGATAGTGCGGCCCGGCGGCGAGGGCGACGAGATTTACCAGATGCCCAGCGCTGAGGAGGCACGCACGTTCCTGGCGTCTGAGCGAGCCCGGCTGTTGCTGGCCACTAGCTGGGGCGCCCGGGTGGTAGCGGTAGACACGGGGGACGATGCCAGCGGCCAGGTGCTGTACTCCGCCGGAGTATTCGATGGCGCGGAGGACGGGATCTGGCTGGCGGTCCTGGAAGCGGAAGGCCCGGAGGACGTTTATACGCTGACCGGATTCGGGGCTCTCGGTGAGGCCGTGGAGGCTTTCGCCGTCCAAGCCGATCATATGGCGGGCAAGATCGAGCAGATGGACATCGGATGGCCGAAGATCGCCGCCGGACGACTACGGTATCTGGCCTCGTTCGCCCGAGCAGGCGCCGCGCGGGCCGAGCTTGGAGACCTCGTAAGAGCCAGCCGCGGACGGATCCGCGCGGAGCGCGCGGTCAGCCGGGTGGCATCGACGGCGGGCGTCTCGCGCGAATTCCTGTACCACATACTGGCCGGTGACGACTGGACATGGAAAGGGCTGATGCCCGTGAGAAAGGATGTTCTCCCCCCACGACCGCGTGCTCCGCGGCTACAGCCCGAGGACCGCACTGCGACCTGGACGGTTCAGGTGCGACTTGCCATCGAAGCCGCAAGTGAGAGCGAGGCCCAGGCGATCGCGCAGGCCGCCCTGGCTGAAATAGGTGCCACCGCGGAAGAAACACCGATCGCGATCCCGGCCAGTCCGGGACTGTGGTCAGTCACGGCCCGCCTGGATCTTTCCGGTCTCGGGACCATCGAACCGGACAACGCGCAAACCCGGCTGTCCTACGTCAGCGGCCTCATCCCCGACAACGTGACGTGGATCAGCCACGTGAACGAACATCAGGGCACCTACGAATGGCCGCCGCAAATCTGGGACCGGCGGCCAAGCGCGGATGACCGGTTGCTGCACCCGGCCATCCGCGCCGCGCTCATCCAGGTCACCGACAGACAATAGAATGCTCGGCTACGCTCCGGGACCCTTATGGTTACCGCAGCGATATCCGCTGTCGTTTCTGCTGCAGATATATACGTATATATCCTTGTAGGTGTTAATGGGGTCCTCGGTGGAGTAGGGTCGCCTTCCAGTGCTGTGCGCCTCTACTCGGCAATGAACGTGGGGAGGAGGGGTGCAGACCTGCACGTTCTTCGGATTGTCGACGGTGTCATAGTGGATGAAGAGCTGTGCGTAGCCATTTGAGCAGGTGTCAGTCAGTACAGAACTGGTGAGATGGATAAAGCCGGGGATGGCTGGACTCCCGCGTCCGCCCCATGAGAGGTCGCCTTTCCAGTGCGCGCACTTGATCTCTGAGTGGAGATGCTGTTCGTAAGCCGGCTGTGCGACGGGACGGGCAGTGATCGTTTTACGTGTTCCGTGCTGAGACGGCGCGACTGACCGGGCGGCAGCGGCGGTCGCCGTGCGGGCGACGGTGGACGCGCTGGCCGAGGTTGATAATGCGGCCGAAGCCAGGGCAGCGACTGCCGTGAGCACTGCAAGAACTATCGGCCATGATCGCGATTTCATCTTTACCTCCTTTGTTTGTTTTAGCATAGTCAATTCCGTGATAACATGCCGATAGGCTAAAAGTCAATTACTGGCAAGAAAGTGTGTCAGATCTAATCAAGGAGTATGTCAGATCTAGTATTGCAAGCCCGGATCAGCGTCGGGCGCCATTAGGCGTCGTGGTGCAAAAACACGATGAGCCCACCGAGAACCGCGATCATGGCGTAGCCGCAGAACACGGCGAACCCGGCCCACGGCGAGAACGAGTGAATGCCGTTACTGCCTGGGCTCTGCCAGATGGCCGAGCCCGCGTTTAACGGAATCCATTTGCTGATATCAGCCTTGCCGAACCATCCGCTCGGCGGGCTAGGCAAGAAGTTAGACAAAATCCACACTACGAACATCAGTCCGATGCCCGCCGTGATCGCGCCCGAGGTGTACCGCAGCATCGCGCCTATGCCGAAAGCCAGCAGGCCGCACACCGCGAGAAACAAGCCGCCGCCGACCACGGTCCGCAGCACCTCTGGCTGGCCGAGCCCGGTGTTCACGTGCCGGATGGACATGATGGCCTGGCCAGTTAAGAACGCCGCGAAACTGGTTATCAGCCCGGTGACCAAGGCGACCAGGCCGACGACAGTCCCTTTAGCGGCAAACAGCGTCCACCGACGCGGCATGACCGTCAGCGACGTGCGTATCATCCCCGTCGTGTACTCCGACGTGACCGACAGGGCGCCGAGCACGATGATGACCAGCTGCCCGGCGACCAGTCCGGCCAGACTGGTGCTGGCTGCCGTAGCCCTGATCCCCGCGGCCTCGTAGGCCAGCGCCCCAGGCGGCACATTCGCCAGCGCCTGGACCTGGGCCCAGCTGAACAAGCCACCAAGCAGGACGCAGACGGCGAACATGGTCAGCAGCGTCCAGTAGGTGGACCGCACCGAACGGAGCTTGGTGAACTCCGAGCGCGCGGCGGCCACGAAACCCGCGCGTCCCCGGAGCTTATGCCGGGCTGCGCTTGGGAGCTTGGGCGGGATCGCCGCAGTCACTTCCGGCCTCTTCCCCGGCACCGGCCTGGCGCGAAGCGCCTTCTATCCGAATCGCGGTGGTCAATTCTCGCTCACCAGCGGTTCGCCATTGGTGTGGCTAGTGTAGTCGTCGGCCTTTGCTTCTCACGCGCCGATCTCGGCCGACTCCGGGGGCCTGGCCACGCGGAACAGGACATAGCCATAGGTCAGGCCGGTGGCCAGCGGGTTGCGGGCGAGCCAGCTCCGGGCCACCGCGGCCGGAAGCTCGATGTGCAGGACGGCGGCCAGGTCGGCGCGGCTGGCGAAGCGCAGCTCGGACCGGACCTCGTGCCGGGTCGCGCCGCGGGCCCGCCACCAGTCGTCCACCTCCGCCGCCACCTGGCGCGGCGGCCGGGTCATCCCGGCCCCCAGCAGCGCGGAGAACTCGCCCCAGCGGTAGTCGTTGTCCACCGCGACGAGGTGGCCGCCGGGCCGCAGTACGCGCAGCGCCTCGGTCAGGCCCGCATCGGTGCCGGGCGGGAAGAAATAGGCGAACCGGGCGTGCACCACGTCGGCGCAGCCGCCGGGCAGCCCGGTGTGCTCGGCCGAGCCGGCCCGGACCTCGACCCGCGGCCGCCCCGCATCTTTCCGACCGGTGTCTGTCAGGGCCGTGCCGTTCAGCGCGGCCCGCTCGGCCCAGGCACGCAGGCCGGCCGCGGGCTCGATGCCGATCACCCGGCCGGCCTGCTCGGCGTACCTGGCCAGCCAGTATCCGGTGCCGCAGCCCAGATCGACGACCGTCTTCCCGGCCCACGGGGCCAGCCGCCACAGCGCGTCGAGCACGTGGCCGGCCTGGTCCAGGGCCCGGTTCTCGGTCTCGTAGACGGCCGGGTGCCCGCTGATGTTGGGGGCGTACCGCCAGTCGGGAAAGGTGTCAGCGGTCAAGACGCGGCCAGGTTCCAGTTGAGGTACCTGCAGGCGTCCCGGATGGTGTCGATCCCGTAGTCCTCGCTCTGGTTGTTCGTGGTCAGCATGGCGATCTGATAGGTGATGCCGGTCCCGGTGAAGGCGCCGATGCTGTTGATGTTCCACTGCACCGGGTGCGACGGGTAGGGCAGCCAGCCGTTCTTGACGTGCACGGTCACCTTGGCCGACGCGCCCGCGGTCACGCCCCAGCGCTGGCCCGGCTCGACGTGGGCCATCAGGTACAGCACATACCGGCGCGACGGGGTGCTGAGCACCCGGCCGCGGGTGGTCAGCAGCTTGAGCAGGGTCACCTCGTCGTGAGCGGTGATCAGGCTCAGGCCCCAGGCCTCGTTGTTCAGCTCGGTGTGCGCCATCCCGGCCCGGCGGATGAAGCGGTTCCGGGCGCGCCTGCCGGTCTGGTTCCACAGCGCGGTGGCCGCGTCGTTGTCAGACTCAGTGATCATCTTCCAGGCCAGGGCGTGCTGCCGCTTGGTCAGGTGGCCGACCCCGCCCTCCTTGAGCAGCAGCGCGCTGATGATCGTGACCTTTATGACGCTGGCCGCGTAGAAGTGCCCGCCCGCGTTGAGCGAGCAGGTCAGGCCCAGCTTGGTGTCGGCGGCGGCCAGGCCGATGGCTCCCTGGCGGCCGCGCAGCGCGCCGGTGATCCGGCTGGACAGCCGGCGCGCCAGCCGGGGATGTGCCTTGGAGACGCAGATCTGACTGCTGGCCGGGCTGGCGCTGGCCAGGGCCGGGGCCGCGGTCGCGGCGGCCAGCCCCGCCGCCGTGCCCGCGGCCAGCCCCGCCGCCGTGCCCGCGGCCAGCACGCTCGCTACCGCCAGCGCGATAATCCTGCGATACCGTCTGCCGCCCATTTGTATATCCTCGCCATCTTTGGGCCCTTGCGGGCATGACTGCGACGAGAGTGAGACGGCTCATCGTGACCCCTGGTTGACCGCGGCTTTGCTGCTTGGCCAGGTTTGCGGTCAGATGGCGAGGCGACGGGGCCAAACGCATCGCCTTCCGGTCAGCTCCGGCCGGAGGTCACCCGGCCGCAGGTTCCCGCCCTGGAAGGCCAGGGCCAGCAATGCCGCCCGGTTCGGCGCTCCGGCTCGGTGCAGCATGATCGCCACCTCGCGAGCCACCGTATGGGTGCTTATGTGCAACTGTGCCGCGGTCTCGCTGTTGGTGCAGCCCGCGGCGATGAGCTGCAGCACCTCCAGTTCGCGGGCCGTGAAATGCTTCTGGGCGCAGGGGCAGTGATGAGGCTGAGATGGAATCTGACTGAGTTCCATGAAGCTACTATGGCTAGCACCATATCGCGTGTCAACTCGGATGGCCCTGTCCCGGCGCCCGGTCGGCGCGTTAACCTGAAACCATCATGACTAGCACCAGCAGTACGATCGGGGCGGTGGACCGGTCCGATCCGACCCTGCTGCACGAGCAGGTCGCCGCGCAGATCCGCCGCGACATCGCCGAGGGCCAGGCGGCCCCCGGCGAGCGACTGCCGCCCGCGGCCGACCTGGCCGCCGTGCTCGGCGTCAACCGCAACACCGTGCTGCGTGCCCTGCGCCTGCTGCGCGACGAGGGCCTGGTGGAATTCCGCCGTGGCCGAGGCATTACCGTCACTGCCACCCCCGAGCGCACCGCCCTCCTGTCCGGCGCGCGCGACCTGCTGGCCCAGGCCCGCCGGGACGGCTACCACCGCGACGACCTCGTCCGCCTTATCCAGGACCTGCCCTGACCGTAGCCCTGATGGGGCTAGTAAAGCTAGCTCTTTTGGTCTTATGGTGGCTGGGTGCTGTTATTGCTGCTGCCGCCGCGCCTCCCCGGCCGCCCTGGCGCAGCCGCCCCGCTCGCGAGTCCCGATCCGGAGCCGGCCAGGCTGTCGCCGGAGCTGAGCAGCGGTCTCCCGGCCCCCGACTTGGTCGGGCTGGTTCCGGCCTCAGGCGCTGAGCAACACGACATCGTGACCTGGTACGTGCTCCCCCGGCGGCGGCGCAGGCGGCGCCGGGCTGTGGCTGCTGCGATGTTCTCCGTCGCCGTGGTCTGCGCTGGCGCCGCTACCTGGCGGGTCAGCACGGCACCGTCCGCCCCGCGCCCCGACTACGCCGCCCGGCCCGGGGGCGTGATCGCCGCGGCCCGCGCCCGCCAGCACCTTCGCCGCCAGCGCATCGCCCAGGCCGCCGCCGACACGGCCGTTGCGCTCGGCGAGTCGGCCGCCGGCGGTCGGCACCCGCACTGGCTGCCTCGCACCAAGCCGCGCCAGCCCGGCCAGCCCAAGCGCCCCGGCCCCAGCTTCCCTGGCCCCAAAGGCATCAACATCTTCGGCGGCGGGTGCGCTGACGGGGGCTCGGGCATGGCCTCAGAAGGTCGCGATATCTGGGTCGCCTGCTACGACAACTCGGTGATCGAGCTAGATGCTGCCACCGGGGATATCGTGGCGAATCTCGCGGCCCGGAGCTACGGGTTCGCCGAGCCGGCCGCTGTCGCCGCGCACGGCACCCATGTCTGGGTGGCCAACAAGCAGGGCGACTCGGTGACCGAGCTGGACGCCGGCACCGGGGCGCTGGTCAGGGTACTGCAGGGCCCCGGGTACGAGTTCAGCAAGCCCGCAGCCATCGCCTCGGACAGCACCCACGTCTGGGTGGCTAACAGCGCGGGTAACTCGGTGACCGAGCTAGATGCCGCCACGGGGGCGCTGGTCAGCGTGCTGCGCGGCTCCGGGTACGGATTCAGCCTGCCCTTCGCTGTCGCCTCGGACGGCACCCACGTCTGGGTGGCTAACAGCAATGGTGACTCGGTGACCGAGCTGGATGCCGCCACGGGGGCGCTGGTCAGCGTGCTGCGCGGCTCCGGGTACGGCTTCAGCAATCCGAAAGGCATCGGGGCGGACGCCGCCCACGTCTGGGTGGCTAACAGCGCGGGTAACTCGGTGACTGAGCTGGATGCCGCTACCGGGGCGCTGGTCAGGGTGCTGCGCGGCCGCCGGTACGGGTTCAGCAGTCCGGAAGCTGTGGCCACGGACGCCACCCACGTGTGGGTGGCTGACGCTGGAGCAAGCTCGGTGACCGAGCTGGATGCTTCGGGGGCCGTCGTCCGGGTGCTGCGCGGTCGGCGGTACGGGTTCAACAATCTCGACGCGGTCGCCTCGGACGGCGCCAACGTCTGGCTGGGCAACGGTCTGTATGGCGGCGCCCCGGTGACCGGGCTGAAAGCCGCCACCGGAGCCCCGGTCACGGTGCCCGGGTTCAGGTACGGGTTCGGAAGTCCGGGGGGTATCGCCCTGGGACGCGCCCACGTCTGGGTGGCCAACAGCGCGGGTAACTCGGTGACCGAGCTGGACACCGCCACCGGAGCTCTGGCCGGAGTGCTGACGGGCCCCGGATACAGGTTCGCCGATCCTGAGGCCATCGCGCTGGAGAGGTCCCACGTCTGGGTCGTCAACAGCACGGGCAGTTCGGTGACCGAGCTGGACGCTGCCACCGGGGCTGTGGTCCGGGTGCTGCGCGGCCGCCGGTACGGGTTCGGCCGTCCCGGCGCTGTCGCTGCGGATGCCGCCCACGTCTGGGTAGTCAACAGCTCGGGCGGCTACCTGCAGGACGGCTCGGTGACCGAGCTGGATGCCGCTACCGGGGCGGTGGT
>Ga0134126_10002646_pt1 | contig 22519 bp, 17 predicted proteins | sample KB31752_FD_96881 | JGI IMG/M metagenome (GOLD analysis project Ga0134126, IMG submission 96881) | Terrestrial soil microbial communities with excess Nitrogen fertilizer from Kellogg Biological Station, Michigan, USA - KB3-175-2 | ecosystem: Environmental > Terrestrial > Soil > Unclassified ... | reverse complement strand
TTAGCGAAGTGGCGCAGTCGCTCGGCAGCGCAGACGGTTGGAGCAGCCGCGGAAAGGCCTGTACTTTTCGACTCTTTGCTCGATGTGTTCGTTTCGGCAGGCTGGGCAGAGGTCGCCCGGCGTGACATGTTGTTATTTGCTACTGCGCATCCTTCAGCTGCCATCGCCTGGATAAGGCCGCAGGCTGCATCCGGGATCGACTCGCGAGACGTGGGATGGCCCGAATGCACTTCGCTTATCCGGACTATGCTGCCGGGAATGACAAGGTTAATGTGAGAGTTCGCCGATGAGCGCGCGTACGTTGTCCCGCTGGGTGGATCGTTTGCTGAGAGGCCCGGTCACCATCGAGTGCCCACACATGGAAATCTTGGGCCGCGACCACGAACCGCCGGTCTTCACAGGGCCGGGACATATCAAGATCGGTGCCGACACAAAAATCAGCTTCTTCATGCATGGTACCCCCCGCGATGGCTCCGACGCTTTTCGGAAAATCGTGCAAGCCCAGAAAAACCCGTACGAAATCCTGCAGCAGTTCAGAGTGAACGCCGTTGGCTACGATGGCACGGAGTGGTCGGGAGGCTGGACGAAGCTGATCCTTGGTGAAGTGCAGGGAAATGGTTGGTCGCTTTCCGGTCCGATCCACAGGCTCCACACTGATGCCGAAGGATTTGGTGTGTCCGACAAGAGCAGCGTGGAACTGGTGTACGACCGCCCCCTGCGACTTCCCATCCCCATGAATATGGTTAAGACCGTGTTTCGGGACGGCAAGGAAGTGCTCTCGTCGCGAAGCTCTGGTACGAAAACAGTCAGTGTTATCGACACCATCATCGAGTTCTACTGCTCTGCCGATCGAGAGCGTGTCTGGGTAGTAGCAGATACTTCGCGGACCTTTCCACATCCGCACCTGGAGAACTGGATCAGCGAGCCGCTGAATCTGCTGCTTGGAGAGGTGGTGTATCCAAGGCTGCGCGCCCGGAATTTTGGCAACGGTAAAGCGTTTATCAGTCTTGGCTCTTCATCGGGAGCGCCGGCCAACTCGCTAACAGCCAATATCCTGCGCGAAGATCCGCTCCGGGCTGGAGAGCGCTTCTGGAGCCTGTATAGAGACATTCTGAAGGTGATCGCCATGGCCAAGGACTCTAGTGGCCATCGCAATTTTGAAGCGCATCCATTGATCCAGTACTACTGGGAGATCATTCAGGCGACCAACGGCACCAACTGGGTCTTATGCATGACCTTGGCCAGCGTCGTCGAAGGTGTCGTGAAGATGATGTTCTCGGAAGCGGAGCGAAAATCGGATTGGCCGGAAGCCGATATCGAAAGCCTGAAAGAGACTGTGACGAAATGGAAAGGCAATGACGATCTGCGCAGTGTTGTTATCAACTATATCGCTGGCTTCAAGACGAAGGGCGTCGCCAAAACCCTGAAGACCTTGGTGGATGATGAAACCATCACTGCAGACCAGATTGCCGCATGGGAGAAGATCCGTAACACCGCCATGCATGGAGGAATGGTTGTCCCTTGGTCGGATGAAGAGCAGGACGACCGCATCTTCAGCCTGATCGAACTGACCCACAGGTTGAGCGAAACCTACATCAAGCGCGAGCTGGAGAAGCAAGCACTCGGCTGAACGAAAAGCACGAAGTCGAAAGCACGGAAAAACACGGGTCACAGTCGACTTTCCTAATTGTCTATCTCGATGTCCGCTCTTGGCCGATTCTGTTGAAAAACTCGCTTCCAAGATTTCGCGCCTTTTGACGCCCAAAAGTTTGCCCGTGACAGTTCGATTTGGAGAGCCTGCGAGCTCGAATTTGCGTCAAACCGAACTCTCGTGGTCGTCGTCAAGTCGCCTTTTCAGCTTGTTGGCAGAGCCATTGAGTTTTTCAACAGAATCGGCCGACTCCGGAACGTCAGTTGTGTCTTTCCCGGGCGTCGCTGTCACTTTTCGCCGCAAACATACCCGACGATACTGGCCGAGCAACGCACCGGCGACGGCCGCTGCCGCCAGCGCGGACAGCACCCCACCCAATCACGGGACCAGCCCGCAGGGCCGAACCAGTTGACGTAAATTCCGGCTGCCAGCATCGGCAATGCGACACTGCCGGCCAGCAGCCAGCTGCGCCGGTCAAGCGTTTGACGCATGTTTGGTCCCTTTCCGCTTCGCCGCGTCCGACTGTCGGCTGACTTCGAATGTCCATGCGAGCAGCGAAGCAAGCAAGGTCAGGATGCCCATGAGGAGGATGCCCAGCAGGTTGCGTGAGTCGAGCCCATGCCGGGCGTAGTCGATCGTGTACCAGTGGTGCACGTACTCGGCCGGCTGCATTCGACCGGCCCAAGGACCGGTGACTTCCGCGCAGGCGTCCAGGTTCGCTACGGGGCACAACTGCAAGCCGCGCTTGTTGGAATAGCGGAGCAGCAGCGCCTGCGCGGTCGGTGCGGAGAATCCCCCCGACACGGCCAGGATTCCGACCGAAGTGCGGACATTGGTGAGGTCCTTGCTCGAGACGGCGCCCTGGAAGGTGCCCGCATCACCGGTCGACGTCACGACAGGCGCAGTGAAGTGCAGCATCAGCAACAGCACGGCCGATGGCAGGACGATAGCCAGCGAGAACAGGCAGCAGATGCCACCGACCGATACGGCTCCGGTCTGGCGGACGGCGCAGGTCGTGGAGTGGCTAATTGCACTGCGGGAGGTGAGCGATGGTGTGGGTAAGCTCGTAGCGGTCATGGCTGCGGGGCTCCTGGTCCCGGAAAGCGGTTGGTGGGGCTCGCGTAGGCGCGAAGCCAAGGAGCCTGGGAAGCCTCGAGGCAGGTCTGATGAGGGATCAGGTGCCCGGCCCCTCGATCGCGGGCGGCGCGCGGGATCCACGGGCCAGCTTCTCTGCATCCCTGTGCGCGCTGAACCATCCCACACCGGTCATGAGGCTCAAGCTGAAACCAACTAACAGCCACAACGTGAGATGGTCGCTGTCGAGGCCATGATCCTGGAAGTCGAACGCTCGTGCCCGCGTGGGTTGCAGGGTGCCTGCCCAGGAACCCGCCATGGGAAGACAGGTATCGCTCCGGCCCACGGCGCACAGCTGAAGACCGCTCTTCTGGCTCAGCTGGACTACTTCGAGCGGCTGGTTGCGTGGCGCGGAGAACAAGCCCACCACGATCAGGCTGCCTTGGGTCGTCGTGACGGTCGTGGTCGAAGGCTGGAGGAAACCACTGCCGGTGCTGGCAGATACAAACTGGCCGGCCCCTGCTCGCTTGATCACCACATTGGGCGTAAGGGATTGCCAGATCAGCAGCGCGGTGGGCAGCGCCATCCCAAAGATCAGGACGGCAACGAACAGGCACTTCATGCCGAGGGCAATGGCGGCCAAGTCTTCCGGGGTAGCAGAGACATTCTTGGTCATGGTCGTATGGCTACAGGATGCAAAATCAGTGTTGCACGGAGTGAGACAGGGACATCCATTCGGTACGCATTGTCAGCCAACACGAAGTTGGGGAGCTTCGGGCGAAAGCACTCGGGTGTGCAGGGAAAAATGCCCTTGTCGGCAAGGACAGGAGATCCACCGGGCTATTTCGGCAGCGGGCTGGAGCGCTGCGGGCGAGTGCCGCGTTCGGTAGGGCGCGCAGTCACATAGCCCGAGGGATACAACGATGAGTGCAAGGCCCGACCGGCGGACGCCTTTTGGTCGTGCGTATTTCGGTTTTTGCCGGTCACGAATTCTGTTTGTTATCGTTCGGGGTAATTGAAGCGGGTTGACCCGCGCTACTGTGCACTCGCTTTCGAAGGAGAGTGGGGGTGGCGCAAACAAGGTTGCGGGTGCGAAAGGTCAGAGAATTGTTTCGGATCAATGCCGAGGTATGTAGGAACCGGCTCATTGCGGCGCGGTCGGGCGGCCCTCACGACGGTCTAGGACTGCCTGCGGCGTTGCGGCGTGGGACTCGCGTGGTTGCTGCCGCCGGAGTGGACGGGTCGTCCATGCTGCGCATGTCGTTCTCGGATCTGCCAAGTTGCCCTGCCATACGTGATGCCGTGTGCACCGCGTGCCTCTTACCCTGCCCTCTACCCTGCCACACGTGGCATGTTCAACTTCATTGCGTTGGCGACATGGTTGAACATGCCACGTGTGGCAGGGTAGGTCTCGTGGCTCTGCCGCGGGTACCGCACCATGTCCGCGCTGGAAACCGCGCGGGCCGGGCTGCCGCCCTATGTTGCGCTGGCCTGTCGGCCAGCCCTCGCAGAGTCACGACTCCGCCGCTTGCGCGGCTGCGCGGCCTTCGGCCTTGCCGCCGTCGCCGCACCTTCGGCGCGACAACCCCCATTTCCCCTCCTTCGCGAAGCGAAGGAGGGCTTCAGCCCGCTTTGCGGGCTTTGGCCTTCGCCCTTGGCTTCGGCTTCAACGGGGGTTGTCGCGCCGCATGCGCGGCGACGACGGGAACCACGCCGTGGTTCCCGCACTCGACCGGCCGCCCTTGGGGGCGGCGCTATTTTCGAGCGTCGGTGCCCTCCCGGACCCTCGCTGTCGCTCGTGTCCGGTCGGTGCCCTCACTCGAAAATTCGACGTGCGGCTCCCTCCTGCGCGACCCGGCCTCGCTTCACTCGGCGTATCGGGTCGCGGGGACCTACGGTCCCCCGCCTGCGGCGGCACCCCTCCCTTGCGCCGCGAAATCATGGTCCGAACCAGCGACTTCCCATGGCGCGAGAAAACCACGCTTCCATAACCTCGCTATGGCCCAAACGGGGTCATGTCCAATTGCGTGATATGGCCGTCGACAGTCTACTTCTGATCGGGCGTACCGCGGCCAAAGATGGCCGCCGTACGCTGTTTGCTTCTACTTTGCTCGGTTCATCCGCGTCGCTTTTGCGTCTTTGAGTGCTTCTTGTAACCCGATTATCGCTTGCTGCAAAAATGCAATATGGGCATCGGAGCCCCATTCCAATTTCTGCAACTCGCGGCCGCCTGCTGAAATAGTCGCGAGGTGCGTACCGTCAAACTCAAAATCGGCGGCTTGTTCCGCGGTCGGAAGGTTTTGCTTGTTCATGGCTTTCTCCTGTCTTGAACGATAAGGCTCGTCAACGGGTTTGAAGCCCATCGAGCCATGAGGAGAAATGAACATGCCAGTCCTAAGTTTCGCGCATCGCAGCAGCGGGCTTGTGCTTAAACAGCAATGCCCGCGGGCGATCAGCTAAAGATCTTGCCACTGTTTCCAGCGTCGCTCGCGATCCGCTGCCTTTCTCATACGCGCCGCGGCATCGGTGGCAATGGAGGCGCCAGCCATCAGAAGGCCGAGTAGCACAAGGAACACCATCATCCCAACGAACGTCCACATTCCAATGCCCTCCAGGAATCGCTGCCGCCATAGCGCGCTTTGTCGCAGATGCTCCCGAGGCTGGTCGCGCCGCGCCCGTAGGGCCACGCCGCCCATCATCAACATGGGAATCACCGTCAGAGCCGCGGCTCATTCGATGATCTCGATCATCAACTCAGCCTACCACCGAGGACGACAGCGGCAACCACGATTGCGGATCGAGTATTCAGTGCCCGCTTGTAGTCAGCCGCGACGATAGGTGCGAGAAGCGTGATGGTCGGCGCGGCATGGTCTGCCTCAAGAGATCGACCATTCGCCTGGGCTTCGCCAACGCGGCACTCAGGCGATCCGCGTAACAGATGATCTCGGGGCCGACAAACCGGGCGTAGCCACGAGTCGCACAGGGTTGTGAAAGAAAGTCGAATGTGTAATCCAGGATCGCAGTGATATCCGGGTCCAATGCACGCAACCATTCCAAATGGGGCTCGAGCAGCCGATTGCTTTGCGTTTCATGTCGAACGAGCTTGCAATGCACCGGACGCACCCGATCGGAACCCACAGCGCGCAGCTTGCCGATGTCGTGCAGTAGTGCCGCCACCTCGACGATTTCGAGCTCGAGCTTGGACAGTCTTTGCCGCGCCATTGAAGCGCTGATTTCCAAAACCTCCATCGAGTGCACCAAAAGCCCTCCCTGCCCGCAGTGGTGATCGTGTTGGCTGGCCCGGCACCCCAGCAGCGGCTGGCCGATGCGTGGGTCGAGCAGTACGCGGTTGAGGAAGCGCAAGAGGATCGGCGACGTAATGCTGTCAGTCCATTCGATCAGTGCACGCAACGCCGGGCGGGCGCACTCGGGGCAACTCGACACCGGCAGCAGTCGCGTTGCATTAGCGATGTCCGACTCACCAACTACGTAAAGGAGGAGCCGATCGCCGATGATGCAGCCATTGAGTTCGCGAGTGCGGAATACTGCCTGGACGGGCGCCGGTGTTTGAATCGCTTGTACTTGATCGATCGATTCAGAGCATTCCCAAGCATACGCGTCCAGATATCCGCTCGAATCTTCCAGACGGCATTTCAGAAAGCGATCCCCCGACCTGGTGCGGCGGCTGGCGACGGAAGTAAGCAAGTATTGACCTGCCACCATCGCGTTGGGCTGGCGTGAAGCTTGATACATGGTGTGCGTGCGTGCGTCGCGCGCATGCCGTGGCTCGGATGGCAAACCGCCGTTCGCCGGTGGCGGGTAGTCTGTCGCTGCTGTCGGCGGAACCATTTGCGTTCTCCGGAATCACGGTTGATGACTTAATGCTACGATAGAACACGTGATTGTCAAGCACGTTCCGCGCATATATCGTTCACCTGACGCCCCCGGACAGGTGGAGGCATAGCAAAAAAGGTTGAGCCGAGTGATCCGATTTCACCTCAAGGAGCTCATCGCGAAGCGCGAGTTCGAATCCCGCCAGAGAATCACGTTGGAGAAGATTGCGCGCGAGACCGGGATCCATCGGACGACGTTATCCAAGATCGCAGGGGCGCGTCGTTACAACACGACAACCGACAACATCGAAGCACTCTGCAGGTTCTTGGATTGCGGGGTGGGGGAGCTCATGGAGATCGTGGTTGAGGAAAGCCATCCTCTCCCGGCAGACGCTGAGCGGGAGGATGGTCCATGAGCCAAGTCTCATCGGAGAGCGTCTTTTGGATCGTTGCTGGGTCGCTCGTTGCCGCATGGGGGGGCGGCCGACATCGCTCGTGCCCGCATAGCCAAGCGGAAACGCGAAGGAGCAACCATTGGAACGCCGTCGCGCAGGCGCGCGCGGCGCCGCGGCTGATCATCGAACGCTAGAGTTTGCACTTTACGCGCGGACGCGTAAGAGAAGGCGCGGTGTAGCTCGGGTCCCTTATTGGCTTGGCAAGAACGCAGTTCCTTCGATGGTCGACACTCTCAGCAGATTAGAACGCAGCATCCGCATGTCCTTGATCCGGTCGAAAGACACCCAGCCGGAGCTAGTGGTGCGAAGGGCAGTGTGGGCGGCCGGATTCAGATATCGGTTGCATGGGAGGGGACTCCCCGGCAAGCCGGACCTCGTGTTTCCTGCACTCAAGACGGTGGTGTTCGTGAACGGTTGCTACTGGCACGGCCACTCCTGCCAGAAGGGCCGTATCCCTGGGCAAAACAGCAGCTTCTGGCGCGACAAATTCGCGGCAAACAAGGAACGCGACAGGCGCAACACCCGGCGACTACGGCGCGACGGCTGGTCCGCGGTTACTGTTTGGGAGTGTTCCCTCGCCACGGCAAAGAAGCGAGAACGAACGATCAGGCACCTTTTGGACTTGCTTAACAGGAGACGAGAGGATACCGTCCCCGGCGCCGCCCGGCGTCGACGGGCGCGATGAATCTGGCATTGGCAGCATGGATCCCAAAAACTCACTCAAGGTCGTAGACCTGTTCGCCGGTTGTGGTGGCCTCTCCCTTGGGCTCGAGTACGCCGGATTCTTGCCCGTGTTCGTCAACGAACTAAACGACGACGCCCGAGCGACCTATATCGCCAATCGGCGGGAGATCAATCCCCTCCTCGCCGATCCTCGCTTCCATGCATCCGACGTTAAGTGCATGCTGGCGAAGCCCTCCTACCTCCGCGCGCTCGAAAATCGTTTGCGATCGGAGTTCGGGATTGCTCATGGTGAAATCGACCTATTGGTCGGCGGTCCACCGTGCCAGGGATTCTCGGGGATTGGTCATCGCCGCTCCTACTCCGTACATAAGGAACAACTCCCGTCCAACCACCTGTTCCAAGACATGGCGGCGATCATCCACCGGCTTAAGCCGCGCGCTTTCTTGTTTGAAAACGTGCGCGGATTGCTCACCGCAAGGTGGAATGATGGTGGGGAGAAGGGTGACATCTGGCGCCAAGTGCGCGACACCTTTAAGGCCATCCCCGGCTACGACGTCGCCTACCGCCTCGTATACGCGAAAGAGTACGGGGTTCCGCAAAATCGACCACGGGTCTTGCTCGTCGGCATTCGCGATGATGTGAAATCACCGCTGATCATCGATAGGCCTTCCGATGATGCCGTTGAACGAGGATTTCTTCCGAGGCCAGACAAAAGGAAGAAGGCGCCCCATCCAATCGACTTGCTAGGCGATCTTGTCGACGAGAATTACGAGAATGGCGGTACCACGCCCTTTTACCCGTCCCCCGCGCGCACCCAGGTCCAGAGGCTCTTACGCAGGCCACGCCTGGGCGGCTCGCCGCGCCCGAAAGGTGCGCCGCTCACCGAGCATGGCTACAGCAAGCACCGGCCGCGGGTCATCGAAAAATTCTCGGCGATGATTGCATCAGGCGGCATAGCGCCGGAGGCCTACCGGACCAAGAAATTCGCGCAGCGGCTATTGCCAGAACGCTGGGAAGACGATGGTCCAACAATCACGGCAACTTCGTTGCCGGATGATTACGTCCATTTTTCCCAACCGAGGATCCTGACCGTGCGCGAATGGGCGCGCCTCCAAATGTTTCCGGACTGGTATCAATTCTCTGGGAAGAAATCGACCGGCGGCATCCGACGGGCAGGCAACCCGAGGGAAGGCGTGTTCGATCGCGAAGTGCCGAAATACACGCAAATCGGGAATGCGGTCCCTGTCGCATTGGCCCAGGCGGTCGGGGAGCACTTGGCACGGATCCTGCGTTCGGAATAGGGGTAAGTGAAATCGGGGGAGGGGAGCAATGCTGGACAAGGCGGACAGGGACATCCCTGGAGTCATTCGTTTCCTAGCGGCGAGGGGGCTTGAGGCGGGTTATCTGGTTCCAACCGAAACCGGGCTGGCAAAGTCCATCATGGACGCGCACGGGCAGCTTGTTGGCTATTTTCGCCAGTCGGGATTGCATGACTATGCCTCGCAGCAAAAGGGGTCGAAAGCCAAGGTTCACGCGAAGACGTGGATCGTAGAGCAAGGTGGCCTCGTCGAAACCACGACGTCGCTTTACCGGCCCGAGACGAAGGCAGGCGATCCGAGGCTTTGGATCCACGGCCTCGGCATATACGCCGAGCCCGGGAACTTGCTTGCTCTATTGGCACACGACGGCGAGCTGTATGTTGTAAACACCAGTGTCGTTGGAATGCTGGAGTCGGCCGACGAGCCGGCGAGCCCGCTTAGCCGCGTGTTCGACTTGCTGGCGTCGTCGAAGAGCCAGCCGCTCGAGGATAAATTCAGCGAATGGAATCTGCGCCTCCTGCGTAGCTTCTTCTCGGAAGCATCTCGGGGAGAAGAAGTATTCCTGAGGGTGGACAAAGAGCTACTCGGCCAAATTGGCCAGGATATTGGTGGTGACAAGGGATTCCTGGGGGCCATTAGAACTGGCCCTGCTTGGGCCAAGGCGGGAACGTCGCTGGTTGAGCGTTCGTATTCGCTGGTAAGGCAAAGAACGAACCCGATCGTATTGCGACCGAGCAACTACAAGGACCCGGGGGATCTTGATCCCATCTATCGGGGAAGCAGGGCGCCCACGTACCTTCCATATCTTGCTGCTTTGGTAAGAAACGACGCCGAGCACCCGAACGGCTACTACGAAGGCCTGCGAAACGACTTGAAGCTATACACGGCATTCGGCTCTAACGAGATGCAAAAGATGGAGCGGGCTTGGGGGGACCTCGAGGCGTGGACTAAGCAACTGCAAGGCAAGTTCGGCTGGTTCAAGCTCAGGATCCTCGGTGGGTACAGTCGTATCGGCGTTGCCCGCTCCCAAAGCATTCTCCAGCAGGGCGACGTGGAGGACCTTTCCCATGCGTTCGTAGACGCCGAGGTTCGCCCCGGACATGAGCTCACGGACTCTGACATAAGCCGCATCCTCGACGAGGCCAGGGCGTCCCAGCGGTTTTATAGTGCAGCCTTCCGTAGCGCGCTGGGCAATGCAGCGTTCGAGCAACCCATCCGGGCGGCCACGGCCGCGGCATACGCGGACTGGGACGGGACGCTGCCGGCGAGGAAAGGCAACAGTGAGACCGGGGCTCCACACCGGGGCTCCGATGCTTCTTCCGAGTTAGGAATGGGCCTATGTCTCGTCGTCGTCCGCCAAGAGCCCCTTGAACTCGCCCCGCTTTGGTCTATTCCCCCGCTGCAGGATTCCGGCCGCTTCAAGCTAAGGCATTCTGGCCTATCCTGGGAAGGTGACTTCAATGGCACTGAAGGCGCGGCGAGTGCGCGCGGTCCTAGCGGGGGAGAGGACATTTGGAGAATCGCCGGGCAAGCGGACGAAGGGGCTGTTCAGTTCGAAATCGAATGCTTCGCCAGTGGTGATCCCGAACCGACCCACGCCCGGCTCCTGCTACCGGAACGACGACTTTGGATCCTCACGCCGTCATTCGACGGGTTGAATGGTGACATCGAGCTCCGCGAAGGAAACCTTCCGGCGAGTGGACAGGCATACCTGCTTGCTCCACCAAGGAATGCCGATCGGCTCAGGGACTACTTGCAGCGGGAGGAACCAGAGCACTCGATCATCTCCGCAATGGGCTTGCCCGCCGGTTGGCTCCTTGCCTGCCTGCAAGAGTGCGCGGCGCTATCAACCGAGCAACGGCTATTGCCAGATGGCGAAGACCATCCCCATCCAAAACCGCGGGCGATTCGGTTCGTGGGCGGTAGGTCGGTCAGGCGCGGGTACAGCAAGATGTACCTGCCGTATGACTTACCCGTGGTTGAATTGGATGCTCCTGTGGCGGTGAAGATCGAATGCTCCCAAGGCATGCGTCTTGAAGAGGAGGCCGCTTCGCGGTCGCCGGGAGGCAAGGATGGCATGCAGTTCAGGCCACGGCCGCGGTACAAGATCGATCTCGCCAATTCCAACAGTGCGTCCTACGAAGTAAAGGCGTTTTCGGACGGCGACCTCCTGGGCCAAGCAAAGCTAAGGATCGCCGGCTTGGGCGGCGAACTCGTGGATACGGGACAGCCATCCAGCCTCGACAGGTTCGGGAGGCCTATTGCTTCCCGGGATGGGCTGTCCGGCGTACTTCCGCCGCCAGCCCTTGGCGAAGCCGCCCTCAAGTTGCCTGATAGCGTCCGATTCAACATGACAACGGGGGGCATCAGAAGCCTGCCGGTCCAAGGACAAGGTCCGGCAAATGCACGAGCGTTTTTCCTAGACTCGCTGGCACAGGCAGGCAGTGTCAGCTACGGCGTGGCCAGGGACCAGCTCATGCGCTTGTTGAGGGATGGTGGCGAGGAAGGCGAGCCGCCTCTGGTCCTGCTCGACTTGCGCAGTCGTGGCCACATCGAAATCGCGACGACTCCCAAGGGCCACATGTCGCGAATACACGCGGTAGCGCCTACGATCTACGAGCTTCCACTAACCTCGTCAGGGAAGCACTGCTTCGGCGTTACCGGTGCGCTGCGTCTCCCTCAATGGGACCGCATCGCAGGCGAATCGTCGGTCTGGGCCGCCTATTTGGGGCGGGGCGACGATGGGGCATTCAGATCCCTTCGCTTGCTCGCCGAGGACCGCGATGCAGTGCGGTCCATGTGTTCCAAACTGGACCTGCGATATTCCAGTGATCCGGCGGTCGCGATCGCCGAATGGTCGTCGGACATTGGGAGCATGCGCGATGAAGCATTTCGCAACCCTATGGAATCCATTGGCAGCGCACGAGATGGCGCGAAGCGCTTCAATGCATCAACGGGCAGGTTCAACGCCAATCCCGCACATGTCGCTTGCGAGCTTTGGAAAGTTCGAGATTTGGACACCGGGATGGACAACGTTTACGTCTTGTCCGACGGAGGGAAGTTTGCGTTCGTTCGCGACTCGCGTTGGGGCGTTTGGATTGCCATGGATGCATTCGCGCGATGGGTGGGCGGACTCTCTGGAATGGATGGAGTCCACCCAATGCCCATTACCTATTCTGGCGCAGATGGCACCCTCTGGCTTCCCGCTCGAATCAGCCTGCCCTTCGTGCTGGAAAGGGCACTCGTTTTTTGCAGCGGCGATGGACCGGAAGTGTTCAAGATCCAGCACGCTGGGAAAGATCCTGCCAGTAGCAGGATCGCCCTTTCGACGGAGGAAGGGTGGCCGCGGGTCCTAACCGTCAATCGCTTCTATGACGGCATGGCAAAGGGCCGGTGGCTCGCCTATCGATCGGTGCCGAAGCCGGTTGCCACGCTCGTCGCCCAAAAGCTTGGCGCGAAACTAGACGAAATCTGAGGCCTGCCGTGCAAGGAGGCCCGGCGATCATCGGAATACCAAACATGAAAGACCCAATTGGCGCATATGAGCTCCTCCAAGACGGCATCAAGCGCTACATAACCTCGGCGTTTAGTACTAACTCGGAGTCATTCGAGAAGGAACGGCTGGGATTGTTAGACACCCCGGGCGTGCTCTTCCAGACCCCCTTTGTCGAGCCAATTCCCACCTACAAGCCCGGCAGATATCTCCGTGACTTGTCAACCGGTGACTTGCCTCATCTCGACGACAAGAGTCGCGAGGCTTTCAAGGCGATCGCCGGCGCAGGGCTCTTCAGTGGCCCCCATCCGTTGTACGTCCACCAACAACGGATGCTCAGGGCGTCGCTGGACGGCAAGCACTGCGTGGTCGTGACGGGGACCGGCTCGGGAAAGACCGAATCGTTCCTCTTGCCCGTCATTGCGAATGTCGTGCGCGAAGCCACCTGTCCTTCGAAACCGTGGCCTCGTCCCAAGTTGCAACCCGTGGCTTGGGCGAAGGCCAAGAATTCGCATCCGAAATGGAACGACACCCGCAAGGTGCTGCGCGGCGAGTCGAGGGCTGCCGCCGTTCGAGCGCTGGTCCTGTATCCCATGAACGCACTGGTCGAAGACCAGGTGTCTAGGCTTCGCTCGGCCCTGGACTCTGATTCCGTCCTTGCCGCACTGGACCAGCATCTGGCCGGCAACCGCATCCGGTTCGGCCGCTACAACGGGTCGACTCCGGTGTCGGGGCACCCTTTCAAGGCTAACGGAAAGTCGAACGCCGGAAAGCGAGCCGAGCTATCGAAGGAAGTGAGCGGTGCCATTCGCGATTACGTGTCGATGCGCGAAAAGCTGTCGCGGTGCCGGGATGCATTGGCAGCGGCCGAGGCCTCGGGCGACGAGACCGTAATCCACATTGCCAAGGAGCAACTCGCGGACGCGAACGATGAAGCCACCTTCATCCAGCGGATGTCGCCGGATGCTGCGGAAATGTTCCATCGATGGGAGATGCAAGCAACGCCACCAGACATCCTCGTGACGAACGTCAGCATGCTTTCGATCATGCTGATGCGGCATGCGGATCCGAACATCCCGGGCGACCGAGCCGACTCCGATATTTTCGACAAGACGCGCGACTGGCTTGCCGAAGATCGCGAGAACAATGTCTTCCAGCTGGTCATCGACGAGCTTCACTTGCACCGTAGTTCCGCAGGTACCGAGGTTGCCTACCTGATCCGCCTTCTCCTGGACCGACTCGGTATAGACCCGAATAGTCCACAGCTCCGCATCCTTGCATCCAGTGCATCCTTGGACGGGGGCGACCCTTCCACTTATGAATTCCTCGGAGGGTTTTTCGGCTATTCGCCTGGTGAGGCGAAGCGGCGCTTCCACGTCGAGTCCGGTGAGCTCTTGTACACGCTCGAAGACGACGCCCCGGAATTCGACGAGTCCATGGCGCGAGCTTGCCTCGCCGCGGGCAATGCCTGCGACGGCAGCGGGGGTTTGGATACACCCGAAGTTGTTCGCGTCGTGGAGTTACTCGGGTCTGACGAAGGAAGAAGCAACAAGTGCCTTCTCGCCGGCTTCGATGTCGGCGGGCAAGCCCGCGCCAGGGCCCTGCACGATGTTTGCAATTACTGGTTCCCGTCGCTTCCAAAAGACGCACGGTTGGTCGCAACGAGGGGGCTCTTTCTCGCGATCGGCTCCATGGAGGCGAGCAAAAGGGCGCTGTCGTTCCCTCGCCTACGCTTCCATTGGATGGCAAAGAATGTCGAAGGACTCTGGGCTACCGTTGCGATTTCAAACGTCGATCCCTGCCGCCGCGTCGGCACTCTCTTGCCTGACAGGAAGCTTTCCCTGGACGGCAGTCGAGTGCTCGAGGTGCTGTATTGCGAGTGTTGTGGCACGCAGCTCTTGTGTGGCAACAAGATTGCCCTGACGAACGGCCTTGGCATTGAAAGCCAGTTCGAACTAACCCCCCTTGAAACCCAAATCGAAGGGCTGCCCGAAAGCACCGTCGAGACCCGGACTGACGCCCAGAATTACAAGGACGTCGGAGTGGTATGGCTGCGAAACCCTGACAATGACCCAGCCGTGAAGCGCGACGACCTCGAGTGGAGCCACGGCACGATAGTCGCATCCAACAATGGGCGACCGATGGATTCAAAGCCGGCCAAATGGATCCCGGCAGTCATCAATCCCGCGACTGGACTCGTGACCCTCGGAGCCAAGGATGGTGGCTTGCCATGCTACTGGTTCAAGGCGGACATACAGGCACAAAGCCGGCACGAATACCCGGCCATGCCCCAGCGCTGCCCGTCGTGCCACATCGACTATTCCGGACGCTATGGTCGGCGAACGCCCATCCGTTCGTTCGTGACCGGCTTGGCTCGGATGTCCCATCTTTGCTCAAAACATTTGATGGGCGTGCTCCCCGAGGGAAAGACGCGCAAGCTAGTGGCTTTCTCCGACAGCCGCGAAGCAGCGGCCAACCTCTCCGTTGGTGTCGAAGAAGAGCAATGGATGCTCTTGCTCCGTACGTTTATCAATAAAGAGCTTAAGGAACGGGCAACTGGCGGGATCGAGCCCCTGAAAAGGAAGGCTCTCGCCTTAATGGAGACCGGGCAAGGGGACGAAGTAAAGACCTTCATGACCGAGGCAAGAAGCGCCCTCCGAGAAACCGATTTCAATGAAGTTGCGCTCTTTGCCCAGGCCGCAAACTCAGTGATTAAGTCTCCGGACATGGCCACCCGGGAGCAATTCGAACGAGTGGCAAGGGTGCGCGCCTACATACCAGGATACGTGCGAGTCAACGACGTACTCGCCGAGCCTAATTTGATAGACCGGCAGCTAAGCCCCTTGTGGCGAGACTTCGTCGAGAAGGGCGTCAACCCTGGTGGCGCTTCGATTGAGAAAAAGAAGGTGGCCAAAGGAAAGGGCTGGACATCGGTTTTCAAGGATGACCGCGGGCTGCTCGCTCCCGAACTTGCGTCCGAAGTAAACGCCGGCTACGTGAACGAGATCAGCCAATCCTTGCGCAAGAGTGCGTGGCGGACACTGACCGGGCGCCTCCTCTACGACCTCGAAGCCCAGGGGATCGGACACCTTGCCTTGCCGCCCTCGCCAACGCCGAAGCCACCAACCGGCATGCAGCCGGGTCCGTTTCGAGAGGCTTGTGACAGTGTGTTGCGCATCCTAACTGAGGAATACCGCCTCGATCCCAATCCTTGGGACAGGCTGATTAACGGGTGGACGCGCGACCAGCCGACTGGCGCCAACAACGAAGGGCCCGCCAAGAAACGCGTTTACCGCTACCTCGAAGAAGTGGCGGCCATGCATGGTGCCAAAGTTGGTACGTTGCGGAACGCCGTGGTCGACGCATTCATGGGGGCCGGACATGCCGTGGGAAGCGATCAATGGGGCGTGGTCAAATTGGAGAAAACCTGGGTCCGCGTGGTTGGCGAGGCTGAAGTCCCTTGGACCTGCGCCAATTGCGGTCGCATCCATTGGCATGCTTCCGCTGGAATTTGCTCGCGCTGCTTCGGCAGTCTTGCGCCCCAACCAAATGGCCTGACATCGGCGAAGCAGCTCGAGGACGAACATTACTACGCGCACGAAGCCCAGAATGAGGCATCAACCTTCCGCATCCATGCCGAGGAGTTAACCGGCCAAACACAAGACCAGGCCCAACGCCAGCGGCATTTCCGCGACATTTTTTTCGATGACGAGACCATCGAGGACATCGCGACCCGCAAGGTCTTGAGGAACGTTGATTCCATCGACTTCCTTTCCGTCACGACGACCATGGAAGTCGGCGTGGATATTGGCTCGTTGCAAGCCATCTTCCAGGCGAACATGCCGCCGGAGCGCTTCAACTACCAACAGCGCGTTGGCCGCGCGGGTCGAAAGGGGCAGGCGTTCTCAGCGGCGTTCACGTTCTGCCGCGGCCAAACGCATGACCGCATACATTTCGAGCACCCGGGTGAAATGACGGGTGGCGTCCCGCCCCAACCGCGCATCGCGATTGGCGACGACCAGCGCATACTCGCGGAGCGCCTCGTGGGCAAGGAAATCCTTCGCCGTGCGTTCAGGGGTTTTGGAGTGACTTGGACGGCGACGAGCCAAGAACCCGATACCCATGGGGAAATGGGACTGGTTAATGAAGCCGCGCGCAACACCGCATTGCTCGAGCAGTGGCTTCGCGAGCACCACGCCGAGGTCCGACACGTGGCGTGCACGATTGCGAGGGGATCCGAGGTCTCGACCCAGGGCCTGGTGGACTACGCCGATCGCCTGCCGGAAAAAGTTACGGATGCCGTCCGGGGTACAGAATTCGTCGCATCGACCCTGGCCTACCGATTGGCCGAGGCCGGCGTGTTACCGATGTTCGGCATGCCAACAAGTGTTCGGGAACTCTACTTCGAACTCCCGGTTGGCGGACATAACGAGCGGGGCGAGGCGCGTTCTCTAGACAGGCCTTCGGACCAAGCCGTAGCCGATTTTGCCCCCGGGTCCGAACGAACCTGGGACAAGCGCAGGCTTACTCCCAAATACATTACGGGTCCCCTGTTCAATGATTTCCGCGGGAAATGGAACGCATCGGGATCGCCGATCGGTGCGGCATACGTGCATGTCCAGTGTGGTGCTTGCAGGCATTTGCAGGTAGAGCCCGTACCCGTCGATGGACTCCTGGGACACACCTCGAATCTGTGGGATCCCGCGTGGCTGGAACAACCGCCCAAGGGAGTTCCGTGCCCGAATTGCAACGCCCAGGCCGCCAGACCCTATCTGGCCGTGGCCCCACGCGCGTTCGCAACGGACATGGACACCACCAAGCCAGCGCTTGGTGGCGGCGAAAGCCGGGGACGCTCCGGGTCAACGAACATCGCCAGTCCCAAGCTGTCGGAGGGCGAATACGAGCAAGTTCGCAATGCAGAAATCAAACTGGGTCGACAGGCGCCCGTCTATCGAACGAACACCAACCGTGGCGACTACTTCGGCTTCTCCAATGTCCATGGCATCAATGAGCGCGGGGGCCGGGTGGAAGGAGAATCCATTTGGCAGTACGAGGATCGCAATCCAAGCTTCAAAGTAGCCCTTACCTCGCCCAAGACGACGGACATACTTGCCATCCGGATGCTAGATGGAAAGGGGCTCAAATACTTCGAAGGCACAGACGAGCCAAGTCTTGTGCGCCGCCGCGCCGCTTGGTACTCGGCAGCCACCATTGTCCAACGAGCGATCGCCCTCCAGCTCGATGTTGATTCGATGGACATTGAAATCGCCTCCGTCCATGCACTTTCGAGAGTTGGTGGCGGCGAGCTTTACCTAGCCGACGCGCATCCAAACGGGGCCGGCCTAGTTGATTCGGCGCGCGCCTCCTGGGAGTCGATCTTGCGCGGATGCCTGTTTGGTGACGGCCCTGCATCCCAAATGGGGCGAGCTATCCGTGATGAACTCGAGCTCGCGAAATTGCCTGGGAATGAATGGCGAAGCCCGGACTTGCTGCTTCGTGGCTTCCGGAACAGGCAAGTCCACGGACTTTTGGAATGGGAGCTTGGCCTCGAGCTACTTGCGTCGATGCTAGACGAAACATACAAGCCAGGGTTGGATGTGGCCGCGGATGGAAAAGCCCTCCCAATCGGCAGGGAAGGCAATTGGCTCAAGCGCGCCGGCATCTTGGTTGACGCATATGTCAAGAACGGATTTTCGGTTGATTCCGTGATCCACGAAGAAACCGTGCATGGATGGATCGAGAAAGGCATCTTGCATGTGGTCGTGCATCCACTCTGGGACAGTTCCGCCCACGAGCGGAATGCCATCGGCGATGCGCACCGGGTGGCGATTCAAAGTGGCATCAACAGGATTCGCTGTATCGACTCCTTCAATCTTTCCAGGCGAATGGTTTGGGTGCGGGCGAACCTCAAGAGCTTCGTCGACGAACTTGTTGATCCGAATCCCGTGCCAAGCGCGCCTAGCAGAAAGGGTTCTGATGCGCCCGTGGCCTTCGGCGCGGACGAAATCGCCGGCCTTCCCGAAGGTTCGCTATTCGAGGCTGCGGGAAAGCGTTGGATCACGTCGAAGCGGCACGAGATCAGCCAGATAGCGGACGGCGAGGAATGGTTGGCGGCCACTCCGGAGGGGCACTTGTTGCCCGTGACTACATCGTTCAAGCGTGGAATGGAGGTGCCGCGATTGCGCACCAACGGTGGCTTCGTGCCCAAGGAAAAGGCGTCCAAGTTCCACTTCATAGCCAAGCCTTCGAATTAGGGGACGATTGACCCATGCCTAGGATCATTGGCAACCAACCGGCCGACCGTTGGGAAAACGAGGTGCTGAAGGCGCTGAAAAACCAGCTGCCGGCCGATTGGGTGGTCATGCCGAGCGTCAAATGGACATTGCAAAAGAACGGGTACGTTCGAGATGGCGAAGCGGACTTCGTTGTGCTCGCGCCAGGCGTGGGCATGGTCGTGGTCGAAGTAAAGGGCTCGCGGGAGTTCATGGTTGGGGATGACGGCATTTGGCGGCGAAAGCAGGGCGAAGACGAATGGGTCGCACTCAAGGAGCCCCCGCCTGAGCAAGCGATGCGGAACATGCATGACTTGGTTGGCGCTTTGGCCGACGAGAAGCAGTGGAAGGAATTCCCGGGGCGCTATGCATATCTGGTGATATACCCACAAGGCGAGGCGAAGAGCCTTCCGCCGATGTTCGACGAGTCGACCATCGCGACTCGGCGCCACATGAATCAACTGGCATCCCGCCTGCGAAATGGGTTGGAAAAGCGCGGCGGAGCATCCAAGGGGGCCCAATTCACGAGCCAGGTCCTCGAGTCCATCATCGACCATCTGAAGAATCGGCAATTCCATGTTCAGAAAGTGGACACGGGCGCAGACGTGACCGATGACACTGGCAGGATAGAACTGCTGACCCGGCAGCAATTCGCCAGCTTGCAGGGGCTGTTCCAACTCCCAAGGGTGGCCGTGATTGGTCCGGCCGGCTCCGGCAAGACGGTGCTCGCCATGTGGCGACTACTAGCACTAGTCGACCAGGGCCGGAATGCGATCTACGTGTGCTACAACCGCGCGTTGGCCGACTGTTTGCGGATGCGCTACCCAGACCATGCCGCGTTCATTTGGAACGTGGACAGGCTATTCATGGACTTCTGTCCAGAATCGCGGGGCATGGCAGGACAGAGTGGGTTCCATCGCGAGCACCTCCCAAGTCTCGTCATGGACAAGGCGGCGAGCCTTCCGAGGTACGAAGCGATCCTGGTGGACGAAGGGCAGGATTTCTCCGAAGAGCAGCTCATCGCCCTCCTAGAGCTCCTGTCGCGGGACGGAGCGTGGGCATTCTTCGCCGATTGGAAGCAAGACGTTTACGGGGCTGGGGAAGGAGCCCCGATCGGGACCGAAGTGGTTTTCCACCTCTACCACAATTGCCGTAACACGGTGAAGATCAATGAGGCATCCAATCGGTACTTGGAAACCATGGTCCAATCGATGCCGGGTATGCCCGAGGGCGTACCCCCGCTTGTCGAATCCAGTGGTGACCAATCCAAGCGCGCTTGGGAGCTCGCCAGCCAATGGCGCGGGGAAGGCTCGATAGCGATACTGAGCCCATACAAACTCGAAAACTCAAGTATGAAGGGCCATGTGTCGGGGTACGGCCTCCGTCTGAGCACTGACATCCGGGACTTTGGGAACGCAGGCATAGTCTTCTTTTCCACCATCAAGGCGTTCAAAGGCATCGAGGCTGCCTCTGTCATCGTGGTCGACGTCGGAATTCCTGATGGGCAGGTGGCATTCACGCGAGAAGATCTTTATGTTGCATGCACGCGCGCCACGACGCGGCTAGCTTTGCTCTCGGGGAAAGAAAGCGTGGCTGAGTATTACCGGCCCTAGCATGAGCAGGTGGGGAGTCTTGGCTCGCGCTCCATCTGCCGCTGGTTTGGATTCGTACATCGATGTTCGAGCAACGACGTACTGCACGCCTCGTTTGCAGAGGTACGCTGTGCTAGCGGTGCCGACCCAGTGGCAGCCATCGTCCCTGCCTGTCTGATGCTACCGATGATCTGTTTGGTCGTAGATCATTCTTGCGGAGTCTATCCTTTCGCGGGCGAGATCCACTGCTGCGGCTAATATAAGCCGCCGCCGGGTGAGGGTACTTCTTCTGAAAGAAACAGCCCCGGCTTTCCGGGGCTGTGGTCTTGAGGCAATGAGCTTGATCGGCGACGCGCGCGTTGCGGCGGTCTGTTCGTTTTGGCGGCTCGACGGCTATTTCACGCCTCCGATTCGCCTTGGTGCTGAGGCGTCTGGAATGTCCGGCTCCCATTGATGTCTCGCGTTCTGAAGAGCATTTTGCGAAGCATCCGATTCAATTGGACAAGAGCAATGCCCGTCAAGGCCGCGATCAATTGGATCGAATCTGGATTCGGCGGTAGGTAACCTTGGAAGTGCCCCACGAGCAATGCCGCCCGTTGTCCAAGGTGAGAGGCGGCTCCTGCAGCGCGAACAATTGCTGACGAAACATTCGTCGTGAACATGTGCATCCTCCTCGATACCCGGGGAAACCGGGCTTCGCGGAGCACGCGCAGTCGGTGGCGAGTTGGCGTGTTGCGCGCTTGTGTCAGATACCACAGCGCGGGACCCCAGGAGGCTTGCCGATCCTAACGTTTCGATCTGCTCCCTCCGGCGCCGTATCCCACTCACCTAGGTGGCGGCAAGTTCTTCGGTCAACCCATGCGCTTAGCGAGCTCGCGCGCGTCAGGATGCACATAACGTTTGAGCATCCGTAGGTCTTGGTGGCCCGTGATTGCTGCCAACTCGAGCGTATTGAACTTCTTCTTCTCGGCGTAGCGAGATGCCCCTTCGTGCCGCAAATCGTGGAGCTTGGCGTCGACAAGGAAGTGTGGATCGGGTTCAACGCCGCGTTTCTCGCAGTCGTCGAGGTACTGATCCCGCGCACGCGTCGCTGCACGCCTCCATGCGCGTGTGTACGTGTGGGGGTCGTAATGAAATACCGGGCCACTTTTACGGGGGCCAATGCCCTTGAGGACCGTTATGGCGGTTTTGGACAGCGGAACGTTGCGTCCCTTGAGGCTTTTGGTGACTTCCGGCGGCAGCCGGGCGATGCGTCCGTCGAGATCGACGTTCTCCCAACGCAAAGCGTGCAGCTCACCTCGGCGCATCGTGGTGGCGAGCGCGAGCCGCAGGAAGTCGGCGAGTTCCTTCGACTCCGTGGCCGCGCAGATGGCGGTCACCTCATCGTTGCTGGTTCGTCGGCTGCGCGCGTCGGCAACGCGGGGGAGGGCGACATCGCCGATCGGATTGTGCAATCCGATCATTCGCCATTCCTTCCGAGCTATGGTGTATAGGTGCGAAAGGATCGCCATTCGGCGCCTGATCGTCGAAGGCTTCACGCCATCTCGCTTCCACTTGTCGCGTAACCTTGCGAAATCGGCGCCGGTGAGGCGGGGCAGGGCAAGATCTAGCAACGCGAGCGCGCCAGCGTCCTCCTCGATTATGTGCAATGCCGATAATTCGCTACTGGCGCTGCGTTTCCGCGGGGTGACCTCGGTCTTGTAAGTTGCGAGCGCTTCGCCGAGGCGGGTGCTGGACGCTTTGCCGGTGTCAAGCCATAGGCCTCGCTCGATCTCGGATTCGGTCTTGCGCGCCCAAGCTGCCGCATCACCTTCGGACGTGAACGTTTTCGTGAGAAGCGGCACGCCCAGGGAAGCGCGGCGAACGATCGCCTTGAATTTTTTCCTTGTCTTCTTGCCGCCCTTGGCTCCTTCGCTCCTGGTGTTGTACTTCAAAGCAACGATCGTAGCCATGCATGTACCTACATTTGTACCTTGTGACGGAAAATACCTCGAAAACCGCGCCACATCTTAGAATGAATTCTCATTCGTAATGCGTGGGTCGGGGGTTCGATTCCCTCTTCCGGCAGGTCAGTCACTCTGGATAGGCCCTTTTTTTGAAACCGGCCTTTCGCTCTGGCCGTTCCCAGGGCGCCTCCTTTCACGTT
>Ga0134126_10002645_pt1 | contig 22524 bp, 21 predicted proteins | sample KB31752_FD_96881 | JGI IMG/M metagenome (GOLD analysis project Ga0134126, IMG submission 96881) | Terrestrial soil microbial communities with excess Nitrogen fertilizer from Kellogg Biological Station, Michigan, USA - KB3-175-2 | ecosystem: Environmental > Terrestrial > Soil > Unclassified ... | reverse complement strand
CGACCCCTTTGAGTCTGACGGACACCGCATTGATTCTGGAATGGCTAGAGGACACTCTGGCATCGTCGCGGCGCGGAATTGCAGAAGATTCGGAAGCCGTAAAGAACCTGCCATGGACCCTTCAACGCGCATGGGGCGATCTTATCGCGCAGATCGAGTGGTTGCCTCGGGAACACCATCGGCAGTTTCTCCGGTGCGCTCTTCTGAAAACAGGTCAGTGGGCAATCGACTGTAAAGATGCCGCTCCGCCGGCAAAGAAGTGTCTCGATTATTTCGCTAACCAAGTCAGGACCATGATCCTCCAGCTCGATGATCTAGTTGATGCTTGCAGGGAACAAGGAATAAAGAAGAACCAGATTCGTCGAAATCGCCTCCTACTGTGTCGATCAACGGCGGGCATGGAAAGAGAGTCGAAGTTGGACAGCATTTCAAAGCCGACATTGGTGATCACGTCTCCACCTTACCCCGGGGTACACATTCTCTACCATCGGTGGCAAGTTCAAGGTCGTCGTGAAACACCTGCCCCATACTGGCTTGCGGGTCAGAAGGACGGTCACGCGGCCTCTCACTATACTTTTGGAAGTCGTTCGTCCGCCGGTGTTGATAACTACTTCCGGAACGTTCAGGAAACGTTTGAATCTGTGCGGAGGGTCGTTAGCCACAATGCACTAGTCGTTCAGTTGGTCGCGTTTTCCGATGCTCGTAGTCATTTACCAAGATATTTAAAGGCAATGGACGCGGCTGGATTCTGTGAATGCAGCAGTACATCGAGTGGAAGCGGCGCTCGCCTATGGCGTGATGTACCGAACCGCAAGTGGTACTGCTCTGTTGAGCAAGACTCGGCAAGGGAGGTCCTACTCTTCCACTGCCCTCGTCGTTAATGACTATCTTTAGGTCGGACACAGATTCTGCTGGTGGATCGCGCAGGATTCCCGATCTTCAATCGGGACCTTCTCATCGCCGAAATCGAATTCTCGGAGTGGACGCTAGGTGACCGCCTGCGGCACGCGGCCTTCATCAGATAAGAAGGCCCCGGCCGCCGGTAAAGTGACTTAGATTCACAGGATCGAGCGGGAACTTAGGTACCCGCTCCAGGATTTGACCGGCTCGGCCCCATAATCGCGCGGGCAAGCAGAGTGAAGTCGCTTTCACCTTCCGCCCCCTCATCGACGAGCCTATCGAGTTCATGGGGTTCCATCCGGGCTAGCGCACGTATCAGAGTCGGCATTACTGCCGCCCTCGATTTGGGTTTTCGGACCGGAGTGCCGATCCGTTCGAGAAAACGCTGAACATCTCTCAGCTGCGGCAGGAATGTGCGAGCTTCGAACGAGGATGCCAATCGCCGCAGAGCCTCTGAGATTTCGGGGCGCTTTTGAATCTCGGAGTTCACAAGATCCGATGCGGTCGCTGGTGACCGCTTTGGCTTTGGTTTTTGTTCGGCGTCAGAGAGTTCCCGCTCGATCTCTTCGATCGTTTGGCTTTTGAGGTGAGCGAGCGTTTCGATCACCTTTCGTCTGCCGTGCTTCACCAGAAGGAGACGGATTTCGAGTTCCAGAATCTTATCGGTCATGGCTTCACCGGTACAACGCCCAAAAGTCCAAACACTTCGTTAGCCAAACTCCGGAAACCGCGGACTACCTCGTCCCTTGCGTAACTCGTTCGCGACAGCGGAGTCTGTTCTCGTGCAGCCTTGGCGTAAGAAGCGGAATAACGAACCTGATTCACGCAGATGTGCCACCCGTTCTTAGCCGCTTCTTTCGTGACATCTTTGATTGATTGTTGGCCCTCAGGTCCCGCCGAATAGCTGGATGAGTGAACAAAAACCAGACCGGCGATGTCGATCTCGTGGTCGTCGTTTTCGAGGCAGAACTCCTGTAGAGACCGCGAGAGCAGCGGTAAGCCAATAGTCGCCATAAACTCCGGTTTAATCGGCACAATCACGTATCGGCTCGCGAAGTAGGCTGCTTCCGTCAATATCGACTCAGTGGGAGCGCAGTCGATAATCACGAGGTCGTAAGAGTCTTGAATCTGGGCAATTGCCTTGGCTAGGCGCCGCTCTTTCCCTTGGGGGTTCTTCAGTGTTCTAGAAAGTTCAAGACGACTGGGGATCAGGTCCAGTGTGCTATTCGTCCAATAGCCTACTTTCTTGAGAATTACCTTGTTGACGTCAAGCAATGTTGGTGATCCGTTGCTAGAACTTGTAGGTATGTACCCATCGAAGATCTGCACAACAGTAGGTCTGCCTTTACCTATGTGCTCGACATATTTCTTCGATCCCATCAGGGCTTGACTGAGGTTAGACTGGGGATCGAGATCAATCGCCAAAGTTCGCAACCCCATTGACGATGCCGAATGGGCCAGTTGCATGGCAAGGGTCGTCTTGCCCACTCCGCCTTTCATGTTGATTAAACTGACCACCGTTGCCATTCTTTGTCTTCCCCTTTCCTCGCTTTGTTCGACTGAATGCGGTTGCACTGCACCGACATTCGTGATGAACGCTTGGGCGTATTCTTGGTTGATCTCACTCTCCAGACTGGAGATACGCGATTCCTTCGCGAGCCGGAGCAGGCGGATCGGGTCCACAGCTAAGGCCCGCGCAATTTCACAAGTAAAGTCAGGCCCTGGGATTTCTCCCTGAACCTCGATCTTCGCTAAATACGCCGCGCTTTTGCCCAACGCCGCTGCCAAAGCCCGAACTGTAACACCCCGTTCGGATCTCAATCTCTTTACTTCTCTGGCAAATGACGTAACAATCATGTTCACCTATTTTGGTTAACATCACTGCGATTGTCAAGAGCTGACAGGCCGCAATGACTAGATCCTTCAGAGGGCCTTTCTATACGAGATTGGGGGAAGCCGGTGTGCAACGGGCTTGTCGAACACTAGGTCCGCGATTTGCGCGAAGGCAATGCTCGAAGAAAAGCCACCTCAACGAAAAAGAAAAAAGTGGCGCTGGGTTGAGCAATTGAGAGGAGATTCTAGCGGCCCCGAGACGGCCCCGGTGGAACTTTCTATTTAGAAACTGTAGCGTAAATTATTGAACTTATTGGCGTCCCCGACGGGATTTGAACCCGTGTTATCGCCGTGAAAGGGCGGTGTCCTGGGCCGGGCTAGACGACGGGGACGCTGAGCGGAGCGCACGGATGCCTCACATGCGTTCGCGGGAAGGGTCATCTTGAATCTATCAAGCGCGCGGGAAGGTGTCAAAGTTCCCGCCGCCGCATCCGAACGTGCCGCCAGCGCTTCATCCGCACGGATTTAACCTCGGTCCGGCTCCGAAGCTGCCGCAGGTCCGTGCGGCCGGGGCAGCCTTTCCCGACCCCAAAAACCGCCGGCAGCGGCTCGGGCATGACCTGACGAAACCGCTTCGGCTAAAATTCTGGATAGAAGCGAAGATTTTGTGAAGCGTTCCCGCCACGCTCGCATCCATATTGCATTGCCGCACAGGATCGTCTCCAGGCGGCACATATTTCAGACCCGGCGATGACCGGAGTGATCCTTGAGGATTTTCCTTTGAAGAGACCGTCGCGCATTTTTCTGTTCTCCCTGCCGCTCGTGGTCTGCCTGGGGCTGACCGCCTGCGGCAACAAGAAGGCCGCCTCCGCGGCGCCCGCATTCCAGGCCCTGCCGGTGCAGACCATCACGGTCTCCTCCTCGCCGGTGCCTAATTCCGATGAATACGTCGCGACCATTAAATCGCGGCGTTCGGCCACACTCAATCCGCAGGTGGACGGAAATCTGACGGCGATCCTGGTTCACTCCGGCCAGAGCGTAAAAGCCGGCCAGATCCTGATGACGATTGATCCCGGAAAGCAGAAGGCCACCGTAGAGGCGCAGGCCGCCACCGCCCAACAGAAACTGGCCGTCTACAAATACAACCAGACCGAAATCGAGCGCCAGCGCAAGCTGAATGCCGCGGGCGTCACCAGCCGCGACGCTCTCGACCAGGCCGAGCAGTCCTACGCCAACTCCAAGGCCGATTATGAATCCGCCGTGGCATCCCTGAATACGCAGAAGCAGTCGCTGGGCTACTACACCATTCGCGCCCCCTTTAACGGCATCGTCGGCGACGTTCCGGTGCATGTCGGCGACTACGTTTCCTCAAACACCATGCTCACAACCGTGGATGAAAACCGCGACCTTGAGGCCTATATCTTTGTCCCCACGGAGCGCGCCTCGCAAATCCGCATGGGATTGCCGGTCGAAATCCTCGACAACAACGAAAAGCCCATTGAGCGCACAAAGATCGACTTCATCTCCCCCCAGGTAGACAACCAGCTCCAGGGCATTCTGGTGAAGGCCCCGGTTCACTCCAAAGAGGCGGCGCTACGGACGGACCAGCTTGTGAAGGCGCGCGTGATTTGGAGCACGGCGCCGACGCCGGTCATTCCCGTGCTGGCCGTTACCCGGCTGGGCGATCAGGCGTTTGTCTTTGTCGCGCAGGACCAGAAGGGCCACTACGTCGCGCACCAGGTCCCGGTAACGCTCGGCGATACCGTGGGGAATCAATACGCGGTGTTGAGTGGGATCCATGACGGCGACAAGGTGATCGTCTCCGGAACGCAATATCTCGTCGACAAAATGCCCGTGCAGCCGCTGGGCTAGCATTCACGATCAGAGACACAAGGACAGGCAGGCTTCTCTTGGTTGATTTTTTTATTCACCGGCCAGTTTTCGCAACCGTATGCGCGCTGCTGATCGTGCTTGCGGGTGCGGTCGTCATTCCCACGCTGCCCATCTCGCTGTATCCGCAGCTCGCGCCGCCGCAAGTCACCGTCACCAGCAACTACATCGGCGCGAACGCGGAAGTGGTCGAGTCCGCCGTAACCATTCCGCTGGAAGAGCAGATCAATGGCGTTGAGGGAATGCGCTATATCTCTTCCACCAGCTCGAATGACGGCACCAGTTCCATCACCACCACCTTCAATACCGGCTACAACCTGGACATCGCCGCCGTGGACGTGCAGAATCGCGTGGCGTCGGCGCAGGGCAGCCTTCCGGCGGCGGTCAACGCCACCGGCATCACCATTACCAAGGCCAACCGCAACTTCGTCTTTGCGGCCGCATTTCTTTCGCCCCACCACAGCTACTCCAATCTGTTCATCAGCAACTATCTCGACGTGTATGTCAGGGACGCCATCAAGCGCATTCCCGGCGTGGGCGATGTGGTCATCTTCGGCGAACGCCGATATGCCATGCGCGTCTGGCTGGATCCGGCAAAGCTTGCAGCGCGGGGCCTCACCGCCACCGACGTAACCAGCGCGCTCGCCGAGCAGAACGTCGAGGTCCCGGCAGGGCAGGTGGGCCAGCCGCCCGCCGATCTGAAGCAGTCGTATCAAATTCCTGTCCGTGTGGTCGGACGTCTCTCCAATCCCACGCAGTTCGACAACATCATCCTCAAAAACACGCCCGGCGGCATCGTCCAGCTTAAGGACGTGGGTCATGCCGAGCTTGGGGCTGAAACCTACGCCACCGATCTGGAATACAACGGCCAGCAGGCCATCGGCATCGGCGTGCAGCAGTTGAGCAACGCCAACGCCCTGCAGGTGGACCGCGACGCCATCGCCGAACTCAACCGGCTGGCGAAAACCTTCCCGCCCGACCTCCAGTACATCATCCCAGTCGATACAACCACCGTCATCGGTCAATCCATTCGTGACGTGGTTGTGACGCTCGGCGAGGCCATCGCCATCGTCATTGTCGTCATCTTCTTCTTCCTGCTCGACTGGCGCGCGACCATCATTCCGACCATTACCATTCCGGTCTCTCTGATCGGCACCTTCGCCTTCATCAAGATCTTCGGCTTCTCCATCAATACGCTCACCATGTTCGGCATTGTCCTCGCCACCGGACTCGTGGTCGATGACGCCATCGTCGTTATCGAGAACGTCCAGCGGCACATCAGCGCCGAGCATTCCGATCCGCACACCGCCACCTCGGTCGCCATGTCGGAGGTCACCAGCGCCGTCGTCGCCACCTCGCTTGTGCTCATCTCCGTCTTCGTCCCCGTGTCGTTCTTCCCCGGAACCACCGGCATCCTCTATAAGCAGTTCGCCCTCACGATCGCCTTCTCCATCGCCATTTCGGCCTTCAACGCCCTTACCCTGTCGCCCGCGCTCGCGGCCATCTTCCTGCGCGCCGAAGGGCTCAAGCACGGACTCTTCGGCGTAATTGACCGTGGCATCAATGCCGGCACGAGAGCCTATGGCCGCATAACTCGTCGGGTGCTTCACCTCCGCTATCTCGTCCTGGTCGTCTTTATCGCCGGACTCGCCGCCACCGTCTACATGTACACCCATGTCCCCAACGCGTTTGTGCCCACCGAGGATCAGGGCTACCTCATGTGCATCGTGCAGGCGCCGCCGGGAGCCTCGCTCAGCTACACCAGCGACGTCGCCCGCAAGGCCGTGAAACTCATGACAGCGGACAAGGACGTTGAGGGAGCCTTTGCCGTCATGGGCTTCAGCCTCAGCGGTGGCAGCTCGTCGAACTACGGCCTCATTTTCGTTCCGCTCAAATCCATTGACAAGCGCGCTAAGGAAGGCCCCGGCCACACCGCCACCGATGTTCTGCACAGGCTCTCCCCAAAGCTCTTCGGAGTCCCCGGAGGCACCGTCGCCATGTTCGAGCCGCCCGCCATTCAGGGCATCGGCACTTTTGGCGGATTCCAGTTCGAGCTTCAGGCCACCGGACAAAACTCGCTCACTGACCTCGATCGCGTCGCCCACGAAATCATCGGCGCCAGCCGCCAGGGCAAGGACCTCAGCAACCTCTACACCAGCTATACCTCGAACGATCCGCAGTTGCTCGTCTCCATCAACCGCGAAAAGGCCAAAGCTCTGGGGGTCCCGTTCAGCCAGATCAGCTCCACCCTCAGCGTCTTCATGGGCTCGCAGTACGTGAACGACTTCGACTTCAACAACCGCACTTACCGTGTCTACGTGCAGGCCGACCAGTCGGCGCGCATGACGCCCAGCGACCTGCGTGAGTTCTATGTCCGCTCCAACACGGGGCAGATGATCCCGCTCGACAACCTCGTCACGATTAACCAGTCTTCCGGACCGCAGGTCATTTCTCACTACGATCTGTTCCGCTCGGCGGAGATTGACGGCGCCGCCGCCCCCGGCGTCAGCTCCAGCGCCGCGCTCACCGACATGCAGAACCTCTCGAAGAAATTCATGACGCCCAGCATGCAGTATGCATGGACCGGCCTCTCTCTCGAAGAGATCGAGTCCGCGGGCAAAACCGTCCTTATCTTCGGCCTCGGCATCGTCGTGGTGTATCTCACGCTCGCCGCTCTCTACGAGAGTTTCGCGCTGCCCTTCATCATTTTGCTCGCCGTCCCCATGGCCGTGCTGGGCGCGTTGGGCGCCATCGCCCTCCGCGGCATGGACAACAACGTCTACTGCCAGATCGGCCTGGTCATGTTGATCGGACTCTCCGCCAAGAACTCCATCCTGATTGTCGAGTTCGCCGAGCAGATCCGTTTGCGGGGAAAATCCATCTTTGAAGCCGCTCTTGAAGCGGCGGAACTGCGCCTCCGACCGATCCTGATGACGTCCTTCGCCTTCATCCTCGGCGTCGTGCCGCTCTATATCGCGACCGGCGCCGGAGCACAAGGACGCCGCTCCGTCGGCACCACCATCATCGGAGGAATGCTCGTTTCCACCGTGCTCAACCTGTTCTTTATCCCGGCGCTGTACGTCATCCTGGAGGGAATCCTGAGCCGCTTCTCAAAAAAGAAGTCCCACGCGCAGGAGGCCCTGCCCGCCGCGCAACACTGAGGGAGTTAGCTCAACCGCCAACCACCGAATCCGCGTGCGGAACCTTGCGTTTCCCACGCGGCTTCCCCGCTCGCGCCGGAGCCGCGCCTTTCAGAAAGACCTCGCCTCGCAAAGCCGGCGCGCGTGACCCCGTTTTCGCCTTCTTGATCGCAAGGTTCGCCACCGCTTCAATCACCCACTCAAACGCCTCCGCGCCGATGGACTGGAGATCGGCCTCCGGCGCGGGATTCATGAAGTCAATGGCGTAAGGAACGCCGTCCCGTAGCGCGAACTCCACCGTGTTGAAGTCGTAGCCCAGCGCCCGGCACAGCGTCAGAGCATCGGCCCGCAGCCGCTTCAGCAGCCTGCGATTCACCGGCGGGGCGTCCAGCACATATCGCTCCGCATGCGGCCGCCGCGGGTCGTAGGACATGATCAAAACCTTCTCCCGCCCCACCACAAAGCAGCGGAAGTATTCCGTAAAATCCACTTCCCGCTGCAAAACCATGCACAGATCGCGGCTCTGGTCGTAGGCCTCAAAAAACTCCTCGCGGTTCCCCACGCGATGCACATCGCGCCACCCGCCGCCATCTATCGGCTTCAGGAAAGCCGGAAACCCGACGTAGCCAAAGATCGCCTCCCAGTTCAGCGGATATTCAAGGTTGCGCATGGTGCGGTCGGTCGCCCCGTTGGGCAGCTTCTTGTGCGGCAGCATCGCCGTCGCCGGAGTCGCCACTCCCAGTTTCGCCGCCAGCGCGTAGTTGAAAAACTTGTCGTCCGCCGACCACCAGAAAGGATTGTTGATCACCGCCGCGCCCCACAGCGCCGCGTGCTTCAGGTACGCGCGGTAAAACGGAACATCGTGCGAAACCCGGTCCACGATCACCGCATAGGCCGGAGGCTTATCAAACGAGACCCCGCCCGTATGCACAAACTCCGCCGAAATTCCGCTTACCTCTTTCGAGTTAATGCGCTCGACCAACGCCCCCGGAAAAGTGTTTTCCATCCCAAAAAGTACGCCTATTTTCTTCAAAGCCGTTTCCTTTGCCGCGCGAAGTGGAACGGATAGGTCGTGAACCGCTCCTCAAGCTCACCTTAAAACATTTCCCAGCCGCGCGTCAGGTTCACCCCCGCTCCCATGGAACCTGGAGCCCGCCAGATTCGTAATCCTCAGCAGGGACTCACGATGATCAAATTTCTTCTCTGGTGTCTGCTTTTTGTCTTCTGCTGGCCGCTCGCGCTGCTGGCGCTGGTGCTCTACCCTATCGTCTGGCTGCTGCTGCTGCCCTTCCGGCTGGTGGGCATCGCCGTGGGAGGCGCATTGGAACTCGTCGCCGCGCTCATCTTCCTCCCCGCCCGGCTGCTCCGCGCCATCTAAAGCAAAGCCTCCGGATGAAAGATTGTCATCCCGACTGAAGCGACCGAAGGGAGCGTAACGGAGGGACCTGCACTTCGCGTCAAGTGGCACGATCTCTTCATCACCCCTTCCCATTGGATGGATAGCTGTCAATCTGACCGAGTGAAGTAAGCACCCCCCGCTACCACTCCATCGCAGGTCCCTGCTACTGTAGCAGGCAGCGGCTTACTGAATGGGTGGCCCACACAAGCGCTTTTGCTTGTGTGGGGGACAGTAAAGGCGCAATCACCCTCGTCGCCAGGAGAACAAAGTTGCGGACTTCCGCCCAAAGAAATCCGGCCCAGTCCGAACCTGAACGCCGCATCCTCGCCCCTCGCCTCCACCTTTATCCAAGCTTCCGCAGCCAATTTCTCCCCGACCCCCGCGACATCTTCGTCCACCTCCCTCCCGGCTACGACGAGAATCCCGACCGCGGCTATCCCGTCCTTTATATGCAGGACGGACAAAACCTCTTCACTCAGCAAGGCCCCACCCCAAACTGGAACCTCGACCAAACCGCGGACGCCGCCATGCAAGCCGGCGAAATTGAGCCCCTGCTCCTGATCGGCATCGCGAACACCGGACCCCGCCGCCTGGCCGAATACACCCCCACCGCTGACTGGAAGATGGGGGGCGGCGAGGCAGACAATTACGGGCTGCTCCTCACTGAAGAACTCCTCCCCTTCCTCGCGACCCAGTACCGCATCAAGCCGGGTCCGGCCAACACCGGCCTCGGCGGCTCCTCGCTGGGAGCGTTGGCGACCCTCTATCTCGGCCTGCGCCACCAGGAAACTTTCGGCAAGCTTGCCGTCCTGTCCCCCTCTGTCTGGTGGAACCACCGCGCCATTCTTGCTCTCGTGGCCGAAGCCGACCTTCGCCATCGCCCCCGCGTATGGCTCGACATCGGCAGTGCGGAAACCGCGCGCGCCGTCCCCGACGCCGACCTGCTCGAGTCCCGCCTGCGCGCCAAAGGCTGGCATCCCGGCCTCGACCTCAGCTATCACCACATCCCCGGCGGCACCCACGATGAATCCTCCTGGGCGCAGAGAGTTCAACCCATGCTCCGCTTCCTCTTCCCCGCCTGATTCTCTTCAGCCCCAAACCCTTTTCGGCTATACTGAACAAAGCTAGATTGAAAGGAATTCCTCTGTGTTAATGATTCGCCTGGCGCGCTTTGGCGCCCGTAAACAGCCCTACTACCGTGTCGTGGTCATCGAGAAGGACCGCGCCCGCAATGGCCGTTCCATCGAGGTAGTCGGCACCTACAATCCCCGCACCAATCCCGCGTCCGTTGATCTCAAGCGTGACCGCATCGATTATTGGACCAGCAAGGGAGCCCAGTTCTCTGACCGCGTCGCCAAACTGGTCGCCAAGCAGCGCGAAGCAGCCGCCGCCTAGGACAGCCATCCCTGCAAGGGTCAACCCCGTTGGCCCTGAAAAACACCATCGCCCCACCCCCAAATGACCTGCCTCCCTCCTTCGCGGAACGCCGCGAAAAAGATAGAGCCGCCCTCTATCTTCCAAACGGTGTTACTGATACTATTGCGCAAACCCGAGAGTGTTCCACCCACGCCTCAAGGGGGATACGGCAATGACCCACGATGAACGGCCAGACGATATGCAGGAACTGGTGACTGAGATCGCCCGTGCCCTGGTCGATGAGCCGAATGCTGTCATGGTTGAAGCGGTAAAGCGCCCGGAGAATACGGTCCTCCGTCTCCGCGTTGCCCCGTCCGACGTTGGCAAAGTGATTGGCAAGCAGGGCCGCACCGCGCGGTCCATGCGCACCATTCTGGGAGCGGTGAGCATGAAATACCATCACCGCTATACGCTCGACATTCTGGAAGAGGACAAACATGAGCCTCCGGACGAGCGGCCCGATGCTTGAGCGATGACGCCGGAGCAACAATCCGGCGCGCCCTGGACGCTCCTAGCGCGCCTCGTTCGCCCGCAAGGGCGGCACGGCGAAATCCTGGCCAACCTTCTCACTGACTTTCCCGAACGCTTTGCCGAGCGCACGCGCCTCGCACTGCTTTCGTCAGAAACCAGTCCAGCTCCCGCCCGCGAAGCGTCCCTCGAAAGCCATTGGCTCCACAAGGGCCGCATCGTCCTTAAGTTCGCCGGCATCGACTCCATCACCGACGCCGAGGCCCTGCGCGGTCTGCTCGTCGCCATTCCCGCCAGCCAACGCGCCCCGCTCACCGACGGCTCGGTCTACATTGCCGACCTTATCGGCTGCGAAATCTTCGACCTCAACACGTCAAAATCCGTCGGCATCATTACAGACGTGGACCGCGACGCCGCGCTGCTGGAAGTGAAAACGCCGCGCGGCGAGCAAGTGCTGGTTCCCTTCGTCAAAGCGTATCTGGTGACCATGGACCTCGCCGCCAAGCGCATCGAAATGCGGCTGCCGGAAGGCCTGCTCGATATCAACGCACCGATCACCGAAGAAGAGCGGCGCGCGCAGAACGACGCGGACTCCCACGATCAAACAAATGGTGCTGGTTGAATTTAGTGCCCGGTGAGTGACGGCAGTACAGAAATCGCAATTCCAGCAAACACAATTATGAGCAATACGATGAGGCTCCACTTTGCCCGCCGACTGGACTTGACCTGTAGTTCGATAGATTGCTGCTGGTTCTTCAGTGCGTCCTTGTAGTTTTCGATATGCTGCTTCTGCAAATCCCGGATTTCACGCAAGAGCAGAACCATCTCCTCATTTTCCACGCCAGCCTCCAATGCACGAATTCTACTCACATGTCCTTGCAGTTCGTGGCATAGTCAGTATATGCATACGGTCCTCAGCAAAACTGGGCTGGTAAATTCAAACTGACCCAATTCCAAATACCATGCGCTTCGACATCCTCACCATTTTTCCGGAATTCTTCACCGGCATTCTCGATCACGGAGTCCTGAAGCGAGCCGTCGCCAACCACCTGCTCGAAATCCATCGCCACGACCTCCGCGACTTCACGCATGACCGCCATCGCACGGTTGACGACCGCCCCTTCGGCGGCGGCGAGGGCATGGTGCTCAAGCCCGAACCCCTTATCGAAGCCATTGAATCCCTCGGCGTCGCGCCCAAATCAAGCCGCGATTCAAAACGCGAATCCGTTATTCTGCTCTCCGCGCAAGGAGCAAAGTTCACTCAAAACACCGCCCGTGAACTCTCCACTCTCGAACGAGTCGTTCTCATCTGCGGACGCTACGAGGGCGTCGACGAGCGCGTCAACGAACTGGCCTGCGACCGCGAGCTTTCCATCGGCGACTACGTTCTCTCCGGAGGCGAGCTCGCCGCCGCCGTCATCCTCGACACCGTAATGCGGCTCATTCCCGGCGCGCTCGGCAATGAGGCATCCAGCGCCAACGAAAGTTTCGGCCAGCCGGATGCGGATTTCGCGCAAGATGCGGACGCCCCGCCCCGCTCCACCCACGGAGCCGGAGGCCTGCTCGATTACCCCCACTACACGCGTCCAGCGGAGTTTCGCGGTATCGCCGTGCCGGAAGTCCTCGCCGGAGGAAACCATGACCAGATCCGCCAATGGCGCCGCCAACGAGCCCTCGAAAAGACCCTGAAAAACCGCCCCGATTTGCTGGAAAAAGCGGATCTCTCAAGGGAAGACCGGGAATTCTTGAGAAAACTCGGCTCAGGCTAGTCGCAAGACGGCTCGCAAGCAAAACAATTCATTTCCGTGTAAACTAAACATTCCGAATCAACCCCAGGAAAACCATTATGTCTATTCATCCAGTGATGCAGCGCCTTGCCGACAAACTCAACCGCACCGACCTGCCCGCCTTTGGCGCGGGAGACACGGTCCGCGTGCAGGTGAAGATCAAGGAAGGCGAAAAAGAGCGCCTTCAGGCCTTTGAAGGCGTCGTGATTGCCCGCAAAAACGGCGCGCAGGGCAGCTTCACGGTCCGCAAAATGAGCTTCGGCCACGGCGTCGAGCGCATCTTCCCGTTCAACTCCAAGGTCGTCGACAAGGTGGAAAAAATCCGCTCGTCCAAGGTTCGCCGCGCCCGCCTGTTCTACCTCCGCGGACTCCGCGGCAAGGCTGCCCGGCTCAAGGAAATCGAGCGCGCCTAACCGGCATCCTCTCTGCAAACGCCCCGGCCAAGCCGCCGGGGCGTTTTTGCGTTTGTGGGCTTTGGGCGATGTTTGTTCGTGGTTCGCGGAGGCGCTCTCAAAACTCGTAAAACCTTGAGGACACAGGGCTTATTTGTAAAATATAGAAAATAAATGGCTTCGCTCGTGGCGTGGGTTTTGGGTGGGCTGTGGAAAACTTTTTGTCAAGGAATTATTTTGTAACTTGCTGAAAATACGTGTCCTCAATTTGCATTTGAATTATGGCGGAGTTGGTATTCTGAACTTAGGAGTGAAGTTTGAGGCGCGACCCCTTTGGGTTGCGCCTTTTGTGTTTTGGGAAGGGAGCGCTGTCCCCCACACAAGCCAAAAGCGGCTTGTGTGGGCCACCCCTCACCCGCCTTTTGTGCTTTGGGAACGATCCAACCCACCCTTTCGCAGAGGCGCGAAAGGATGGGGCACCCGTGTACCCGTGGCCCGTCATTTGTTTTCTAGATTTTGCGAATTTTGAAGGAGGTTTGAGGATGTCCAACACCGTCGTGCCCCAATGCACCCACGTCAAGACCAACGGAGAGGTTTGCGGATCGCCTGCCGTCTCCGGAACCGCGTTTTGCTACCACCACTCGGCGGTGAAGACAGCGCTGGCCAAGGCACGGTCCAACGGCCAGGCTTTGGAGGAAGGCTTCGCTCCCATTCCGTTTGTGTTTCCGGAAGACCGGGCGTCGATGCAGATTAACTTTTTTCTGCTGTTGCAGGCGTTCAACGAGCAGCGCATCGACCAGCGCACCTACAGGCTCATGCTGAGTATGTTGAAGGCGATGGCGAAGAACCTGGGCAAGTCGGGATCGCTGGTGGAGGAACCGAGCGATGCGGCGGTCAGCGATGCGGCGGTCAGCAAAGAAGCGGTCAGCCAAAGGCCGGTCAGCGATAAGTCGGCCAGCGATATGGGGGTCAGCGATATGGCGGATGGGGAGCGGGGTGCTGCGAATGAGGCCCCGTTTGAATTCAGCCCGGAGCTTATAGCGAAAATGGAGGAGATCGAGAGGTTGTCCCCGAATGATCCGACCCGTGCCGAGCGCATTTGCGCCGCGGTTGCGGACGGGGCCAATGAATTGCGGGCGCAGGGTCTCGACCTGTTGGATATCTCGCCGCTCGCTGGTTTGCCTGGTCGCTGACCGCATCACCAGCTAATCGCCTCTTCGCTGACCGCTCTTTGGGCCGACCGCTTTTTAGCCGGCAGCTTTTGCTCTAAACTGCTTTTGATGCCTCGTGCTTCTCAGACCGGCCAGTTCTCTCTTGAAGCACCGGAAGAAGAAGTCTCCGCAGCCACGCTGAAGATGCGGATGCTGCGCAAGCTGGTCTGCGGCAACAAGTATGAAAAGGCCGCCCGCTCCCAGGGAGCCCTTCGCATTGCCGGCGTGGACGAAGTAGGACGCGGCGCGCTGTTTGGGCCGGTTGTTGCCGCCGCCGTCATTCTTCCGCAGGACACCCGGATTCGTGGACTGCGCGACTCCAAGCAACTCACGCGCGAGGACCGCGAGCGGCTGGCTGGAGTGGTCGAGCGCAAAGCGCTGGCCATCGCCATCGAGGAGATTGATTCCGAGATGATCGACCGCGTGAACATTTACCAGGCCTCGCGGCTGGCCATGACCGCCGCTGTGCTCAAGCTCGCCGTCGCACCCGATCATCTGCTCATCGACGCCATGCGGCTCGACCTCGATTGCGCGCAGACCAGCATCATCTATGGCGATTCGCTGTCCATCTCCATTGCCGCCGCTTCGGTGGTCGCCAAGATCTACCGCGATCAGCGGATGCGCGAGTTCGACGAAATCTATCCGCAGTACGGGCTGGCCTCGCACAAGGGTTACAGCACGCCGGAGCACCTGGCCGCGCTCGAAAAGCATGGCCCATGCCCGCTGCATCGCAAAAGCTTCCGCCCCGTGGCCCAGACCTCGCTGCCATGGGATACTCCACTTCCCTGCTGAGGACCGATCGTTGCCGCTTCGCCTGCTCTGCATCACTGCCCATCCTGACGACGAAAGCGGAGCCTTTGGCGGCGCGCTGCTCATGGCGCATCGCGAAAACGCCGAAACCAGCCTGCTGTGCCTCACTGACGGGCAGGCTGCGCATTATCGCGGAGGCGTGGAGGGCAACGCGGAACTGGGTCGCAAGCGACGCGCCGAGCTGGCCGCCGCCTGTGAGTTGCTCGACGTTACGCGCCATGAGGTGCTGAGCTACCCTGACGGCGAGCTGGCGCGGGAGGACTTCTACGATCTCACCGGCGCGATCGTGGCGCGCATCCGCGCGCTGCGCCCGCAAGTGATTCTCACGTTTGGCGGCGACGGAGGCGTCAACCTGCACCGCGACCACACCATGGTCTCCATTGCAACGACGGCGGCATTTCACCGGGCGGGCCGTGCCGAGTTTTTCCCGGAGCAGAAGCTCGCTCCTTACACTCCGCAGAAGCTCTACTACGCCAGCACGCCCTTCGTGACGGTGCGCGATCACCCGGAGCTGTCCGGGGCATCCACGGTTCCCTGGTCGCTGACGCTCACGCTGGGTCCGCTCGCGGACCGCAAGATGGAGGCGTTTGCCACGCACAGCTCGCAGGCCGGAGTGCTGGAGCGCGTGCAGGACTTCATGGCAAAGCACATGGCCACGGAGCGCTATCTGCTGGCCGCCACCAAGGGCGAGATCAACGTGGCGGATGATACGGCGATCTTCGGAGGCGTGGCGGCGGATTGAGGCTGCGCTATGTTCCCGTGCCGCGCAGCACCACTTCCGCGGTGCGCCAGAGAATTTTCATATCGAGCCAGAAGCTCCAGTTCTCGACATAGGCGGTATCGAGCGCGATGTACTTCTCAAAGGAGGAGTCCTGGCGGGCCTGCACCTGCCACAAGCCGGTGAGGCCGGGCAGCACTTCCAGCCGGCGCAGATGCTCCAACTTGTACTTCTCCACTTCACTGGCCAGCGGCGGGCGCGGCCCTACCAGGCTCATCTCGCCGCGCAGCACGTTGAAGAACTGGGGCAGCTCGTCCAGGCTGTACTTGCGCAGGAAGCGGCCCAGCCGCGTGATGCGAGGATCGTTCTTCACCTTGAACAGGACGCCGTCCCGCTCGTTCAGCGATTCCATCTGCTGCCGCAATTGCTCGGCGTTGGAGACCATGGTGCGGAACTTGAAGCACGGAAACACGAGACCGCGTCTGCCGATACGCTCCGAGGTGTAGAAGATGGGGCCCTTGCTCTCCACGCGGATGGCAATGGCGATGGCCAGCATCGCGGGAGACACGGCGATCAGCGCCAGCAGCGACAGCACGAAATCTCCGGCTCGTTTGAATGCGACGGCGACCGTCCGCGGCACATTTCGATGGAGAACGATCAGCGGGAAGATCCCGATATATTCGATTCCGGAGTATGGCGCCAGCTCATTGTAGTACCCGCAGAGGCAGCGGACATCGATCCCGAGCTCGTGCGCTTCTTTAATGATTTCGAGGACGGTCTCCAGCGGATAGCGCTCGGCGATGATGATCTCATCGATGAAATGCTTGCGGCCAATCGTGGCCAAATCTTCCAAACCGCCCAGCACTTGAATCCCGGCTAATTCGGAGGGGAGATCGTGCGCCGTGGAAGCAATGTAGCCGCACATGGTATAGCCCAGGTGAGCTTCGCTGCTGATGCGCCGGCCCAGCCCGCGGCTGAGATGGTCGGTTCCCAGGACCACGACATGGCGTGTCAATACTCCGCGCTCATATTGCCGGTAGCGCCTCCTTCGCCAGACCGCTCTGCGAACGCACAGCGAACCCATGGCGGTCAAGGTAAGCAAGATCACCAGCGCGCGGGACACCGCGACGTTATGCGCCATATAGAGCATGCCGCAAAGCAACAGTCCAGCAGTCATGCAGGCCTGCGCGGTCATGCGAAGCTCGTGCGCGCCACTGGAGGTCTTCAGGATGCGACCATACAAGCCATAGCGGCGCGCCACCAGCACATAGACCAGCATGAACCAGGCGAGGTAGAACATTCCGGCGAGCGGTCCGCCAATGCTCTGCCACATATTCTGAACGCGGACGACCTTGTCGAGGAAGACGGCGCGCAGCAGGAGCGCCACGCCTAACGCCAGCAGGATGGCAAGCATGTCGTTGAGCACCATCGGCAGCGGCGCAAGCATGGAGGCACGGAAGAAACCGCGGGGCTCTCTTGGCGGAATCGTGCGCAAAGGTGTTTTTTTGCCCGTCGGGGTTCTTTTGTCCGGGATGTATTCCGAAGTCGCCATTTGCTCTCAAAAAAGACAGATCGAACAGAATTCAAGAGAAGACAAAAGGCGCCAGGCGAGGGGAGCGGGAACACAAGCACTTTCATGCGTGCCGGTTACCAGCGTCTGGGGTCTCAAAAGCTTGCAGCTACTTCCCTTGAAGGCGGGGATCATAACCGTCCCGTACAGGTGATCTGCTGTATCGCGCCTGAAAGATATATAGTAACCAGAAAGTAGAGGAATCCGTGGAGAATTTTTCGAGAATCAAGCGCCTGCCGCCTTATGTTTTCAACATTACCGGCGAGCTGAAAGCCGCCGCGCGCCGCCGGGGCGAAGATATCATTGACTTTGGCATGGGAAACCCCGATGGGGCGACCCCGGCGCACATCGTTGAAAAAATGATGGAGGCTGCCCGAAAACCGGACACTCACCGTTACTCCCTGTCGCGCGGGATTCCCCGGCTGCGCCGGGCCATTGCCAACTGGTATGAGCGGCGGTATGGCGCGGCCATTGACCCGGAAACCGAGGCGATTGTGACCATCGGGTCCAAAGAGGGGATTGCCCACCTCTGCCTGGCCACGCTCGACCAGGGAGACATGGTGCTGGTGCCCAACCCCGGCTATCCCATCCACATTTACGGCCCGGTGATCGCCGGAGCCAGCATTCGCAGCATGGCGATTCATGACACGGATAGCTTTCTGGCCGAGCTGGAGCAGACGATTCCGCTGATGTATCCCAAGCCGAAGATGCTGATTTTGAATTTTCCGGCAAATCCGACGACGCAGTGCGTGGATCTTGCCTTCTTTGAGCGGGTTGTGGATTTGTGCCGCCAGCACAGCATCTGGCTGGTGCATGACTTGGCTTATGCGGACATTGTGTTTGACGGATTCCGCGCGCCCTCGGTACTCGAAGTGCCGGGCGCGAAAGAGGTTGCAGTGGAGTTCTTCACGCTTTCCAAGAGCTACAACATGCCGGGCTGGCGCGTCGGCTTCATGGTGGGCAACAAGACGCTGGTTTCGGCGCTGGCTCGCATGAAGAGCTATTTTGATTACGGAACCTTCACACCGATCCAGGTCGCTTCCATTCTGGCGCTGGAGGGTCCCCAGGAGTGCGTCTCGGAAATTCGCGACAACTACCAGCGCCGCCGCGATGTCCTGGTGCAGGGCCTGAACAAGCTGGGATGGGAGGTTGCACTGCCCAAGGCGACGATGTTCGTCTGGGCCCCGATTCCCGAACCTTACCGGCATCTGGGTTCGCTGGATTTTTCCAAGCTGCTGCTGACGGAGGCGAAGGTTGCGGTGAGCCCGGGCATTGGTTTTGGGGAGTATGGAGATGGGCACGTGCGGTTTTCGCTAATCGAGAACGAGGAGCGGACGCGGCAGGCGCTACGGGGCATCCGGCATATGTTCCAGAAGGACGGAGTGCTTTTGCAGGCGGCGGCGCACTAGGGCGAGGTTGCCTTCGCGATCAGGTTGGTGGTGCTGAATCCCTCGACGGTGGGGACGATTTTTACCCGTCCTCCCCAGGAGCGGACTTCGTTTGCGCCGACCACGGTCGATTCGTCGTAATCGCCGCCCTTCACGATCACGTCGGGCCGCAAGGCCTCAATCACGGTGAGCGGCGTGGGCTCGTCGAAGATGACCACGGCGTCCACAGCCGACAATGCGGCGAGGATGCGGGCGCGCGCGTCCTCACCGGCGACCGGCCGCCCCGGCCCCTTCAGCTTTTTCACCGAGGCATCGCTGTTGATGGCGACAACGAGGCGGTCACCGTCCCGTCGTGCTTCTTCGAGCAGCGTGATGTGGCCGATGTGCAGCAGGTCAAAACAGCCATTGGTGAAGACGACCTTTTCCGCCGAGGAGCGCCAGGTGGAGACCCGCGCCTTGAGCTGGCTTAGAGTCAGAACCTTTTCTCCCGCGCGCAGGCCGATCTCCGGCATGAGGCCGGCGAGCAGCTCGTCGCGATTCACCGGGACGGTGCCCACCTTGCTGACCACAATGCCCGCCGCCATGTTGGCCAGGGCGAGGGACGTTTCGATGTCGAGATTGCTGGCGCGCGCCAGCGCGAGCGTGGCGATGACGGTATCGCCCGCACCGGAAATGTCAAAAACCTGCCGGGCCGCCGCGGGTGAGATGACCTGCGAATCGGGGCGCAGCACGGCGATTCCCTTCTCACTCAGCGTGACGGTCAGGTATTCCAGATCGAGCTGCGAAACCAATTCTCTGCCAGCGGCCAGAATTGCCTTCAGGTCTTTCGCGGAGACTCCAGTTGCGGCGGAAAGCTCGTTGAGGTTGGGGCAGATGGTGGTGGCTCCGCGATACCGGCGGAAGTCGCGCTGTTTAGGGTCAATGAGCACGGGCACGCCGAGCCTGCGCGCACGCTCGATCAAGCGCTGGCAGACGTTTTCTGTGAGCACGCCCTTCGCATAGTCCGAAAGCACCAGAACGCTGGCCGAGGCGAGCGCGGCTTCCACCTTCGCGGCCAGCGCTTCGCAGTTGGCCTCCGCATAGCTGCCGGTCTGCTCGGTGTCGAGGCGCAGCATCTGCTGGCTGCCGCCGAGAATTCTGAGCTTTGAGGTTGTTGGGTGCGTGGCGACGGTGGTGAGTTCCGCATCGATTCCCGCTTTGGCGAGGCACGCGCGCAGGCATTCTCCGTCGGCGTCGTCGCCCTGGAATCCGAAGAGCGAGACCCTGGCTCCGAGGCCCGCCACGTTCATGGCAACATTGGCCGCGCCTCCGGGCTGCTCGCTGCGATGGTTTGAGCGCACCACCGGCACCGGCGCCTCGGGCGAAACGCGCTCCACGTCGCCCCAGATGTAGCGGTCGAGCATGACGTCGCCCACGACCAGAACGCGGGCCTCGCGCCAATCCTGCTCGATGAGTTGAATGACGCGGTGAAGGTCGCGGATCATGGAAGGATTTCCTCGGGGCGAATTGGGGAAGACATAGTTGCTCCGGGAGCATCTCTACACTAAAACAGTAGGTGGCTCCTGGCTAATCTTACAATGGCGGACAATCCTCTCAATCACGGCGCCACTCCCGTTTTCTCCGGCATCGAATACGTGTTTCTTGATCGCGATGGCGTGATCAATCGCAAGCCTCCGGAGGGCGAATATGTGGGGCGCTGGAGCGACTTTCATCCACTTCCCGGCGCGGAGCAGGCGATTGCCGCGCTGAATCGTTCCGGGCGCGCGGTGATCGTGATTACCAACCAGCGCGGTGTCGCGCTGGGGCTCTATACAGAAGACGATGTGCGCCGGCTGCATGATGAGCTTCAGCGCCATCTGGGCGGCCATTCGGCGCATATTGACGCGTTCTATTATTGCCCGCACGACAAGGGCGAGTGCGACTGCCGGAAGCCTGGCACGGGACTGTTTCAGCAAGCTTTCCGCGATTTTCCGGCAGCCTCGCCCGCGAACAGCCTTGTGATTGGCGACTCAATTTCTGATATTGAAGCGGCGCGGCGACTGGCCATGCCCAGCATTTTCATCAGCGGGGATCGTCGCTACCAGAAAGAGGGCGCGGAGCAGGCCGCCTTGCTCGCCGACGCCACAGCCGAATCGCTGGCCGACGCGGTCGAGCGATTTCTGCCGCGAGAGCGGTAGCGCGCGTCAGGCAAAAGTTTCGCGGATTCCGTCTTCCAGCGGCGTGAACGCGAGATCGCAGCCAAGGGCCCGCAAGGTGGTTAAATCCGCCTCGGTGAAGTGCTGGTAGCGGGCGTGGAGGTCGGGGGGCAGCGGGATGTATTCAATCTTCGCCGGGCCATGCACCTGCATCAGCGCGTGGGCCACGTCCTTGAAGGTACGCGCGCGGCCCGACCCGGCATTCGCCACGCCCTGATAGATGTTTTTGGCGGCGGAGTTTTTGGCCGCAAACTCGCCCACCTGCGCAAAGAAAAGATTCAGCCGCGTCAGGTCGCGCACGAATACGAAGTCGCGGCGCTGCTCACCGTCCGCATAGCCGCCGGAGCCGGCAAAGAGCCGGATGGTTCCCGTCTCTCGAATCTGCTTTGTGAAGTGATGGATGACCGAGGCCATGCGGTCTTTGTGCTGTTCGCGCGGGCCGTAGACGTTGAAGTAGCGAAGGCCAACCACGGTGGACGAAATTCGCCCCTCGGCCAGTTCGTTCCGCACGTGATGATCGAACGCCAGCTTGGAAAAGCCGTAGACGTTCAGCGGTTTTTCGTTTTCCAGGGTGGGCGTGAAATGTCCGGGGCCGCTCAGCCCGTAGACGGCTGCCGTCGATGCATAGACGAGCGGCGCGCCTTGTTCCACCGCATACTTCAGCACGGCTTTGGAATAGCTGAAGTTGTTGTCCATCATGTACTGGCCGTCGTCCACCAGAGTGTTGGAGCACGCGCCCTGATGGAAGATGGCATCTACGCGCGTGAGCCCCAGGACTTTTTCCTCCAACGCGCGGCGGAATTCGCGCTTGTCCATGTAGTCGGTAAAGCGCGCGCCGTGGAGGTTGAAGAGCTTGCGCGAGTCGGTGAGGTTGTCCACGATCAGAATGTCGTGGATACCCTGGTGGTTCAGCTCATGCACCAGGTTGCTGCCGATGAATCCCGCTCCGCCCGTGACAATATGCATCCGTTAGACCGCCTGCGTTCTTCGTTGTTTCATGCCGTCGCGCCAGGCATCCAGCGCAGCCGTCAGCATTTCGTTTACGGTTGTGCCGGTGAGGCATTTCTTCTTTTGCTCGATGCAGGTTTCCAGGTTGCATCCGGCGCAATCCACCTCATGGTAAACGATGCGGTTGGCGCGGCCCACCGGATACCAGATTCCCGGCCGGGTGCGCGCCGCAAACACAATGGCGCAGGGGACGCCGGCGGCGGCGGCGAGGTGCATCGGCCCGCTGTCCGGGCCGAGGAAGAGTTCGGCTCCGGATATTGCCGCCGCCGTTTCACGCGGCGTTAACTGACCACACAAATTTACAACCGGGCCGCGCCATCCGCTGGCCGCGCGCTGGCCCATGCCGGCCTCTTCTTTCGCGCCCACCAGCGCCAATGCGTGATTGGGCAGAGCCTCGCT
>Ga0134126_10002644_pt1 | contig 22534 bp, 22 predicted proteins | sample KB31752_FD_96881 | JGI IMG/M metagenome (GOLD analysis project Ga0134126, IMG submission 96881) | Terrestrial soil microbial communities with excess Nitrogen fertilizer from Kellogg Biological Station, Michigan, USA - KB3-175-2 | ecosystem: Environmental > Terrestrial > Soil > Unclassified ... | reverse complement strand
GCCGTTCTGGGAGGCCGAGCCGGAGCACCAGGACTACCTGGAGCGCTACCCCGACGGGTACACATGCCACTTCGTGCGCCCTGGCTGGAAGCTGCCGCACCGCAAGGACAGCGTCTCGTCCTGAGCTTCGCGGCTGATTGAGAGTCCGGCTCTGCGGCGGGCTGCGTGAGCGCCCGCCGCAGAGCCGCATTCGCGTGCCGCTGAAGAAGGCGGCACCTTCGGTGCCAATGGGGCTATTCGGTGTGGTGCACCTCGGCGCGCTTGTATACGGGTGTCGGGATACCCTCCATCCGCGCTTTGAGCTGCAGGGCCAGGTAGAGGGAGTAGTAGCGCGACAGGGCAAGGTTGCCGCCGTGGAACCACAGGCCGTCGACGGCCGTCGGCTTCCACATGTTGCGCAGTTCGCCTTCCCACGGGCCCGGGTCCTTCGTCGTCGCCGAGCCGAGCCCCCAGACCTTCCCGACCTTGTCCGCCATGTCCTGGCCGATGATGTCCGAGGCCAGCTGATTCATGGAGCCGTAGCCGGTCGCGTAGACGACGAGATCGGCCCGGAGCCGGCTGCCGTCTCCGAGGACCACTTCGTCCTCGGTGAGCTCGACCACCTGCCCCTTGGCCAGCTTGATGTCGCCATTCGCGACAAGTCCAGAGGCGCCGACGTCGATGTAGTAACCGGACCCGCGCCGCAGGTACTTGAGGAACAGTCCGGAGTCGTCCTCGCCGAAGTCGAGGTCGAAGCCCTGCTGTTCCAGCCGCCGGTAGAACTCGGCGTCCCGCTCCCTGATGGCGTTGTAGACCGGGGTCTGCAGCGTGGGCAGGATCCGGAACGGCAGCGAGGCGAAGATCGTGTCGGCCTTGAACGTGGTCACCCCGGCGGCGACGGCGCGCTCTGAGTAAAGGTCGCTGAGGCCAAGGTCCATCAGCGAGTCGGACCGCACGACGTGGGTCGAGCTGCGCTGGACCATGGTGACATCAGCACCGGCCTCCCACAGCGCGGCGCAGATGTCGTGCGCGGAGTTGTTCGACCCGATCACCACGGCCTTCTTGCCCTTGTACTTATCGGGACCCGGGTGAGCTGAGGAGTGATGCTGGTCGCCGCGGAACTTCTCGCGGCCGGGAAACTCGGGGACGCTTGGCAGGCCCGACGCTCCCAGCGCCAGCACCAGCTGCCTGGGCCGGAGCGTGATCTCCGCGCCGTCGCGGTCGACGACGACGGCCCATCCGTCGCCCTCCCGGACGGCGGACTTACAGGTCGTCGAGCCCCAGTAGTTGAGCTCCATGACCTTCGTGTACATCTCGAGCCAGTCGCCGATCTTGTCCTTCGGCGAGAACACCGGCCAGTTCGCCGGGAACGGAAGATAAGGCAGATGGTCGTACCAGACTGGGTCGTGCAGCGCGAGCGACTTGTAGCGCTTGCGCCACGAGTCACCTGGCCGCTCGTTGCGCTCCACGATGATCGTCGGGACGCCGAGCTGGCGTAGCCGCGCCGCGAGCGCGATGCCGCCTTGGCCACCGCCGATAATCAGGACCTCGGGCTGCATGGTGTAGCCGAGCTCGGTCGCCTCACGGGCTCGGTTCTCGGCCCACGTCACCCGGTCACGGAAGGCACCGTGGCGCACGCCACTGGGCCGCCGGTCGTCGACCGGCTCCTCGTGCCCCTTGAGCTCATCGAGCGTCGTGAGCAGCGTGAACGCCTTGCCGCCAACGAGCCGCAGCAACCCACTGCCCCGCCCGGCCTTGGTCTCGAAGGCGATCCAGGCGGTGATGACGCCGTCCGCCTCGGCCGGCTCCTCGGTGACCCGGAAGTCAACGGGATCGACTTTGTCGAGCGTGGCCCGCAGCAGGTCAGCAACGCCCGGGCGCCCTTCGACCGTGGTGATGTTCCAGGTGAACGAGATGATGTCGCGCCAGTAGCTCTCGTCGGCGAACAGCGCCGCAGCGGCATCGACGTCTCGTGCCGTTAGAGCCTCCTGGAACGCGCTAAGCCATGCATTGGTCGCGGACGCGGCAGCGCTCGCCTTCTGGTCCACGGACTGAGTCACTCGTGCCCTCCTCGCCTTAAGACACCTGTCTGGCCAGCTTGGCGGCTTGCCGACGAGCCATCAACCAGCCGCGGCCATGCCACAAACAAGCGTAGGTGCACCGCCACCGGCAATCCAGGTCACCAGAAGCGCGACGGCGCGGCAAGCCCGTGAGTCAAGCCCTCGCGCTGACCTAGGCCGCCACAGCCGTCAGCACTGACGCGGGGCGCTGGATAACCAGTGCGCCTCCGGCGTGGGAGTGCGGGACCTGCGTGACCGAACCGGAGTGCCGGTCCGGCCGCTGGCTGGGATCGTGCTGCGGTGACTTGCCGCTCGGGCCGGAAAGTCCGAGCGGTACGCCGATCCCTGCGCACACGACAACAAGGCTGACCGCCCCGGCGACGCGGCGGCGGCGGACCTTGCGGTGGCGCTCAATCACCAGGCCAGCTAGGTTCTCGCTGGGCAGCACGTCGTCCAGCTCGCTCTCCAGCGCGATCCTCAGGCTGAAGTCGTCATCAGCGTGGATGGACACGGCGACCTCTCATCTCTTCGTCCGACAGTAGCTGCCGCAGCTGATCGAGCCCTCTGCTCGCTGCGGACTTGACGGTGCCTTCGGCGATGCCCAGCGCGGTCGCGGTTTCGGCCACCGTAGCATCGAGCAGGTAACGGCAGACCAGCACTTCACGCTGGATGTCAGGCAGTTGGCGCAGCACGCGGACCAGCACGCGACGGCGATCCACCACCTCGGCGAACGAGATCACGTTGGCTAGCTCGTCCACGTCCTGGCTGATCTCCGGATGCCGACGGTGGTGCCGCCAGCGCTCCCGGCACGCGTTCACCAGCACGGCCCTGGCGTAGGCCTGGGGCGCTTCCTTGGCCTGCTCCCACCGCCGGTAGGTGCGCAGCAACGTCACCTGCAGGACGTCTTCCGCGTCCTCGCGGGAGCCGAGCAGTACCAGGGCCGCGCGTAGCAGCGAGGGGGACGCGGCCTGGACGAACTGGGTGAATTCCGCATCACGGATAGCTCGCGCGCCGGACGAGCTAGGTCGGATCCCTCTCACGGCTTGTTTAATGCCGGCGCGTGGTCCCGGGTTCCATCGAATTTCGCTAGCGCAGGAAACCTTTGTAGGAGCGCTGCTCCAGCTGGCTCTGAACCTGCTTGACGGTGTCGAGACCGACGCCCGCCATGATCAGCAGGCTGACACCGCTGAGCTGCAAGACCTGGCCGAGCCCGATGCTGTCCAGGGCTACTAGCGGGAACATCGCCACCAGGGCCAGGTAGATCGAGCCTGGTGCGGTGAGCCGGCTGAGCACGTACCTCAGGTAGGCGGAGGTGGGCTCGCCGGGCCTGATGCCGGGGACGAAGCCGCCGTACTTCCTGATGTTGTCCGACAGTTCGTCCGGGTTGAACGTGATCGACACGTAGAAGACCGTGAACCCGAGGATCAGGCAGAAGAACGCCACGAAGTAGAAGTACGGCATGACGGGCAGGGCTGGATCAAGGTTGCGGTGGACCCAGGTCACCCAGCCCTGCGGGTGGCTCTGATTGCCGAACACCGACACGGCGAGCTGCGGCATCTCTAGCAGCGAGGAGGCGAAGATAACCGGCACCACGCCTGCCTGGTTCACCTTCACCGGGATGAACGTGGACCCTCCCCCGTACACCCTTCGGCCGACGATCCGCTTCGCGTACTGGACCGGGAGGCGGCGCTGTCCCTGCTCGATGAAGACGATCAGCGTTGTCACCGCGATGATCACCAGGACCGCCGCGGCCGCGTAGAAGAACCGCTTGATCGCGTAAATCTCCTCGATCTCGCCGGGGATGACGGCCACGATGCTCGTGAACATCAGTACGGACATGCCGTTGCCAACGCCGCGATCGGTGATCAGTTCGCCCATCCACATAATCACCGCGGTGCCCGCCACCAGCGTGATCACCATGGTGATGATGGTCAGCGGGGTCGGGTTCGGGATCAGCGGATGGAACGCCGGGCCGCAGCCGCTGCCAGGAAACGCCGCCCCCGTCCTGGCCGCCTGAATGTACGCCACCGCGTACAGCAGGCCGAGCCCCACCGAGACGTACCTGGTGTACTGCGTGATCTTGGCCTGGCCAGCCTGGCCGTCCTTGCGCAGCGCCTCCAGGCGCGGGATCACCTGGGTGAGCATCTGCACGATGATGCTGGCCGTGATGTAGGGCAGGATCCCGATCGCGAACACGGTCAGGTGCAGCAGCGAGTTGCCGCTGAGCAGGTTCAAGATGGCAAAGACCCCGCTGGAATTCGCCGCGCCCGAGCAGTACCTGACGTTAGGTTCCGAGATGCCCGGCGCGGGCAGGTTCGAGCCGAGCCGGAACAAGGCGATCATGGCCCCGGTGAAGAGCAGCTTCTTGCGCAGGTCAGGCGTACGGAACGCCCGCACGAACACGCTCAGTACGGTCGTTGCGCTATGGGAGCTAGTCACGCCCCCTTGAATGCCGCCGAGCACCCCTCGGTTCCGTGAGCAGCCCACGACCGCTTGTTAACCGGCTGGCCAACAGGGTAGAGCGCGGGATTCCCAGCCAAGTGGGAAACCATCTTCCAGACGGTGGTGGCCGCCGTCACGCTGGCGATGGTTTTCATCATCCAGCACACGCAGGCTCGCCACCAGCGCGCGACTCAGCGCAAGCTCGACGAGATACTCCTGGCCATCCCCGGTACTGACGACGCCCTGGTCACACTTGAGCACGCTTCCGACGACGAACTGCACTCCATCGGACACCACCACCTGTCCGTCCGCCAGGCGAAGCTGGAAGACGAGGCGACCTGGCGCTCAGACGACGGCGCAGACGGCGCAGCCAAGTGTCCCCGGTAAGTTCGCGGACTCTCCCGCTTCGAACTCACCCGCCAGGCCGTGCTCGATGGCGTACCGGACCAGTTCGACCCGGTTGTGCAGTTGCAGCTTGCCGAGCGTGTTCTGCACGTGGTTCTGCACGGTGCGGTGGGATAGGACAAGCCGGGTGGCGATCTGCTTGTAGGACATGCCGGTGGCGACCATGCGGAGGATTTCGGTCTCGCGTTCCGATAGCCGCGGCACGCCGCTGTCCGGTCCGGCGGGCCCTGTTTTGGTCGACACAAGGGACAGCCGCCGGAACTCGCCGAGCACGAGCGCGGCGAGCCCTGGGGTGAACACCGCGTCGCCGTCGGCGGTGCGTCGCACCGCGTCGAGGAATTCTGCGCGCGCCGCGGATTTCAGCAGGTAGCCGAGCGCGCCCGCCTTCACCGCGTCCAGGACATCCTGCTGCTCGCCGCTCGCGGACAGGACAAGCACGCGGACGCCTGGCTGGGCCGCTTGCAGGCCGCGCGTCACCTCAACACCTGACATGTCCGGAAGCTGCAGGTCGAGAACGACCACGTCCGGCCGGGCGGCGCCCGCCACCCGCAGTGCCTGCGCGCCGTCGGCGGCCGTGGCGACGACGTCGTACCCGGCCTCCGTGAGATCGCGCGCGACCGCGTCGCGCCACATCGGGTGGTCATCGACCACCATGACCCGGGTCGGCGCGTTCTGGTTCACGTCCGCACCCTAAGCCGTTCCCGGTGCCGCCGCCACCGGGACGCTCGCTCTGCGCGGCAGGCGGAGCTCCACTTCGGTGCCCTCGCCCGCGACCGAGCTGATGATGGCCGAGCCGCCTAGGTCACGCAGCCGCCCGCTGATCGAATGGCTGATCCCGAATCGTCCGGCCGCCGCTGCCTCGGCCAGCCGACCGTCCGGAATCCCAGGGCCGTCGTCGCGGATGGTCACCCGGATGAGGTCCGGCTCGTCTTCGACCAGGACCCACGCACGGGCCTGCTCCCCGCAGTGCTGCCGTACGTTGTCGAGCGCCGCGCGCATCGCGGCGGTCAACTCGGCGGCCGTCTTCCTTTCCAGCAGAACGGGTTCGGCTGGCACCGAAACCGTCACGCGATCTGTCTGCGCGGGCCGGACCAACTGACGGAGGTCAGCCTCGCCCGCCTCCTGGCTGCCGGTCCAGCCTTCCCCCATCAGCGTCCGCAGCGCAGCCTCCTGCTGCCCCGCCAGCCGCCCGAGTTCGGCCGCCTCACCGCCCACTTCGGCCCCCCGCCGCTGCACGAGGGCCAGCACTTGCAGCACGGAGTCGTGGATGTCGCGTGCGAGGCGTTCCCGCTCCCGGCTGGCCGCTTCGAGCTCGATGGCATGCCGGCGCTCCGCCTCTACCTGAACGGCCAGCCGGGCCAGGTGGCCGACGATCCACCCCGCGAGCAGCAGCAGCACCGCTCCGTTGAGCGCCGTGCTGAGCGCCGCACCGCGTAGCAGCGCGAAATCGCAGCAAGCCACGATCAGGCCCACGGTCGCGCCCGCCCGCCTGCCGTAGCGGATGGCCCAGGCCATGACCGGTCCCGCCATCCAGGTCGCGGTCACCGGCAGCGCCCCGTGCACCGTCCCGCTCTGCAGTTCGGCCGTGCTCATCAGCAGGCCGACGGTAACCGCGAGGTCGGCGCTCAGCAGGGGCGGGGAGCGCCGGTCAGGCCGGGCGTAGGCGATGGTGGTGCCGACCGTCCAGGCCGTCATCACCGCGATGACCGCCCAGGCCCATTCCGGCTGCGAATATGCGGGCCGGTCGATGGAGGCGAGTCGGACGGCGGCGTAGACGACGCTGGCGAACCGGAAGACCGCGAGCGCTCGCCACAGCGGCTCTGAACTCGAGCGCTGGGCACCCGCGGAGGCGGCGGTCACAATCACAAAGATATATTGACTAACCCCGGCTGCCTGGACAACGTCGCCCGATTCTATTGACATGAGATCAACCGGCCCGTAGCCGGTGCTGCCGCACTTCGGTCATTGGAGTTCCGTGGGAACCACGCCTCCGTTCTGAAAATCAAAAAGATCTTTCCAGAACGGAGGCGGGTTTCTCTCTCACCTAAGCGTTGATAAGTCCCGGCCGGCCCGGGCGAGCTTCGTCACCCGCGGTCGCGTCGCGGATCTGGCCGAGCCGGGCCAGCGCGTACTCGCAGATCAGCGCGTGCTCGTACACCGTTGCCGGGACGTCGATATTGCTGTCGACGCGTACCGGAGGAAGCGCCGTCCGCCACCCGAGGAACGTGTTATCGCCGGTGAGGGCGGCAAGCATGCTGAGCAGCGATGCGTCGAGCCGCAGCGAGTGCACGGCCCGCCGGTACTCGCCCGGGGTCAGACAGAACGCGAACGGGATATTCATCAGACACAGCGCCGTCTGGATATCGAGGTTGAGCAGGCGACGGGTTCCGGGCTCCGGATCTATTTCCGGGACCTCGAGCATGCTGAAATCGAGGCTGCCCCCGGGTGGCTGCCAGCGTAGCTGGGCGGGCGCCCCGGCCTTCCCGAGGTCGGCCAGCACCCGGTAGACGTTCAGGTCGTGCTCGATCACGGCGCGGTTGCCGACCTCGGACAGCGTGACCGGGCGCAGGGCGACTGTGGCGCGGCCGGGCAGGCCCGCGTTGCGCACGCAGAAGTTCAGCAGGTTCGTCTCCACGATGAAATGCCTGATCAGCAACGTCACGGCGGCGGGCGAGACGAACCTGCGCAGGAACCACAGGCACATCCGGTCCATCGTCGCGTGCGCGGCGAACCGGACCGGACAGACCCGCCTGCCGATCACGATGATCGTGACCGCCACCCGGGACAGGAGCCGTACCCACGGATAGAGGAAGGCGCGGCTGGGGCGCCGCTGGTCGCTGATCACCAGGCGCAGGGTGGCCCGGTCCATTCCGATGGTGGGGTCGGCGGCCATGACCTCCCACAGGGAGAGCCCACGGGCCGCGGGGCCGTCTGCCTCAGACATTGTCGAGTTCCTCCAGTTGCAGCGCGTAGAGCCGCGCCGTTACCCGTGCGGTCTTCACGATCCGGGCCAGCGCGGCGTCGTCGAGCAGCCCGGAACGCAGCGCGGCCGTCAGCAACCCGAAGTGCTCGGTGTCGCCTTCCGCGTGATAGCTGAGGAAGCTGAGCTGGTCGTCGCGCAGGCCGAGGCTGTCGGAAAGCCGTCTCGCCCAGCCGGACGCCTTCCGTACGCCCAGCCCCTCGATGACGAACATCGCGCCGAGCAAGTCGACCGGATCAGGCAGGCCCGCGCGGTGGAAAACGAAGGCGGACAGCGCCGAGGAGCCGATGTTCGCGCTGGTCGCCGCCATCACCCGAGGGTCGCCGCCGACAGCCGCGAAGTCGCGTTCGAGCAGCTGGTAGTCGCGGTGCTCGTCGGCGGCGTGCCTGATAGCGGCGCTGCGCAGCCAGAACAGGTCAACCGAGAAGTTCGCGGCAGCGAGGGAGATCCACCGGCCGCCGTCGACCACCTGCTGACGCAGGTTGAGCAGCAGCCTGCGGTAGTCGTCGAGCGTCGCCGACCCGTCCTCGATCCGCCGGACGACCGGCACCCGGGCCAGCGTGCGCTGCAGGTCAGCCCAGACCTCGGCCAGTGCGCCGAACGCCCGGGCGACGGCCGGGGAGTCGTCGGCCGACGGCGCGCCAAGCGGAGACTCCGCCAACTCCGCCGGGCTGGGCCCGCCCTCGGGGCCAACGCAGGTCAGCTGGGCGAAGGCCATGGTGAAGCGGCCGGATTCCGGGACGATCAGGAGCACCCGGTCACCCGGGCGCATGCGGGCCCTGGCGGCGTCCAGCATCACGAAGATGCTCGCCGCGCCCGTGTTCCCGGCCGTGTGCAGGTTCGTGTACCAGCGCTCCTCGTCGGGCGCGTAACCGGCCGCGCGCAGCCGGCCCAGCAGTTTCGCGCGGAAGTGCTCCGCGCTGTAGTGGCAAAGGACGTGCTCAGTGTCCGGGTCGATCCGTCCCGCCTTGACCAGCGCGTCGAACTCAGCCACGCCCATGTCCACGAGGGCAGGCAGGGCCGACATGTCCTGGCGCAGCCGGGGGGACGTGAACTCTTCGCCGGAACCGGGTTTCGGCTGGTCGAGCCAGGTGCTGCCCGCCCGCGGCTGGAGATCCGCGCCAAGCCCGGCGCTCATGCACACGGGATGCCGGTGTGCGTGGGAGACCAGGTGCATCCAGTCCACGCGCAGGCTCAGGCCATGGGGCCGGGGCTGCGATTCCAGTACGACCGCGCCGGCTCCGTCCGACAGCGTCCACCGCAGGAAACTAGTGTCCACGCTGTCGGCTGCGCTGGCTCCCAGCGAACGGCTCACCAGCTCAGAACCGACCGCGACCGCCACCGGGTGCTCGCCCAGCCGCACGGCGGACACGGCGGCCTTGAGCGCTGCCATCCCCGAAGCGCACACTCCGGCGGCCGACAGCAGCTCCATCGGACCGCCGCCAAGCCGACCGTGCACCATCGACGCGAACCCGGGCACAAGCACATCACCCTGGGTCGTCCCGGTGGCCAGCATGCGCACCTGCTCGGGGCCAAGCCCACGGTCCGCCAGCGCCCGCCGGGCGGCCTCGGCCGCCAGTTCCTCGTTGAGCATCAGGGTCATGCCGCTGTCATCCACGGCGTAGTGCCGCGTCTTGATACCGTTCGCGCGGAGCGTCCAGGCGCGCAACGCGGCGGCGCGCGGCGTGTCTGCCCCGAACCGGGCGGCGAGCTGCTCGTTGTCGACCGGGTCGCCGGGCAGGAAGGCGCCGGTGCCAGTGATGTAGGCCTCGTTCATGACATTCATTCAGCCATCCGGCAGGCAGCCCTGGCATGCGCCGATCTACTCAGCCGACCGCGCGAAAGGTACTAGGTAGCGGTACTCAGTGGTCCTTCAAATCGGCTCGAGCCAATGCCAAAACCGGGCAACCTATTGCCCGGTTTGGAGTGTTAGAAGATGTGGACCCACTAACCGACGCCCCGCCTGACGCCGATGCGCGAGAACAGGTCACCGCGCTCTTCGAGGCTCATGCGGTGGGGTTGGTGAAGCTCGCTAAGGTCATGCTCGGCGACCAGTCGATCGCCGAGGACGTGGTGCAGGACGCTTTCATCGGCATGTACCGAAGATGGGGGTCCCTGCGAGACAAGGACAAGGCCCTCGGTTACCTCCGGAACAGTGTCCTCAACGGCTGCCGCACCGCGCACCGCAACAGGACCCGCCATAACCGCGTCCTGCTCCTTGCCCCCGGCGCCGACGGCATCGTCTCCGCGGAGGAAAGCGCCTTGATCGGCGAGGCCAACCGCGAGGTCCTGGCAGCACTCCGCGCCCTGCCCGCCCGCCAACGCGAGGCAGTCGTGTTGCGCCACTACCTCGGCCTCACCGAGGAAGAGGCCGCCCAGACCATGAAAGTCGCCCGAGGCACCATCAAGTCCGCCACCTCCCGGGGCCTGTCAACCCTAGCCAGGATCCTCAAGGAGGAAGCCGAATGAGCGCCAAAGACCGCGTCAAGACCGCCGCCGAGGCGACCGCCGCGTCGGTCCGCGAGATCCGACCGCTGGCCCTGCCAGAACGCAGCGCCGATTCAGCCGAGTTCCGCGAGCACCGAGGCCGCAACCTGCCTCGGCTAAACGGAACCCTCGGGAGGATTAAGGAGACCTGGCTCATCCCACTCGGCGCCGCCGCCGTTGTCGTGGCGCTCGCGCTAACACTGGTTTCCCTCCGTCATACGGCGGCCATGGGTCCGGCAGGTGCGACTGGCGGTATCAATGGCCAGGCCGACCCCGCTGCCGTCGCGGCGGTCCCGAGGTACTACGCCATCGCGACCGAAGGGCCAGTTAGCCACGATGAACGGGCAGCGATCAGCGTGACCGTGGGCGACATTCGTACGGGCACGGCACTCGCCACCGTCACCCTGCCAGCCGTTTTCACCCTTGAAGGGACCAACTCGGCCGTCGGGGTGTCCGCTGCAAGCGACGACCGGACCTTCGTCGTCGGCCGCAGAAACACCTACGGCGGCATAACGTTCTTCCTGGTGCACATCGCTCCGGGAACGAAGCAAGTCGCCACGGTCGAACAGCTGCCCATCCCCGATTTGGCAGTCGGCCTGCTGCTGGGCTTTGCGATATCCCCCGACGGCAAGGAACTGGCAGTCTTGTCCGTCCGGGGCAACGGCACGACCCTGCGGACCTACTCCGTCAAGACGGGCGCACCCCTGCGGACCTGGGTTGCTAGCACGTGGACCAACCAGCTCAACGGGAACCTGCTGCAAACTGGCGTCTCGTGGACAGCCGACAGCCGCAATGTGGCGTTTTCTACGGTGGTAGTTACGGAGGGCTCTACGGCCGTGACTACGGCGGGGCCTGTGGTGGCGATTGAGGCGGGGAAGAAGATAGGAGTTGGTGCGCTGGAGGAGCATCTCATCGGTGCGACACAGCCGAGCGGTGACCTCGCCGCCGCCAGCAAGCTTGTGTTTAAGGCGCCGGGCAACTGCTCGTCGCTCCTTCTCACGCCGGACGGCGGGACCGTCGTCTGCGCTACGCAGATAACCAACTCCTTCTCCACCTCGTCATCCGGCGCCATTCAAGAAACCAAGCCAACCGACTGCGGAAAAGACGGACCGAAGTTCGTCGCCTACTCCGTCACTACCGGCAAGCTCCTGCACGTGCTGTACCAGTACACGGGGGCTTGTAATCAGGGCGTGGACACCGTGCTGTGGTCAGACGCCTCGGCCCGGCACGTGATTGGCGAGCAGGAAGTGTTCCAGGGCGATCAGCACTTCGACAGGTACGGAGTGGCCGCCGCAGGGACGTTCACTAAGTTCCCGGTCGCGCAGCACGGCCAGTGGTACAGCGGGCCGGCCTTCTAGCCCTGCCAGTCGAGGTGGTAGTTGAAAATCTGCCGCTGCGCCTTACTGCCGGCCGCCATGCGCAGCGCTGCGGGCAGCATTGCGTCGCGGATGACGCGCCCGACCGGCCCGGCGGCCTTGCTGCTGTTGAACCGGGCCGCCCACCGCACGATCGGCTCTACTCGCGGCCGCCGGAGGGCCTCGAACCGGCTGAGGGCCGGGTCGGGTTCAGGGACGTCGCGCAGGCACAGCGCGAGCTGCACCGCATCCTCGACGCTGAGCGAGGCGCCCTGCCCGGAAGTCGGCGACGGGGCATGAGCAGCGTCTCCGATGACGATCATCCTGCCGCGGTGCCAGCTCCCCAGCCGCGGGAGCGTGTGGATCGCGCTGAACGGGCCGATTTCCTTGGCGGCGTCGATGAGGGCGCAGGCGGGCCCGGCATCGTCGGCGAACGCTTCCAGCAGCAGCCGACGGCGCTCGTCTTGCGTGATGGCGCGGAGCTCGGTATGGGGCGGCTCGGGCTGCCAGGGCAGGTTGGCGAACCACCATACTTGCCCGTCGGAGTCCGCTGCGTAGCCGAAGAACGCGCGCTTGCCGAAGATCATCTCGTAACCGTCGCCTGGTATCCCGGCCGCTACGCCAGTGGCGTAGCCGCCCGTGGTCACGAGCCCTTCAAAGTGAGGCGCGGGCGCGCGGGAGTCGATCAGCTTGCGGACAGTGGAGTGCACTCCATCGCATCCGACAAGAAGGTCGGCGCTGGCGGTTGTGCCGTCGGCGAAGTCGGCGCGCACACCGTGGCCGGTGTCGATGGCGTCGACCAGCCGCTTGCTGTGCTCGACGCGGATGCCGCGGTCGCGCACCAGCTCCTGCAAGCCGTTGTAAAGGTCAGCGCGGGTAATCGTGTGGCTTACCGTGCCGTCTGACAGCGGATACCCGGTCGGAGTGGCCCCGAGCCGCTTGCCGGTGCCGGACCGCAGGGTGATCGCAGGGGTGGGAAAACCCATGTCGAGCACCGGCCCCGCCGCGTCCAGCACGCGCAGCGCGTCGATGCCGTTGGTCGCGACGGTGAGGAACACGCCGACACCCTCAGCGGTGCCCGCGTATGCCTCGTAGACCACTGGGGTGATGCCTGCTTTGGCCAGCGCCAGCGCCGCGGCGGCGCCGGCGATCCCGCCGCCGATAATCGCCGCGGTCTGCACGGCAGTTGGCTGTGTCACGTTGCTTTCCCTTCATCCGGAGCGCCGTGCGCGGAGTGGAATGAGGCCCACGCTGGCGCCCAGCCGTCAACCGGGTTTGCGATGCGGTCGATCAAGCGCTCGACGAAGGCGACCTCGGCGTCAAGCAGCGCAAGCCGGTAGTCCTCTTCGACCTGGAACAGCGGATGCACGCCGGCTGCCAGCGTCGTCTCGTTCAGGCGCTGCGTCTCCGCCTGGATCTCGCGCAGCCGGTCCAGGCGACGGCGGAGCAGGGCAACCGCCTCGTCCGGGTGCAGCGCACCGAGCAGCGACAGCGCCGTGACGAACTGCGGGTACTCGTACTCCGGCTCGGCGATCAGGTCGCGTAGCCAGCTAGTCAACTCGGCCCGCCCGGCATCGGTCAGCGCGTAAGACGTGCGCTCAGGCCGCTGCCCTTCCCGGCTGGTCCCCTGCGCGGCGATGAACCCTGCCTGGGCAAGGTTCCTGACCACGGTGTACAGGGAGCCGTGGGTGAACTTGACGCTGCGCGCGTCCCCGTTCTCACGCAGCGTCCGGCTCAAGTCGTACGGATGCATTGGCCCCCGGCTAAGGTAGGCCAGCACCGTGAGTGCCAGCGGATTACCCACCACGCGATCTTTCGCCACGCAACTCCTCCTTAGTTGCAAGCAACTATACGTACGCGTCTAGTTGTCTGCAACTATTTAGTGGCGCTAGGCCCGGAGGATGCGGGCGAGCAAGGCCTGCCGAGTGCGGGTGCCCGTCTTGCTGAAGATGGACTTGAGATGATCCTGAACGGTGTGCTCGGACACGAACATCAGCTTGGCGATGTCCCGGGTGGACGCGCCGGCGACGACATGGCCTAGCAGCTCGGCCTCGCGGGAACTCAGCCCGCAGGCACGGGTGAACAGGGAGAGGCGCCCACCAGAGTCGGTGGTCTCGATGCTGACGGCGATGTCGCGCTCGGCAGCTGGCTGGGCCGAGCCGATGCGGTCTGCGCGCAGGGTCAGCCAGTGGCCGCTACCGAGGTGGACCCGGGCGAGCGACGGGTTACCGTCCACGCCTGCTTCCCTGGCGAGCAGCTGCGCGCCCACGTTGTAGGCGCCTGCCGGGACCGGCGCCTGCGCCACGCTGTCCGGCGGGACAAGCAGCCGCAGGTAACGCTGGGTTTGCGGTGTCTGGGCGCGCACTTCGAGCGCAGGCGAGAGCAGCAGCACAACCGGGCCCGCGCTGGGCTGCGCACCGGCGGGGGCGGCCGCGAAAGCCGCCGCCTGACTGTGCCGCAGCGCCGTGGTGAGGGGCCGGGCGATGTCGTGCAGGAACTCTAGTTCCGCCGCCGCGAACGGGGAAGCTTTCCCAATCCGCCACAGGTCAAGGAACGCCCAGCAACCGAACCGGTCACGGTAGACCGGGGTGGCGATGTCCGCGATCTGGTACCGGCAGAGCAGCTCCCGCCACATCAGGCTGCGCGCCAGCTCACCGCCGGTCGCCTGGTACAGCGCGGCGACCGGCGTGATCATGCTGGTCCACCGATTGACGGTGGTGAGGTATTTGAGCCGGATCAGCCGCGGCAGCTCCGGCAGGCACGGGACGTCCGCCAGCGGCGCGGAGCCCACCGACGTCTCCGGGTCAGTGATCAGCCAGACGTAGGCGTCGAACCCGATCACCCGCCGGAGGACGGCCAGCACCTCCATCCGCAGCGTGCGCGCATCGGCGTTCCCCGCGCACAGCTGCAGGATCTGCTCCCGGGCCCGGGCCGTGTTCCCGGCCATGACCGCAGGCTAACCGCCTAGGACGCGCGCCGGGAGAGCCCGGCCGGGAAATCCCAGAAATCTGGGATGGGCCAGCCACGTGCGCGCTCCTAGCGTGAAAGACCAGCAGGAACACCGCTTCAGCAGGAGGAACAATGCACACGATGGTGATACAAATGTCGACCGACCCGGCGCGCACCGACGCGGTCGCCCGTCACCTCCGCGAAGACATCGTCAGCTGGGCCAGGCAGCAGCCAGGGTTCGTGAGCGGCCAGTGGCTGCTGGGCCCAGGACACACCCAGGGCATGGGCGTCGTCGTCTTCACGACCGAGGATGCCGCCACCGCCGCGGCCCAGGGCCCGCGCAACTACGCACACGACAACACCCGGGCGTGGAACATCGAGGACGTAACCGTCTACCAGCAGGTCACGTCGGCCTGAACACGCCGACCGCGCCGCTTGGCTTACCAGCGGCCGCGGTGCACCACCTCGCTGAATGGCCGTCGCTTTGGGTTCTTGATCGGCGTGAGCGGGCGGTCGGCTGGGTAGCCAAGCGATACGAGCAGCGCCCAGTCCCGGTCGACGGGGAGACCGAGCACGTCGCGGGCGAGTTGCATGTCGGCGACGCCCGCGTGGCAGCTGCCGATGCCGAGGTCGGTGGCCGCGAGGGTCATGGCCATCGTCGCTTGCCCTAGGTCGAACTGGGCCCGGTGGTATTCGTTGTCGGCAACAGGGCCGACAACGACGATGGTCGCCGCTGAGCCTGCCACGTGGCCGGCTCCGCTAAAGACTTTGGCCAGTTCACGGAGCTGCGCACGATCGGTGACGAGGATGAAATCCCACGGCTGCCAGTTCTGCGACGACGGAGACCGGCGGCCTGCCTCAAGAATCCGGTCCAGGTCTGCCGCCGCGATCGGGCGGTCGGTGAAAGCTCGCACATTGCGACGCGACTCAATGGCTTCCCAGGTCTGCATGTTGGCCTCAACGCCAAGAGCGGCTCAATCGTTCTCGGCAGACAGCCCCATACATAAATGCCGACCGCGCATGGGGCTGACAGGGCTAATTTCCGGCAAGGTATACCGAATTCTGGTGGGATAAACCGCCCCTAATCGGCTGGCTGCATGGTCATAACTCGGTATACCTGGCGTCGCGCTCCCAACTGCTCGCCGTGGCCTGGGCCGCTCAAGTGTACTAAGGCAGCACGACGAGCTTGCCGGTTGCTTGGTTGTTCTCCATGTACTGGTGGGCCACGACGAGGTCGTCCAGGGCGAAGATGCGGTCGATGTTGGGCCGGTAGACGCCGGCTTCGACCTGGTGGATGATCCGTTGCAGCACAGGCGCGCCCGCGGTGCCCTTGAGGCTGTCGCTGTGGAAGGCCGTGAGCTTGGTCCCGGACGGGATCATGGCTATCGGTTCGAAGTCCGGGATCGTCCACCCGCTGAGCGAGCCCGCCATGCACACGGTCCCGCCCCGGCGGACCAGATGCAGCGAGTCCAGGATCGTGCTCGCCCCGACAAGATCAAGGATGTAGTCCGGGCCCTCGGGCCAGGCCGCGTGCACGCGCGCCGCCAGTGACTCGCCGTCGTCAACGAACGCATAGTCGGCGCCGGCCGCAGCGAGCGCGTCGGTCCTGCTGGGCTGCCGCGTCGTGGCCGCGGTCTCGACCCCGTAGCCGGACGCGATCGACGCGGCCGCCATCCCGGCCGACGAGGTCCCGCCCCGGATCAGCAGCCGTCCCTGGCTCCCCGGCGCCACGCCCAGCGCATCCAGCGAGCCCTGCGCGGTCAGGTAGGTTTCGGGCAGCGCGGCCAGGACGTCCCAGGGCAGCGTGGTCGTGACCGGCATTAGCAGCGAGTTTGGCAGCAGGGCGTACTCGGCATAGCCGCCATCGAACTCCCGGCCCATCTCGCCCATCACCGCCGCGACGGTCGCCCCCTCCGGCAGCGTCGGATCGGTCGAGGCTGCCACGACTCCCACGCATTCGATGCCGAGCACGCGTGGGAACCGCACGCTCGGCGAATGCCCCTGACGGGTCCTCAGCTCTGACCGGTTCAAGCCGGTGCCCTTCACCTGCACCAGGCTCCAGCCCGCCCGGACGGCTGGTACTGGCAACTCCCGGATTTCCAGCACTTCTGGGCCGCCTGCCCTGGTAGACACGGCCGCTCGCATTGTCGCGCTCATGCCTCCACTGTCGCCATCAGGCCGCGTGGCTGGCCACCAGTAGAATGCCAAGCTATGCCCGTTAGCCGTCAACCTTCCTCGCCCGGTCCTGCGTCACGTCTGTGGCCGTCCGGTGGCGCCCACCTATGGCCGTCGGGGGAAACCAGCCCGGTGCAGACCCATCCGCGCGGGCACCTGGTGTACGCGGCCCGCGGGGTGCTGTCAGTGCACACCGAACGCGGCACGTCGATCGTGCCCGCGAACCGGGTGGCGTGGACCCCCGCCGGGTACACGCACTACCACGGCGCTCACGGCGACACCGATATGCGGATCGTGTTCCTGCCGGCAGCACTGGCCCGGCTCGCGCTGGATCGTCCTGCCGTGTTCACGGTCTCCGGGCTCGCCCGCGAAGTCCTGCTCGCCCTCACGGGCCCGCGCGGCGACAGCCGCACCACGGGCGGCTACGACCGTGGCACGCTCGCCCGCCTGCGCCGGGTCCTCGTCGACGAGCTCGGCGAGGCGCGCGAACAGCCGCTGCAACTGCCCCAGCCACGCGACGACCGGCTGCAGGCCGTCGCCCGGCTGCTCCAAGAGCACCCCGGGGACAGCACCTCGCTAACCGAACTCGGGCAGGCCGCCGGAGCCAGCGCCCGCACGCTCAGCCGGCTGTTCCGCGACGAACTCGGCATGACTTTCTATGAATGGCGCACCCAGCTGCGCATCTATCACGCGCTCGTGCTGCTGGCCGACGGCCACGACGCGACCCGCGTGTCCTACGCGTGCGGATGGGCGAACCCCAGCAGCTTCATCGCGGCCTTCACCAGCATCATCGGGACCACGCCAGGCCGCTACCGAACCAGCCAGCAGCCTCACTCCACCCAGGTGACCTGAGCAGCGCGACTTGCTGGCTTAGCCCGCGGCCCGGGCCAGCCGCGCGACTGCCTCGACAATCGTGTCGGGCGCACAGGCCAGGTTCATGCGGGCGTGGCCGGTTCCAGGCGGCCCGAATGCGGGTCCATTGGAGAGGGCGACCTTGGCGTGGTCCAGTGCGAACTGCGCTGGGTCGTCTCCCCAGCCGAGCGCGGACATGTCGAGCCAGGCCAAGTAGCTGGCGTCGGGACGGCGCAGCCGCACAGACGGGAGGCTGCCGGCCAGTTGCTCTTCCAGGACGGCGAGGTTGTGCTCGATCGCGGCGATCGTCTCCCGCAGCCACCCGCGGCTGTGGGCGAAGCCTGCCTGGGTGGCGATCAGGCCGAACAGTCCGGCCCGGAACGTGACCTCCTCGGGCAGCGAGGTGATCAGCTTCGTCATGCGGTCCGACTCGGCCACGAAGAACGCGGTCTTCAGCCCGGCGAGGTTAAACGCCTTGCTGCCCGACTCGGCGGCGATCCCGTGCGCTCTGGCCTCGTCGGACACGGTCAGGTACGGGGTGAAGGCGTGTCCGCCGTGGATGAGCGGCGCATGAATCTCGTCGCTCACCACGAACCCGCTGTGCCGGGCCACTATCGCGGACAGTGCCACCAGCTGCTCGCGGCTGTGCACCAGCCCGACGGGGTTGTGCGGGTTGCATAGCAGCACCCCGCGCGCGCCCGCGCTCAGTGCCCGGTCGATTCCGTCGAGGTCGAGTGCGTACGAGGTTCCGTCGTCGACCAGCGGCACCTGCACGACGGTGCCGCCAGCCTCGGGTACGAGCTCAAAGAACGGTGGGTAGACCGGCGGCGTGATGATCACACCCGCGCCGTCCTGGATAAGGCGGCGCAGCGACTCTACGATGACCACGCTGACGTCGGTAGTGACCCCCATGCGGTGTACTTGCGGTGACCATCCCCATGCGTCCTGGGCGAAGTCGACGAACGCAGCCGCGGCGCGGGTGTCGTGCGGGTTGACGTAGCCGGTGTCCCCGAGTTCGATCGCCTCCTGCAACGCGGCCTTGATCTCGGGCGCCAGGGGGAAGTCCATCTCGGCCACGAACATCGGCAGCACATCCGCGGGGAACGTGCCCCACTTCTCGCTCCTACGGCGACGCAAGGACTCCAGCGAATCTGCCTGATTCATTCCCACAGGCCAAGCCTAATGAAGCGGTCACTGGCTTGCCCCAGAGAACCTGCTGAGGGGGTGCCGTCCGGCGACGACGAGGAGGATCTCCTTCGCGGTCATTGGCACAGCATTCGCCCCTTCACCCACCGACACGTCGGCGTCGGTGGCGATCAGCCGGCGTCCTTCCAGGTCGACGCCGAAGTACTTGAGTTGCCGGGAGCCGGCTGATGCGAGTACCAGGGCGATGCGGTCCGCCGGTGGTGCGGGGAGACCAAGGGGTTCGGTGACGTCGAGGCCGTGGATGACGTCGTGGCTGAGTGCGCCCACCTCTCCGCCGCCCGGCGGTCGCCAGGGGTTGTCGATGTTGTGCCGTAGCAGGCCGACGAGTTCGGCCTGGCTCTTCTCATGCGTCGTGGCACGGGCATCCCGGTCGGCGTAACGGTTGAACGAGAACCCAGCCCGGACCATGCCGGTGATGAACCCCGCCGGCTTGGTCCGGAACGGCATGGTGATGTGGGCGACAACCTCGCACACACGCCAGCCCGCGCAGAGCGAGGACGCGTGCCACTGCTCCGGCGCGAGGTCGCTGAAGAGGCTGGCGAGCCGCTCTCGTTCGGCCCGGGTCTCACTGGTCAGCTGGGCTGAGGATGTGCTCATTGATCGGGTTCCTTCCGCGTCGACGCTGGCTTCGTCGGCTTGTACGACGCGGAAGCAGAGAACTAATCGGTCGACGAGGAAACACGCGGCCGTTCTTTAATACTCTCGGGAAGGCCGAACTCGGGGAACCGCTCCTGCGTGCCGAGGAACGTCACGATCCGGGCGATCTGCCCGCCCCAGATGTGCACCGCGATGAGCGCGAACGGGCGGAGCACATTGTCATCTCCCGGGCGGTACTGCCCGAAGCCGATGGCGCCGTTCATGCGGCACGGCACCAGCCGCGCTCCCGCACAGGAGTCGCTTGCCCCCATCACCTCGGCGATAGTCTCGGCCCCCGCCAGCCGCCACGCGAACGGCGGCATCGAGGTCAGCGCATCCTCACGCAGGATCGCCTTCAAGCCCGCGACATCGTGTGCCTCGAAGGCGGTCACGTACCGGCGCAGCAACTCCTCCTGCTGAACGTTTTCCGGATCGCCGATCTCGGACGCGTCCGGCCGCTGGGCTTCCAGGGACGCCCGGGCGCGCTGCAACGCGCTGTTCACCGCAGGCACCGTAGTGCCGAGAATCTGCGCCGTCTCTTGCGCGGTGAACGCGAGCACATCGCGCAGCACCAGGACGGCCCGCTGACGGGGTGCTAGGTACTGCAGTGCGGCGATGAAAGCCAGGCGGATCGACTCTCGCGCCAGCACGACCTCACCAGGGTCTTGCGCCGCGATTAGGCGCGAGTCGGGCATCGGCTCCAGCCAGACGTCCGCAGGGAGCGGTGTGCCCAAGTCCGCGCCCTGGCCCGTGGCCTGGCTCAGGTCAACGACCAGGGCCCGGCGCTTCGCCGACCGGAGCATGTCGATGCAGACATTCGTCGCGATCCCGTGGACCCAGGTGCTTAGCCGCCCGCGGCTCGGGTCGTACTGGTCCCGTCGAGCCGACGCTCGGATCAGGGTCTCCTGAACCGCGTCGTCGGTGTCCGCGGCGGAACCGAGCAGCCGGTAGCAGTAGCCGGTCAGGGGCACGCGCAGGGCCTCTAGGTCTTCGACCGCCACCTCGCTTACCTGCATCAGCCCAGTACCCGGCGCGGGTGGCTGCCGTCGACATACCCGACGAACGGCGGGTAAATGTTGTAGCCGAGCAGTTCCTGTAGCCGTTCTGGCAGGTCACGGACGACATCGCGGGGAACGGCGAGGCAGTGGTTCTCCTGTGGCCGCAGCCAGCCTGCCGCGTACTCCAGGATCACGCCGAGTCGCGGCCGGGAGGTCTGGTTCGCACCGCCTCCGTGCCAGAGGCTGCCGAGGTAGAACAGGGCTGAGCCGGGAGACATTACGGCAGTCTCCACCGGATCGCCCGGGCCCGGCCGCCGGCCTGGCTCCCACTGGTGGCTACCGGGAATGAACCTGGTGGCCCCGTTCTCCGCAGTGAACTTATCCAGCGGCCACATGGTGTTGACCACCAGCGGCGGATGCGGCTCCGGCACTGGATAGACGGAGTCGTCCCGGTGCAGGACTTGCGCCTTCTCATCCGGCCCGATGCAGATGCCGACGGGCGCGCTGAGCTGGTACTGGCCCAGCACCTGGTCAAGCACGCCGAGCAGCAGCGGGTGGGTGGCGACCGCGTCGAACACGCGGGTCTTGGCAAACAGTGCGTAGATCCGCTGCGTGTCGAAGCCCTCGAAGGAGTTCCGCCCGGTCCGGGTGCTGCGCAGCAGCCGGTCCAGGTCGGCGTGGGCGGTCTGCACGCCGTCCGGGGTCAGCATGTCGGTCACGATTACATAGCCGTCGTCCATTAGCCGCCTGGCCACATCCTGGCTAGGCGACGTGAGCGGCATCGTCGGCATCATCAACCTGAGACTAGGCGGCCGGGCGACTGCCGTCTACGACGTGCAGTCCGCGCGGCTAGGCCGACACGCCTTGCCGCATCGCCTCCCGGACGATGTCCACCCTGCTCTTGGCGTCGAGCTTGACGAGCATGTGGGAGATGTAGGTCTGCACGGTTCGCCTGGACAAGAACATGCTGCTGGCGATGTTGGCGGTCGAGTCGCCCCTGGCGACGAGCGCCGCGATCTTGACCTCGGTGGGGGTGAGCGCCTCCCAGCCGAATGTCGCGCGCGCCACACGCCGGCTGCGCCCGCCCCGCCTGATGCCGTACGGGCGGAGCCGGCCCTCGGCCCGGCGGACATCCCAGCGGGCCTGCATGCCCTCGTACAGGCCGAGGGCCTCGTTCAGCGCGGTCCGCGCGTCTTCCTCGTAGCCATGCCCGGCCAGCACGACTGCGAGGTCCTCCAGCGCGGCGGGCAGTTCCGCCGCTGGGCCGACCGTCCGGTAGTGCGCGACAGCCTCGGTGAGCCGGTCCGGGTTAGTCTCAAGCAGCCCGTCGCACCGCAAGCTGGCCGCGGTCGCACGGGCGGGCCTGGTTTCCGCGGCGGCCTCCTGCCGGCAGGCCTGCGCCGCAGCCTGCGCTTGGCGCCTGTCGCCGGCGGTGAGCGCGAGCCGGACCAGGTCGGGTAGCCACTGGTGGGTCAGGGTCATCTCACCGTCGGACCGCGGCAAGATCTCGGCCAGCTTCACCATGGCCTGCCGGGTTTCCCCGCGCTGCTCCATGGAGAGCGCGTGCGCGGCGACTAGGAAATCCCGGTTCTCCCGGTCGGCGAGAAGATCGACCGACAGGGCCAAGCCCTCCCTGAGGTGCCGGTCGGCGACACCGCGCTGTTCCCGGCGCCCGGCAATGAGCGCGGTCACGCCATAGGCCAGCAAGGTCGACCAGCGTTCGCGCAGGAAGGAGTACACCAGCCCGAGAGCATCGGAACCGAGTTCGGCGAGCGCGTCATCCCACTGGCCGAGCCAGTATCGCAGGACCGCCGCGATCGCCCATGTCGCACGGTCAGCGCTCCCTGTGCGCTGGGCGAACTCACGGGATTGCCGGAGCGCCAGCTCGGCTTCCTGCCATTGGTCGAGGTTCTGCAGCGTGAAGGTGCGGCAGTCCAGGGCGATCGAGCGCAGGTCCGCAAGGCCGAGATCCTCGCCCAGGACAATGAGTTCCCGGTCGATGCAGTCCAG
>Ga0134126_10002642_pt1 | contig 22546 bp, 14 predicted proteins | sample KB31752_FD_96881 | JGI IMG/M metagenome (GOLD analysis project Ga0134126, IMG submission 96881) | Terrestrial soil microbial communities with excess Nitrogen fertilizer from Kellogg Biological Station, Michigan, USA - KB3-175-2 | ecosystem: Environmental > Terrestrial > Soil > Unclassified ... | reverse complement strand
CCTGTTCGATCTCGGATTCGGCAATCCCTATCTGGTCAACAACAGCTACCGTGTGGCTTACGTGGACGACGCAGTGATCAATGGGGACCAGGCCGAGATGACGCTGATCGGCGGCGGGACGCTCAACGCGAGCACGGTGGCGCTGGCAGCGACCTCGACGATCGGATTTCGCAAGGATCTGGCGTTGAACGACATGCGCGCCGGTGGCTGGTCGCCGCAGGAGCCGATGCTGATGTGCGGCGGGGATCAGGACCCCACGGTCTTCTTCCAGAACGCGCAGATCATGGCGGCGTTGTGGACACCGTACGTGGCCGGGGGCCTCGTGAGCGTGCTCGATCTCAACGGTACGCCGCAGGCCGGCAGCCCCTTCGCTCCGTTGCAGGTCGCGCTGCAGCAGGAGGAGGCGCAGCTCATCGCCGCCAACGGCGTGGCCGGGGTCGCCTCCTTCCACGCCACCGAGGCACCGTTCTGTATGGTGGCGGCGCGCGGTTTCTTTGCGCAGGTTCCGTAAGGTCGGCGAGGGACGATCATGCAAAAGAAAATCGTGACTCTGGCGCTCTCGGCCGCTCTCGCGCTGGTCGCATCCGCGGCTCACGCGGATGAGGATGGGGCGAACACCGTCCGCCTGGGTATGTACTTCGTGCATTTCGACGCGAAGGCGGACAACATCACCGGCCCCTACGCCCCCCCGGGGCTCAACATTCACCCCAACAATGTCGAGACACTGTACATCGCCTACGTGCGCACGCTCTCGACTCACTTCAACGTCGAGTTCGCATTCGGCTATCCGCCGTTGACCAAGACCGAGGGGAGGGGACCGGCGAAGCTCGGCTCCGTACCCTACAACGGCCAGGTCATCTCCACCGCCCGCTGGTTCTCGCCCTCGCTGGTGCTCAACTACGTCTTCGGTGACGCCAATAGCCGGTTGCGCCCTTACGTCGGCGTCGGGGTGAACTACACAAAGTTCCTCGCGCGGCAGTCGACGGCTGCGGGTAATGCAGCGAGCGGCGGCCCCACCTCGATCGCCCTGCCTTCGTCGGTAGGACCCACCGCGACGGCTGGACTGGCGTATGAGCTGGCCGAGCACTGGCATCTCTACGCTTCCTACTCCATCGCCCAGGTCAATTCGAAGCTGACGGCGGATACGGCCGGGATCATCCGCACCTCGGAAGTCCATTTCTGGCCGAATACGGTCGTGATCTCGGCGGGCTACTCGTTCTGATCCACGCGCGCCACACCAGCGGCACCCTGCTTCGCCTCGCAGAGACCCGCGCGACCCGTCAGCGACTCATCGTCGCCGTGCTCGTCGCGCTCGCGTTACGGGCGCTGATTCCCATCGGCTTCATGCCGGCGGGAGACGGCACGCTGTCGCTCATGATCTGCCCGGGCGGTTTTCCGCCCGCGCTGCTGCCGCAGCAGAGGACGATGCCGGACGGCATGGGAATGCCCGTGCCGCAGCCGCACCATCCCGGACATGGCCTCATGGAGGACGGGTCCTGTGTCTTCACCACGGGATTCGCCGCGGCGCCGCCGCCCCTGCTCGCGGCGGCATTCGTGCTGCGCCTGGCATGTCGGGGTGTCGCCATCACGCGTATGGCGGCACCTGCCGGCAGCCGCCTCGTCCCTATTCCCCAGGCTCGCGCCCCGCCCGCCACCTGATCGCAAAGCAACGCGGAGCCATCCTGCGGCCCCCGGGGTCATCCCCGGAGTCGGCCTGCGCGTAACTGCCGGCTGACGCGCCCGCAGCGGCTCTTCCGACAGGTGCGATCCGGGTCCCTGGACCCGCGGGAGAATTCGAGTTGGCTGACCTATCGGCCGGCGGCGCACGGGCGGTGCGCGGCCGCCTCTCACGGCTTCGGGCGCTGGGGCTTGGCCTCCTGGCGGCGCTCGCGCTACTTGCGCCGCCGCGTACCTGGGCTGCCGCTTTCGGCAGCGTTACCGGCACTGTCCAGGACGCACAATCCAAAGCCGTCTCAGGAGCGCACGTGCGCCTCGAGTCGTTGGCTTCCGGTGCCGTGCGGACGGTGCAGACCGACCGCCACGGCCGCTTCGACTTCGTGAACGTGGAGCTCGGCACCTACCGGCTCTCCGTCGTGCGCAGGGGATTCACGCCTTTCACGGAGCCGGTGACGGTGGAGTCCGGGTATTTCCCGAGCCCGCGTATCCTGCTCGTGCGCCCGGTCGAGCTGGCCGAAGTGACGGTGAGCGCACTCGCGGAGCCGCCTCCGGTGGTGGCCTCGGCAACCCCGATCACCCTGGTGAGCCAGAAGGACATCCAGCGCACGCCGGGGGCGGATCGCACCAACAGCCTGGCGATGATCACGAGCTATGTGCCGGGCGCATACGTGGTCCATGACCAGTTGCACGTGCGCGGCGGCCATCAGACGGCGTGGCTCATCGACGGCGTCGAGATCCCGAACACCAATATCGGCGGCAACCTGGGTCCGCAGATCGATCCCAAGGACATTCAGACGCTCGGCGCCGAACGGGGCGGGTACGAGGCGGACGAGGGCGATCGAACCTACGGCATCTTCAATGTGATCCCGAAGAGCGGGCTCGGCCGGGACGAGGAGGGGGTGCTCGATGTCAGCGCCGGCAACTTCGCCCAGACCAACGACTATCTGAGCCTCAGCAGCCACGCGGGCAATTTCGCGTACTACGCGAGCGTCAACGGCAACCGCAGCACTCTCGGGATCGAGACTCCGGTCTCCGCGGTGATCCACGATGCCGAGCAGGGATACGGCGGCTTCACCAATCTGATCTACCAGCCGGGCGGGGAGGACGAGTTTCACCTCGTCGCACAGTCGCGCGCCGATCAGTACGAAGTGCCGAACGCGCCCGGCGACAGGGTGGATGACGTGCAGCGCGAGGCGGACACCTTCGCCGTGGCCTCCTGGGCGCATACGTTTTCGAGCCAGGCAGTCCTGACGAGCTCATTGCTCTACCACTACAACCGGGCCAACTACGACGGCGGACCCGCGGACGAGCCGATCAGCACGACGGATCAGCGCTCCTCGACGTACGAAGGCGGCCAGGAGGACCTGCGGCTGAGCGCGGGCCGCCATCACCTCGACGTGGGGCTCTTCGGCTTCGCACAGCAGGACAACGAGCTCTTCCACCTGCTCTTCAACGCCGACAGCGACGATGCAGGCGATGTCGGTGGACCTCCGCTGACCGAGGTCATCCAACCGAGCGGCGGCCTGGCGGCCGCGTACCTTCAGGATACCTTCGAGGCCACCCACTGGCTGTCGCTTTCGGCCGGGGTGCGCCAGACCCATTTCCACGGCAATGTCACCGAGAACGCCACCGACCCACGGCTCGGCGTCACCGTGATCCTGCCGCGGATCGGCTGGGCGCTGACCGCCTCCTGGGGCAAGTACTACCAGGCGCCGCCGCTCGAGACGCTGGCCGGGCCGCTCGCGCAGTTCGCCACGAGCAGCGACACCGGCTTCCTGCCGCTGCGCGGCGAGCGCGATACCGAGCGACAGTTCGGACTGACGATTCCGCTCCAGGGCTGGAGCGTCGAGGCGGACTATTTCGTCAACGAGGCGAAGAACTTCTTCGACCACGACGCGATCGGCAACTCGGACGTCTTCCTGCCGCTCACGGTGCAGGGGGCGCGGATCAAGGCCTATGAGCTCACGGTGCGCTCGCCGCCCTCGTGGCGCTACGGCCAGGCGCATCTCGCCTTCTCCAATCAGACGGCCGACGGCTTCGGCGGCATCACCGGCGGCCTCACCGACTTCGAGCCCGGGGCCGGCGCTTTCGCTCTGGATCACGACCAGAGAAATACGCTCAACGCCGGTCTCGACGCCACGCTGCCGGAGGGTTTCTTCGCCTCCGTGAACCTCTACTACGGGTCAGGCTTCGCCAACGGTGATGCGCCGCCGAGCCACCTGCCGGGCCACGCGGAGCTCGATCTCGCGGCGGGAAAGATGCTGAGCCGCGACCTCTCCGTCTCCCTCACGGCGCTCAACGTCAGCAACCGCCGCCTGCTCACCGACAACAGCCTGACCTTCGGCGGTGTCCACTGGAACTATCCGTTCCAGATCTACGCGGAGCTGCGTTACGGCTTCCACTATTGAGAAGCTTCCGTGTGGTGCAATCGGTCACCGAGCAGGCGGCGCACGGTCACGTAGAACACCGGAATCAGGAGCAGCCCGAACACGGTGGCGAACAACATGCCGCCGATCACGCCGGTGCCGATCTCGTGCCGGGAGACCGCGCCGGCGCCGGTCGACAGCACGAGCGGCAACACGCCGAGAATGAACGCGAACGAGGTCATGAGGATCGGCCGCAGGCGCAGGCGCGCGGCGCTGGTGACCGCCTCGAACAGCGACGTGCCGGCGGCCTGGCTCTGCACCGCGAACTCGACGATCAGGATGGCGTTCTTTGCCGCGAGGCCGATGACCGTGACCAGGCCGATCTTGAAATAGATGTCGTTCGGGATATGCGCCGCCATGCAGAAGGTGATCATGCCGAGGAGGCCGAGCGGCACCACGAGGAGGACGGCGACGGGGATCGACCAGCTTTCGTAGAGCGCCGCCAGGCCCAGGAACACCACGAGAATGGACAGGCCCATCAGCTCCGCCGCCGAGTTCCCCGACAGCAGCTCCTGGTACGATTGACCGGTCCAATCCGCGCTGTACCCCGGCGGCAGTGATCTGCGGATGATGCGCTGCACGGCGGTCATCGCCTGACCCGTCGTGTAGCTGCCGCCCGGGTTACCCACGATCTCGAGCGCCGGATACCCGTCATAGCGCTGCAGTACGGCGGGCCCGACGCTCCATTGCGCGTTGATCACGCTCGACAACGGGATCATGTCGTCGAGGCTCGCCGGCGTGCTCGTCGTCCCAGCGAAAGGGGTCTTTGATGCATTCAGCGGTGACTCGACCGACGGCGTATACAAGTGACGCAGCGCGTCGGGATCCATGCGGTACTGCGGTGCATCCTGGATATAAACCCGTTTGATGCGCCCGCCGTAGGACATCTGATCGATGTACATGGGAGCGATCTCCGCATCCACGGTGGCGTAGACGTCACTCAGCGACAGACCCATCGACGCAGCCTGTTTGCGGTTGACGGAGATGTCGAGCTGCGACGCACTGGGCAGGGCATTCTCGCGGATCTGGTAGAGCATCGGGTCCTTGGCAGCGTCGGTCACCAGCGTACTTCCGGCATCGGCGAGCTGCTGGTGCGTCTGTCCGGTGCGGGCCAGCAGATAGAGATCGATGCCGCCGAAGCGGCTCAGGCCGCGGATCGTCGGCAGATTGACCGCGAAGACCTGCGCGCCGGGGATGGTGGCCATCAGCTTGTTGACCTGAGGGATCAACCGCATGACGCTCTGCGAGCGCTTGCTCCAGTCGGCCAGCTTGATGAAGGTCATGCCGACGTTCTCGCTGCTGCCGACGAAGCTGAAGCCCTCCGGCTGGAACATGTCGCGGATGTCCTTGGCTAACGGGCCACGTACCAGCTTCGCGCGGATCTGGCTCATCACCTGGTCAGTGCGCTGCAGCGTCGCGCCGGGCGGCAGGTTGACCAGCGCGAGCAGGAAGCCCTGGTCCTCGTCGGGGACGAAGCTCGTCGGCATGTGCAGGTAGAGGAAGCCGGCCAGCACCGCCACAAGCGCGAAGAGTGTCATCCAGCGCGGCGCGTGGCGCACGGCTCTGCCGACGTGTCCCGCGTAAGCGTGCGCGGTACTGTTGAAGGCCCGATCGAACCAGCGAAATACCAGGTGCCGGCCCTCGTGGCGCTCCGGCCTGAGCAGCGCGGCGCAGAGTGCGGGTGTGAACGACAGCGCGAGAAACGCGGAGATGGCCATCGATACGGCGATGGTCAGCGCGAACTGGGCATAGATGACGCCCGTGGCGCCGGGCTGAAGTGCCGATGGCACGAACACCGCGGTCAGCACCACGCTGATCGCGACGATCGCCCCGGTGATCTGCGTCATCGCTTTGCGTGTCGCCGCGCGGGGGTCGATGTGCTCCTCGGTCATGATGCGCTCGACATTCTCGATGACGACGATCGCATCGTCGACGACGATGCCGATGGCCAGCACCATGCCGAAGAGCGTGAGCTGGTTGACCGAGAAATGCAGCACGGCCAGGCCGATGAAAGTGCCGAGCAGCGTGACGGGGATCACCAGAGTCGGGATCAGGGTGGCGCGCAGGTTCTGCAGGAACACCAGCATCACGAGGAATACGAGCACGATCGCTTCGACGAGCGTCGTCAGGACCTCGCGGATCGAGGCCGTGATGAAGGGCGTCGTGTCGAAGGGAACGGTCCAACTCACGCCCGGGGGCAGGGTGCGGGCGAGCGAGGCCATCTCGGCCTTCACCGCCTTGGACACCGAGAGCGCGTTGGCGCCCGGAGACAGGAACACGGCAAGGCCCCCGGCGGGCTTGCCGTCGTACTTCGACTCCTGACCGTAGTTTTGTCCGCCGAAGGAGATGCGGGCGACGTCGCCCAGGGTCACCACGCTGCCGTTGTCATTGGCGCGCAGGATGATGTTGCGAAAGTCCTGCAGCGACTGGAAGAGCTTGTCGCCCGAGACGGTGGCGGTGAACCCCTGGCCCTTGATCGCCGGGTCGGCGCCGATCGCGCCGGTGGCGAACTGCGCGTTCTGCGCGTTCACGGCATTGAGCACCTGGGTGGTGGACAGGCCGAAGGCCTGCAGCTTCGCCGGATCGAGCCAGATGCGCACCGCATACTCGGAGCCGATGAGCATCGTGTTGCCGATGCCGTTGATGCGCGCGATCTCGGGTTGGATCTGCGAGGCCAGGATGTCGTCGAGACGCGCGCCGTCGACGGCGGAGGTGTTTGAATACAAGCCGATGAAGAGCAGGATGTCCGGGCTCGCCTTGGCCACCGTGATGCCCTGCCGCGAGACCTGCGCCGGCAGCAGCGGTTGCGCCAGGTTCACCTTGTTCTGCACCTGCACCTGCGCGATGTCGGGGTTGGTCCCGTTGGCGAAGGTGAGGGTGATGCTCGTCTGGCCGTTGGAACCGGAGGTCGAGCTGAAATACAGCAGATTGTCGATGCCGGTGAGCTGCTGCTCGATGACCTGGGTGACGGTGGATTCCATGGTCGCGGCGCTCGCGCCCGGGTAGTTGGCGGTGACCGTCACCTGCGGCGGCGCGATGTCCGGATAAGAGTCGACCCCCATGGAGCGCACGGCGATGGCGCCGAAGAGGACGAGAAGGATGGCGATCACCCACGCGAAGACCGGGCGCTCGATGAAGAAGCTTGGCACTGCTCGACTCCTTGGTCACGCGCGGCGCGGGCGGCGCCGTGTCGGCGCCCTTTCAGGCAGTGATCTCGACGCCCCGGCGCGGCTGGTCGGGATCGGTGCGCGGAGGCTCGGGGGCCGCGGTGGGTACGGTGGCGCCGCGCTCGATCGTCATCTGGGCGCGCAGCCCGGGGTGGTTGTCGGCGAGCGTGAGGGCGCCCCCATGCAGCTTGGCGATCGCTTCCACGAGGCTCAGCCCGAGTCCGACGCCGGGTGTCCCGCGGCTGGCGTCGCCGCGGAAGAAGCGCTGTGCCGCCCGGGGCATGTCCGCCTGCGGAATGCCGGGACCGTCATCGGCCACGGCGACGGCGACCGAGTCATAGCTCGGGCGCGTCACCGCGAGCTCGATGTGGCCTCCGGCGGCGACGAACTTCAGCGAGTTGTCGATGAGGTTGTTGACCGCCTGCGCGAGCAGCACCGGATCGCAGCGCGCCGCCACCGCGCCGGGATCGCGGAACGAGAGGGTGAGACCCTTGAGCTCCGCCGCCGGCAGATAGAACTCCACGGCCCTGGAGACGAGCTCGACGACATCGGTCTCCACGAAGTTGGAGCGGCGCAGACCCGCGTCGATCTCGGCGAGGCGCAGCAGGGCGTTGAAGATGCGGATCACGCCATCGACATCCGCGAGCGCGGCATCGATCTCCGCGAAGGTCTCCTCCGCCGCGGGCCGGGTGAGCGCGAGCTCCTCGAGACGCGAGCGCAACTCGGCGAGCGGCGTGCGCAGGTCGTGGGCGATCGAGTTCGAGACGTTCGCGGTCCCGTGCACCAGCTGCTCGATCTGCTCGAGCAGGCGATTGATCGTCTGCGCCAGCGTGTCGAGCTCATCGCCGCTGGAGCGGACCTTGAGCCGATGGCTCAAATCGCCGCGCATGATGGCGGCGACGGTTTGCTGGGTGCTCTGGATGCGTGCCAGCAGCGCGCGGCGGATGAGGAGGGCACCCAGGACGCCGGCCACCGTCAGCACCCCGACCGCGGCGGCGAGGCCATACCAGAACCGCCGCTCGATGGGCTTGAACCGATCGACGTCCCGGCCCACCAGCAGGTGATAGCCGCCGGGCAACGCGGTCAGCACCAGGGCGACCATCTTGCGCTTGCCGCCGAGGACGACGGGAAGCGTGTAACTGCCGGCGAGGGTTGGAACGGAGCTCGGCCAGGAGCGCAGGTTGCCGGCGAGCGGCCGGCCGCCGGGTCCGGAGAACGACAGCATCCGCTCGCCGGCGATCTGCATGCCCACGCGCTCCTCGATGAAGCTCCTCAGCCCGGCCGGACCGCGCAGCTCGAAGACGTGCGTCAGGCGTTGGGAGTCCTCCTGCAGCAGCTCGAAGCGAAAATCCTCGATGGTCGCCTGCCAGGCGTAGCGCAGCGGCGCGGCAAAGAGGACGAGCGCCGCGAAGCCGAGCAGGATGTACCCGGCGGCGAAGGTGGCGGCGGAGGAGCGGATGACGCGGCTCATATGAGGTCCCGGCGTCGGATTATGCCTCAACCGGTGCCTACGGCCGGCGGCGCCTCGGCGCTGATCATGTAACCGGCGTTGCGGACGGTTCGCAGCAGCTGATGCTCGGCATCCGTATCGATCTTCTGCCTGAGCTTGCTGATGTGCACATCGACGACATTGGTCTCCGGGTCGAAGTGGTAGTCCCACACGTTCTCGAGGAGCATGGTCCGGGTGACGACCTGTCCGGCGTGACGCATGAGGTACTCGAGGAGCTTGAACTCGCGCGGCTGCAGTTGGATGGCGCGCGCGCCCCGCCAGACCTTGCGGGCCAGCAGGTCGATGCGCAGGTCGGCGACCTCGAGCGTCGTTTGCGCGGCATCCTGGCGCACGCGGCGGCTGAGCACATCGATGCGCGCCAGCAGCTCGCCGAAGGCGAAGGGCTTGGTGAGATAGTCGTCGCCGCCGGTGCGCAGGCCCCGGATGCGCTCATCGACATCGCCGAGCGCGCTCAGGATGAGAATGGGCGTGTGATTGTCCGCCTTGCGCAGCGCAGCGATGATGGCGAGCCCGTCGATGTTGCCCGGCAGCATGCGGTCCATGATGATGGCGTCATAGCGCTCGCTCACGGCGAGGAAGAGGCCATCGCGGCCATTCTCGGCGTGATCGGTGGTGTGGCCCGCCTCCTTCAGTCCCTTGGTGAGAAATCTCGCCATCCGCTCGTTGTCCTCGACGACGAGGATCTTCATGGCTGCGACTCGATGGCCGGATGGCTGTGCGCCGGAATCGTCTGCTGCGGCAGCGGCACCTGCGCATGGCCGCGGCGCCACCAGGACGTCAGGCGGGTATTCAGCCGATCGAGGTAGAGATAGATCACGGGCGTCGTGAAGAGCGTGAGCGACTGGCTGAGGAGCAGTCCCCCCACCATGGTGTAGCCGAGCGGCTGGCGCAGCTCAGAGCCCGTGCCCCGGCCGAGCATCAGGGGCAGGGCGCCGAGCAGCGCCGACATGGTGGTCATCATGATCGGCCGGAAGCGCAGCACGCAGGCCTTGCGGATCGAGTCCATCGGGGAGAGGTGCTCCTCGCGCTCCGCCTGGATCGCGAAGTCGACCATCATGATGCCGTTCTTCTTCACGATGCCGATGAGCAGGATGATGCCCACCAGCGCGATGATCGACAGGTCGAAGTGGAACGCCATCAGCATGAGCAGCGCGCCGACGCCCGCCGACGGCAGCGTCGAGAGAATGGTGAGCGGATGAATGTAGCTCTCGTACAGCATGCCGAGAATGATGTACACCACCACGATGGCCGCCAGGATCAGATACGGTTCGCTGGCGAGGGAGGCCTGGAATGCCTGTGCCGTACCCTGGAAGGTCGCCGTGATCGTGGGCGGCATGCGCATGGCATCCGACACCTTCTGAATGGCATCGACCGCCTGGCCGAGCGAGGCCCCGGGCGCGAGATTGAACGAGAGCGTCACGCACGGGAACTGGTTCTGGTGGTTGATCGACAGCACCGCCGCGTGGTGGGTGTCGAATTTCACCAGGGTCGACAACGGTACCATCTGTCCCGTGAGCGGCGAGCGGATGTAGAGCTCACCGAGGCTGTTCGGGTCCTGCTGCAGTTTCGGCGGGATCTCCAGGATGACGTGATAGGCGTTGAGCTGGGTGAAGTACTGGGTGATCTGAGCCTGCCCGTAGGCATCGTACAGCGTCTGATCGATCAGTGAGATCGGGATGCCGAAACGCGACGCCTGGTCGCGGTCGATATCGACCTTGAGCTGCGTACTGTTGGTCTGCTGATCGGAGGCGACATCCGAGAGCTGAGGGAGCTTCTTCATCTCGGCCAGCATCCTCGGCGCCCACTGGCTCAGCTCGTTGAGATCTTCATCCTGCAGCGTGTACTGATATTGCGTGCGCGCGGTCCGTCCGCCGACGTTCACGTCCTGAGACGACTGCAGGTAGAGAGTCGCTCCCGGCACCCTGGTGATCTCCTTGCGCAGCCGCCGGATGACCTCGTCGGCGCTTGCCTTGCGCTGACTGCGCGGCTTGAGGCTGATCATCGTGAAGCCGTTGTTCATCGGATGGCCGCCGCCCAGGAACACCATCGAGCCGGCGACGGCCGGATCCTTCGAGATCACCTTCAGGATCTTCTGCACCGATTTGTTCATCTGGGTGAACGACACGTCCTGCGGACCGTCGGTCAGGCCTTTGATCAGGCCCGTATCCTCCTGCGGGAAGAAGCCCTTGGGCTCGATGACGTAGAGCGCGCCGGCCAGCACTATCGTGGCGACGAACACCAGCAGCGTCTGGGGCTGATGACGCAGTACGAAGTCGAGTCCGCGCTCGTAGAGGGACAGCGCCTTCTGGAAGACCCGCTCGCTCGCCTCGTAGAGGCGGCCGTGGCGAATATGCCGCTCATCGCGCAGGAAGAGGGCGCACATCATGGGGGACAGCGTCAATGAGACGAAGGCGGAGACGACGATGGTGAGCGTTACCGTGATTGCAAACTCGCGGAACAGGCGGCCCACGATGCCGCTCATGAGCAGCAGCGGGATGAAGACGGCGATGAGCGAGAGGCTGATCGACATGATCGTGAAGCCGATCTCGCCGGCCCCCTTCAAGGCCGCCTCGAGGGGCGTCATCCCGGCCTCGATGTGCCGGTAGATGTTCTCCAGCATGACGATGGCATCGTCGACCACGAACCCGACGGCGATCGTCAGCGCCATCAGCGAGAGATTGTCGAGACTGTATCCCAGCACGTACATCACGGCGCAAGTGCCGAAGAGCGCCAGCGGCACGGTGATGCCGGGAATGAGGGTGGCCCACATGTTGCGCAGGAAGAGGAAGATCACGAGCACGACGAGCGAGATCGTGATCATCAACGTGTATTCGACGTCGTGGACTGACGCGTTGATGGTTACCGTGCGATCGTTGATTTTCTCCAGCTTGATCGCCGGGGGCATCGAGGCCATCGCGTGCGGCAGTATGGCCTCGACCCGCCGCGCGGTCTCGATGACGTTGGCGCCCGGCTGCTTGAACACCATCATCAGCACGCCGGGCTTGCCGTTCTGGTAGCCCGCCGCCTGCGTATCCTCCGGGCCGCGCACGGCCTGGCCGATGTCGCGTATCCGCACCGGTGCGCCGTTGTGGTAGGTGACCACCACGTCATTCCACGGCTTCGCGCTGACGAGCTGGTCGTTGTCGTAGATCGCAAAGGTGTGGATCGTGCCGTTGATGGCGCCCTTGGCGGAGTCGACGGTCGCCGACTGGATGACGCTCGCCACATCCGTGAGCTGGATCCCCATGTTGGCCATCTTCGCCGGATCGACCTGCACGCGGATGGCCGGCTTCTTCTGGCCGCCGAGCGAGACCTGGCCGACCCCCGGGATCCGCGAGATCTGCTGGACGAGGATGTTCTCCGCGTAGTCGTCGACGGTCGTGAGCGGCAGCGTGTCCGAGTGAACCGCATAGATGAGGATGGGCGAGTCGGCCGGGTTCTCCTTGCGGTAGTGCGGCGGGCTCGGCAGATTCTTCGGCAGCTGGCCGGCCGCCGCGTCGATCGCGGCCTGGATGTCCTGCGCGGCGGCATCGATGTCGCGGTTCAGATCGAATTGCACCGTGATCGACGTCGACCCGAGCACGCTCTGCGAAGTGAGCTGCGTCACCCCTGGGATCTGCATGAACTGGTATTCGAGCGGCGTCGCGACCGCCGCGGCCATGGTCTCGGGACTCGCGCCGGGCAGGTTGGCGCTCACGATGAGAGTCGGAAAGTCGACCTGCGGCAGCGGCGCGACGGGCAGCAGCGGAAAGGCGACGACGCCGACGAGCAGGATCCCCGCCATCAGGAGCGAGGTGGCGATGGGCCGCCTGATGAAGGGGGTGGAGATGCTCATGAGGCGGGCTGTCGGGAAGCGCGCACCGGGGCGCCGAGCGACGCGGTGGGTGGCTTCGCGGCGCTGTCCATCACCCGCACGGCGGTGCCGGGCTGCAGCCGGAAGGCGTTGCTCGTGACCACCTGCTGGCCCTGCTCGAGCCCCTGCGTGACGACGGCGACGGTCTCGCTGTTGCCGGTCACGGTGACCGGCTGCTGCGCGACGGTCGAATCCGGCCGGACGATGTACACGAACATGCCGTCGGGTCCGCGTTGCAGTGCCGCGGCCGGTATGGTGAGGGCGTTCCTGTCCGTCCGCACGAGCAGACGCAGGTTGACGAACTGACCCGGCCAGAGTTTGAGCTTTGGATTGGGGAAGGTGGCCTTGAGCCGGATGGTGCCGGTCGTCGGATCGATCTGGTTGTCGATCAGCTTCACCGTGCCGCGGTCGAGCTGCTGACCTTGGGTGAGCGCCACGACCTGCACCGGCCCTCGTGACATCGCATCGGCGACCGCTCCGAGGGCGTTCTCCGGCAACGTGAAAACCGCCGAGATGGGTTGCAGCTGCGTCAGTACGACGATGCCGCCGGTGTCGGTGGAGTGCACGATGTTGCCGGGATCCATCTGACGCATGCCCGTACGGCCATCGATCGGCGCGGTGATCCGCGTGTAGCTCAACTCGGTCGCGGCGCTCTCGATCGCTGCCCGGTCGGCTTCCATCTGCGCCTCGAGCGCTCCGACCGCCGCCTTCTGCGTATCCACCTGCTGTTGGCTGGCGAGCTTCTTCGGCTGCAGGAAGGTGTAGCGGGCGAGGTCTTTGCGCGCGCCCGCGAGTTGTGCGTCGTCCTTCGCGAGCGCGGCGCGCGCCCCGTCGAGCGACGCCTGGTACGGGCGGGGATCGATCTGCGCCAGGAGCTGTCCGCGCCTGACCTGCTCGCCTTCGTGGAAGGCAACATCGGTGAGCTGGCCATTCACCTGCGCGGTCACCTTCACCGTATAGAACGCCTGCACGGTGCCGAGGCCTTCGAGATAGACGGGCACGTTCTGCCGTGTGACGACCGCGGTGCTCACCGCCACGGTGTCGGGGGCCGCATTGCGCTCCGGACTGGCGTGGGCGGGAGCGAGCAGCCAGGCGAAGAATGCGATGGCGGCGATCGCCGCCACGCCCAGCACGAGCCGCGTGCGGCTCAGTCGGATCGGAATCATCTCAATGCCTCTGCTCATCGTTCCATCCGCCGCCGAGCGCGTCGTACAGACCTACGAGCGCCGTCAGGTGCGCCAACTGCGTCTGCGCGAGCGCGTCTTCGGCGGAGAAAAGGCTCGTCTCGGTGCCGAGCACCGTCAGGATGTTGATCACACCGGCGTGGAACTGGTCCTGCGCCATCGCGTAGGCGCCGCGCGCCTTGTCGGCGGCGACCTGCTCGCGCTGCAACTGGTTGCCCGTGTCCTGCACCGCAGCCAGGGAGTCCTCCACGTTGCCGAACGCGGAGATCACGGCCTTATGATAGTCCGCGAGCAGCTCATCGTAGCGGGCCTTGTTCAGGCGGTACTCGCCGAGCACCGTGCCGCCGCGGAAGATCGGCTGGGTGAGGCCGGCGGACAGCGAGAACACGCGGCTGCCCGGCTCGAGCAGAGTCGAGAGGGCGCTGCTCTCGAACCCGCCGGATGCGGTGAGCTCGATCGTCGGGAAGAACGCCGCTCTCGCGGCCCGGATGTCCGCGTTGGCGGCAATGAGCTGCGCCTCGGCGCTGGCGACGTCGGGCCGCCGCGCCAGCAGCTGCGAAGGCACGCCGGCCGTGACCGCGGGCGCGGAGAGGGCGGTGAGGCTGGAGGCTGCGACATCGAAGGACTGCGGCGTCTGCCCGGTCAGGATCGCCAGCGCATCGATCTGCTGGCGCTCCTGCTGCTCGAGCGGGGGGATCGTGGCCGCGACCGTCGCGACGACCGTATCCTGTTGCGCGACGTCGAGCGCGTTCGAAGTGCCCGCCTCCTCATCGGTCGTCAGGCCCTGCAGGGTCTGCTCCGCGCTCGCGAGATTGGCACGGGCGATGCGCAGCCGGTCGCGCAGGGCGAGGACGGAGAAGTAGGTATCCGCGATGCCCGACATGACGGTGAGATTGACGGTCTCGCGGTCATAGCGGCTCGCGTTGGCGGTGGCGAGCGCGGCGGAGCGGATGGCGCGATTCTCGCCCCAGAAATCCAGCTCGTAGGCGGCGTTGAGGCCGGCGGTGAACTCGTTGTAGAGCAGGGCGCCCCCGCTCGAGGGGCTGATCGTCCGCTGGCGCGAGCCGTTGCCGCTGGCGTCGAGTGAGGGCAGGAGCGGTGCGCTGCTGATGCGCACCTGCGCGTCCGCTTCCCGCACCCTCGCGATGGCAGCGGCAAGGTCGTCATTGGCGGAGCGTCCGGCGGTCATCAGGCGTGTGAGCTCCGCGCAATGAAAGCCGTTCCACCACTCCGCCGACGGCCATTCCTGGGGCGCGGTGGTCGCGGTGGGCGTCTTCCAGGCCGCGGGCGGCGGGATGGTGGGGCGGCGGTAGCGGGGCCCGAGGCTGCAGCCGCTCAGGGCGAGCGCCAGCAGCACGGCCGCCGCGCACCCGCGCCCCGCTCGACGAATCATCCGCACTTGCACCTGGCTCGAAACCACGGCGCATCATGGTGGGGGAGCCATTGAGCCCCCATGGACGAAAGATTAAATCCAGTTAATCCTTGCCGCCGGGCGATCGCCCGGTCCTACAGCCACCCCTTGGCGCGCGCCAGGCGCGCGGCTTCGATGCGGTTGGCGGCGCCGAGCTTGCTGATCGCCTCGGAGAGGTAGTTGCGCACGGTGCCCTCGGAAAGATGCAGCTCCGCGGCGATCTCGGCGCTCGAGCGGCCTTCGCCCGCCCGCCAGAGGATCTGCCGCTCACGCTCGGTGAGAGGGTCCGACTCGCTCGTCCAGGCCTCGGCGGCGAGCTCCGGATCGATGACCCGCTCGCCGCGATGCACCCGCCGCACCGCATCGGCGAGCTCCGCGGAGGGGCGGTCCTTCAGCAGGTAGCCCTTGGCGCCGGCATCGAGCGCACGGCGCAGATAGCCCGGACGCGCGAACGTCGTCAGGATGATGACGCGCACCTCGGGGTACCGGTCCCGTGCTTCGGCCGCCAATGTCAGGCCCGTCATCTCCGGCATCTCGATATCCGTGACCAGGACGTGAGGCTTGTGCGTGCCGAGCGCGGCCAGAGCGGCGCGCCCGTTGGTTGCGCGCCCGCAGACGGCGATGTCGGGTTCCGTCTCCAACAGCGCGGCCAGCGCTCCCAGCACCATGGCCTGATCTTCCGCGAGGGCGACCTGGATCTTGCTCACATCAGGCGCTCGCCGCGTGCGGGATCTCAGCCGTCAGCCGCGTGCCCCGGCGCGAGTCGATCTCGAGCCGCCCGCCCAGGGCCTCGACGCGCTGGCGCATCCCGCGAAGACCGACGCCTTCCTCCTCTATTGCGCCACGTCCATTGTCATGAACGGACAGGCGCGTCCCGCGGCTGTCGGCCGCCAATTCGAGCCGGCAGCTCGTCGCGCCCGCATGCCGCAGGATGTTGGTCACCGCCTCGCGAAGCACCAGCGAGAGCACGGATTCGAGCGCAGGCGCGAGACGCGCGCCCTCGGCCTCGCACTCCAGCCGCACACCCGCGGCCTGCAGCGTCCGGCGGGCGCGCGCGATTTCCGCTGCGATCCCGTCCGCCCGGTAGCCGCGGATCGCTTCGCGTACCTCTGTCAGCGCCTGGCGCGCGATCTGCTCCACCTCGACGATCTCCTGCCGCGCGCGCTCGACATCGTTGCCGACGAGCTTGCCCGCGAGCTCCGATTTGAGCACGACCACAGAGAGCGTGTGGCCGAGGACGTCGTGCATGTCGCGCGCGATGCGCTCGCGCTCTGCGATGGTCGCGAGATGCTCGATCTGCTCCTGCGCGAGGTTGAGGCGCTCGTTGGCGCGGACACGCATCGCCCCGAAGAGGTTGCCGACGCCTATCGAGGCGCTCAGGAAGGACATCATTGCCCACGACCAGGGCGTCAGATGCAGCAACACTCCTTCTATTGCCGTGATGAGGGCTGCCGCGCCAATCAGTGTGCCGGCGAGGAGCAGGGACTCCGTCATGAATGGCGCGAAGGCGGCGACATAGATGAGCATGCCGCCGGCGCCGGAATTGAAGGGATAGTAAGCCGCCCCAAGCACCGCGAGCGCGAGCAGCAGTACCGCGCGATTCGTGCCCGGGCGAACAGCCATGAGCAGCAGGTAGATCGCGAGGAAGCAGGCATACGCGCCCGCAAACGTCAGCCAGACGGCCCGCGTATTGCGCTGCAGCGGCTCGATGAAGAAGAAGCCGGAGTAGACGAGCCAGACGAGATTGACCGGCCGCCACTCGTCCTTGGTGACGAAAAGAGATCCGGGGCGCGATAGGCCCGCCGACGCGGGCCGCGGATCGATCGCAGGCCGCGGTCCGCCGCAGTCGGTAAGACGAGTGGAGTCGGTCATCAGGGGGGGGCTGGCCTCGCTGCGCAGAAAGGTAATCCACGCCGCGGCCCGCATCAACACGGACGGATTCGAGGGTCCGACGGGGCTCGACAGGGTCATCTCGTGCCGCCTCGGTCTCGGGCGGCGACGGCAGCATCGCGCACCGGCGTGCAGCGTCCCAGTGCCGCCCGTCACCCCTGCGGGATGACAACTGTCACCCGGTGGAACTACCATCGATTCCATGAAGATCTCGGGCGTCCCCCACCGCACGATCTGGCCGCTCGGGTCCGGGAGCGTGCGGGTCATCGATCAGTCGCGGCTGCCGTACGAGCTCGCCACGCTCAACCTCACGACGCTCGAGGACGCGGCTCACGCCATCAAGACAATGGTGGTGCGTGGTGCACCCCTCATCGGCGCCACCGCAGCGTATGGGCTTGCGTTGGCGCTGCGCACTGACGCCTCAGACCAACGGATCGAGGAGGCCGCGAGAGCCCTACGCGCGACCCGTCCGACGGCGGTCAATCTCGCGTGGGCCGTCGCGCGAGTACGTAGTGTCATCGCGCACCTCGAGCCGGAGCGGCGCTTCGAGGCGGCCTTTGGCGAGGCAGGAAATATCTGTGAGGCCGACGTCGAGCAGTGCCGATCCATCGGCGTCCATGGGTTGGAGATCATTCGGCGCCTCGCCAAGGCGTGCGCGCGCCGTGTCAACATCCTGACGCATTGCAACGCAGGGTGGCTGGCGTGTGTGGACTGGGGCACGGCGCTCGCGCCGATCTATATGGCGCACGACGCGGGTATTGCTGTGCATGTCTGGGTGGATGAGACGCGGCCCCGCAACCAAGGGGCGGCGCTCACCGCGTACGAGCTGGGCGCGCATGGTGTCCCTCATACCGTAATCGTCGACAACGTCGGCGGTCACCTCATGCAGCGCGGCGAGGTCGATATGGTCATCGTCGGCAGCGACCGCACGACTGCCTGCGGCGATGTTTGCAACAAGGTTGGAACGTATCTGAAGGCGCTTGCGGCACGGGACAACGGCGTGCCGTTCTATGCGGCGCTGCCCGTCAGCACGATCGACTGGGTCCTGGACCGTGGCCGCGATATCGAAATCGAGGAGCGGCCCGCGGCGGAGGTGACCGATGTCATCGGCCGCGCGGCCAGCGGCGAGGTCAGCAGCGTGAGGGTGGTACCGGAGGGCAGCGCGGTACTCAACGTGGCCTTCGATGTGACGCCGGCGCGTCTGGTGACCGGCATCATCACGGAGCGCGGCGTCTGCCCTGCAACGCGCGAGGGCCTGCTGAGTCTCTATCCTGAGCGCGGTCCCTCTAGAACCTCAGCCCGATTTTGATCGGCACGAAGTCGAGCCTCTGCCCGTGCTGGTTGAAGCGCATATAGCGCGCCTCGACGAAGAACGAGGCGCCTTCTCCCAGGGAAAACTCGAGTCCGGCGCCCGCGTTTTCTGCGAACAGCGTTCCGGTCGAGACCTGTCCGACCCGCACGCTCGCGAGGAAGGCTCCCTGCCTGCAGTAGTAGAACCCGCAGACGACGCCGTTGAGGATTTGCCGCTGATAGTAGCTGTCGCGGCGGTCGTACCAGCCGCCGCCCGCGAGTAGATAGAGGCGCACTTCCGGACTGAGGAGCGTGTCGAGCTCCGCGTCGACGTCGCCGCCCCACATTTGCGTATGCCCCCGGCCCACTGTCGTGCCGAGGCTCGTGCTGGCCTGCGCGAGCAGCGGCGCCCGATCGTGGAATCTCGCGTAGAGACCATCGACACGCACGGCGAGCGGCAGGTGGGAGGTCGGCTGCCAGGTCAGTCCGAAGCTCATGTTCGATGCGCTGTCGAGGTCGTGTCTCGCCATTCCCTCGGGGAGGGTCACTCCGCCTGCGATCTGCACGTGCAGGGGCCGGTATTGGAAGCCGCTGAAGTAGTATCGGGTCGCGTAGGGCGTGTCGTGCACACCGTCCTGCGCAAGCGCAGGCGTCACGGCGCCCAGCGCGACCAACACGGCAAGCAGTCCGAGAGACTTGCTCATGGCTCACTCCCTCGCATGCTCGAGGGTGGGGATCTGTTTGACCCGGGATCGCTGCGGCAGGTTCATTCCGCCGGGCCCGACCCGACGGCGCCGTGCCTGTTCCCTGCGGCAGCGCAATCGGTTAAGGTGCGGCGGCACTGGGGGTCACCGAGAACATTACATCTTGAAAACGGCAGCACCGGCCGGCGCCTCGGCGCTCGGCGAGTTCACCCTGCGCGGCCTCCTCATCGGGGCCGTCATCTGCGTGGCGTTCACCGCAGCGAACGTCTACTTCGGCCTCAAGGCCGGCATCACCTTCTCCACTTCGATACCCGCGGCCGTCATCTCGATGGCGATCCTGCGCAGCATGCGCGGCGCCACCATGCAGGAGAACAACATCGTGCAGACGGTGGCCTCGGCCGCCGGCACGCTATCCAGCATCATCTTCGTGCTGCCTGGCCTCGTGATCGTCGGCTGGTGGACCGGCTTTCCCTTCTGGATGTCGTTCACGGTTTGCGCGACGGGCGGCATTCTCGGCGTCATGTACACCATCCCCCTGCGCCGCGCGCTGGTCACTCAGTCGGATCTGCCGTATCCGGAGGGTGTTGCCTGCGCGGAAGTGCTCAAGGTAGGCTGCCGTCAGCACAATGACGGCATGGCCAACGTCGATGCCGGCGCCGCGGGCCTGAAGGCCGTGGTGTGGGGCTCCGTCGTGTCGGCCGCGTTCTACATCATCGTCCAGACCCGTGTTTTCGGCAGCGACGTGGCGCGTTACTTCCGCCTGGGCAACGACGGCGCGGCTACCGGTTTCGACTTCAGTCTCTCCTTCGCGCTCTTTGCCATCGGGCACCTCGTCGGCATCTCCGTCGGTGTCGCGATGCTCGTGGGTGCGGCGATCGCCTGGGGTTGGGGAATCCCGCACTTCACCGCGCTGCATCCGGTCGCCGGCCCCGCCGCCGATGTCGCACAAGCCGCGTGGAGTCATTACGTGCGTTATGTCGGCGCGGGCACCATCGGTGTTTCCGCCGTCTGGACCCTGGGCACGCTGGTCAAGCCGGTGCTGGGCGGGCTCAAGGGCGCCATGGCCGCCTCGCGCGCCCGCAAGGCCGGACAGGCGCATACCTTGCCGCGGACGGAGCAGGACATTCCGATCGGTGTCGTGGCCCTGGTCTCGCTCGTGTGTCTCGTGCCGATCGCGTGGCTCTTCTGGCACTTCGCCCGGATCAGCGGCCTCGGATCGCAAGCGCTGCTGCTCGCGGTGGCCGGCGTGATCTTCGTCGCCGTCGTGGGGTTCCTCGTCTCCACCGTCTGCGGCTACATGGCGGGCCTCATCGGTGCCTCCAACAGTCCGCTATCGGGGATCGGCATCCTGTCGGTCGTCATCATCGCGCTCTACCTGGTCTTCCAGGTGAAAGCGCAGCTGCCGCCCGCCGCGGGCAAGGCGCTCGTGGCATTCGCGCTCTTCGTGACCTCCGTGGTGTTCGCCGTGGCCGCGATCGCCAACAACAACCTGCAGGACCTGAAGACCGGTCAACTGGTCGACGCCACACCCGCCAAGCAGCAGTGGGCGCTCGTCGTGGGCGTCATTGCGGGCGCGCTCATCATTCCGCCGGTGCTCGACGTCGTCAATCACGCCTACGGCTTTCTCGGCGCGCCCGGTGTCAACCCGGCGCACGCGCTGGCGGCGCCGCAGGCGGGGCTCATCTCCGCCCTGGCGCAGGGCGTGCTGCAGAACAACATCGACTGGAGTGCCCTCGCGGTCGGCGGCGTCATTGGCGCGGCCTGCATCGTCTTCGATGAGCTGCTGCGCCGCTCGGTCAAGGGAGCGCGCCTGCCGCCGCTCGCCGTGGGGTTGGGAATGTACCTGCCCACCATGAGCACCCTCATGATCGTCGTCGGCTCGATCGTCGGCTGGGTGTTCGAGCGGCGCGCGGCCCGGGGACCGCGGCGCGAGGCCACGCAACAGCTCGGGGTGCTCCTGGCCTCGGGGCTCATCGTCGGCGAGGGACTGCTCGGGGTGATCTTCGCCTTCGTGGTCGGCATCTCGGGCAACCCCGCACCCATTGCCCTGGTCGGCCCGGGATTCGACAACGCTTCCGTCTGGATCGGCGGTGTGGCGTTCGCGCTGATCGTTTGGGTCCTCTATCGTTGGATCACCCGCCTCGGGCGCGGGTGATCCGCCCTCTCAGGTGGCGGCGGCGTGCCCGCTGACCTCGGCTCCGGTGCCCTCCGCCAGCCGGGCGTAGTAGAAGACGGCGAGCGCGCCGAAGACACCCGTGAGCACGAACGCCAGGCGGAAGTCGAACGGCCCGAGAGTCGGCGCATGGCGCATGAGACGGCTGAAGTTGAGGAGCAGGGCCGCGAGCGCGACGCCCACGCCATTCGCCACCTGCATCGCGAGGGAGGAGAGGACGCTCGCCGAGGATCGGTCCTCGGGTGAGATCTCGGCGAAGCTCGTGTAGGTCACCGTCGAGAACTGCAGGGAGCGGCTGGCGCCCGAGAGCACGAGAATGAACCCGGTGAGATAGGCGGGCAGTGCGGGCGAGATCAACGCGCAGGCGGCGATGCCGGCCGCCGTGATGGCGCCGTTCACGATGAGCACCCTGCGCATGCCGAAGCGCCTGACGATGGGGTTGGTCACGACCTTCATGAGGAAGTTGGCCAGCATGTAGACGAGCAGGAGCAGTCCCGAGTCGAGCGGCGAGAGCCCGAAGCCGACTTCGAGCATCAGCGGCAGCAGGAAGGGCGTCGCGCTGATCGCCGCGCGTGAAATGCCGCCGCCCGAGATGCAGGCGACGAAGAATGCGCGCCCGCGCAGCGCATCGAGACGGACCACGGGCTCGCGTGCGGACTCCAGGTGACGGACCGCCAGGTAGCCTGCCACGAAGGCCGCGCCGAGAAGCGCGAGCACTGTCGCGATCTCGATCCGCTGCCCGCCCGCGACATCGAACCCGTAGGTGAGGCAGCCCACCGCGATCGCCAACAGCAGGAATCCGCGAGCGTCGAACGATGCCCGCTCCTCGCCACGATGGTTGGGGATCACGGCGAGCGCCAGGGCGATGGCGATGATGCCGAAGGGCAGATTGATGTAGAAGATCCAGCGCCAGGTGGCGGCGCTGGTAATGAAGCCGCCGAGCGGCGGCCCGATCACCGGCGCGATCAGGGACGGCCAGACGAGCGCCGAGAGCATCTGCATGAGCTCGTGCCGCTCGGTGTTGCGCAGCACGATCATGCGTCCGACCGGCGCCATCATGGCAGCCGTGCCGCCCTGTACCAGGCGCCAGCCGATGAATCCGGCGAAGCTCGTCGCCATCCCGCAGGCCATCGAGGCGAGCGTGAAGAGCGCGATCGCGGCGCAGAGGAGATTGCGCGTGCCCATGCGGTCGGCGAGCCAGGCGCTCGCCGGGATGCACACCGCGGCGGCGAGCGCGTAGGCGGTGATGCCCTCGCTCATG
>Ga0134126_10002640_pt1 | contig 22560 bp, 18 predicted proteins | sample KB31752_FD_96881 | JGI IMG/M metagenome (GOLD analysis project Ga0134126, IMG submission 96881) | Terrestrial soil microbial communities with excess Nitrogen fertilizer from Kellogg Biological Station, Michigan, USA - KB3-175-2 | ecosystem: Environmental > Terrestrial > Soil > Unclassified ... | reverse complement strand
GGTCAACTGGCCGAAACACGTGCGACAATCCGCAACGCTGATGGATGCCGAGTGAGTCGCTCACCCAGCCACTGCAGAGGGTGAAGCGCGGCGCCGATCATGATGAACAGTAAAGAATTGGTGCGCCCGAGCAGATTGGCCGTTGTCCTTCCCATCGTCGGCACGGTCGCGCGCGCTTCGATCTCAACCTTCAGTCCGAGCGATTCAACCACACCCCGCAGGCTGGCGCGGCTGAAGTGAACGCGATGATAGGGTAGGTACCAGGCGTCCCAGTAGCGGCCGAATATCCGTGCCCAGACGCAATCGATGTTGGGTACCTCCAGGACGATGCGGCCGCCCGGTTTGGCCAGACGGGCAATCCTCTGGAGCATCGCTTTGGAGTCGTCATCGTGTTCCAGCACGTGGAAGGCTAAAACGAGATCGGCGCTCCCGGCCAGCTCATCCAGCCGCCGGAAAGGTCGATAGGCAACCTCTCCCAGATCCCGAGGAGGCTGCTCGTGAAAATCGGCGCCAATCACTTGCGTGCCAGGTTGGGTGTCGGCGAGACAGCGTGTAAAGAGGCCGCTGCCGCAACCGAAATCGATGATCCGACCCCTCGCGCCTCCGATCTGTCTCATCAGGGCACGCGCCTGACGGCGGAATGCGACCGACTTGATGAGGCGTGCGAGCCTGCCATCGGTCTGTTGGAAGTCCTGGCTGCTGCGATCGCTGTACAGAAAAGCAACATCGGCAAGCGCAGGGCAGCTGACCCCGACGCCGCAGTGTCGACAGCGCGCGACAGCGACCTTGCCCACCAGCCCGCTGCGATCGAAGCTCGGTACGGGTTGCCCGAACTGGCATTGGCCGTCGGGTGAAACCGGGCAGGCTCGCAGGCGCGGTCTCAAGTCCGGCGCTTCCTCAGGAGCTTCTTGCGCGTGTGTCATAAGCATTGGTGACTTCGTCGAGCGAGTGTCCGATAGACAGCCGCTCGGCATTGCGGCAGTACCAGGCGCGTGTTGTGGCGCGTAGCGTTTCACCAGCTCGCCAACATCGAACAATCTCCGCTGCGAGCGCGGATGGCTCGGGTGTTTGTACTATAAACCCGTTCTGTCCGCTCTCGATGAGCTCGACGGCGGCGTTATCTTCAGCGGCGATTACAATGGCCGGCGCACCGGCCGCGGCAGCCTCGACCACGACCATGCCGTAGCCCTCCCGGCTGGATGGCTGTACGACACAAAGCGAGCGCGCCATCGCTTCATTTACAGCTGCGGAGGATACGAATCCCGGCAGGCTCACGACAGCATGCAGCCCCAACGCCGCGATACGCTCGCGGATGAGATTCGACTCGGGGCCTTGGCCGAGGATGACCGCCTGCAGTTGCGGTATGGAGCGACGTGCGATGGGCAGCGCCTCAATGAGCAACGGTATCCGCTTTTCCGGAATCATTCGTCCCGCATAGACGACCGTGGGCGGATCCACGGGTGCAACAGCTTCGGGAGCGTGGAGACTGCCTTGATATTCGCCCGTGAGCAGTCCGACCTGTCCGCGCAAGCCCAGAGCGCCGAGTCTTCCGGCATGGAGTCTGCTGAACGCGTACGCTCGTTGCGGTACCTTGGCGCAAAGGCGTTGGATCAGCCAGCCGACCTCGCCTCCCAGCCGGCCGAGATACTGCCGCCAGTACCCGCGGCTCCAGACCTCGTGCCAATCGCAGATCACCCGGAACCGGCCCAAAGGACGGGTCAGTCCTATGGCGAGAACGGAAAAAAAGGGGAAAGAGGCGGTGTGTACGACATCGTAGCGCTTGCCATGGCGGGCCAGATGCCAAAGCACTCCCAAGCCGAATCTCAGTGGAGGCGCGAGCGTTCGCCGCCCCCGATGGTAGAGATTCATTCGCGGGCCCACGGGAATGATGGTCACGCCGGGGATGTGCGGGACGTTGGCTTGCTCCCACTGTATCAGTGTCAGGTAGGTGACCTGGTGGCCCTGCGCTACTAATTTCTCTGCAAGGCCGCGATACCAGCGCTCAGCGCCGCCGATCGTAAACGGGAAAAGGCAGTCGTAGACGATGCAGATCCGCATGGGTGCGCTACGCGGTTTTGCGCTCCGGCACTTCCTGCTGGAGGCGTAACCCCAGCCGGTACGAAACCATCCGATGCGCCAGATAGCTCACGGGAGTGTTGAGTGCCGCCAGCAGCAGTGTCGCGGTCAGATACCACACATTGAAACGCTCGACCAGAAGCCGCAGCGCCGCGCCGTTGATGATGAGCAGGCATACGTTGACTGCCATATAACGGAGTAGTCCCGAACGGATTCCGCAGCCGGCCTGGAACGTGTAACGACCATTCAACAAGAAGCCCAGCGTGCTCGTGACGACGAACGACGCGACGTACGCGAGCAGATAGTGCACGCCGGCCAGCTCGTGCAGTCCTGTCAACACCCCGAGTCCCAGCGCGAAGCAGAGGAGGCTGACGGCGGAAAACCGCGCGAGTTGCAGGATGTGACCCTTCATAACCTGCAGCTGGAGCGCCTGGCCCGCATGCGAGCCTTACTCGATTCCCAGCTTTTTCACGCGATAACGCAAGGCACGGAAAGTCATGCCCAGCAGTTTCGCCGCGGCTGTCTTGTTGTAGCGCGTCTTTTCCAGGGCCTTGATGATGGCATCGCGCTCGATGTCCTCGAGTTTGTCTCCGAGCGCGCCGCTCGACTCGGCCAGGGCGGGTACTGGTTGGGTGTCGGTTGCCGCAGGGCGGGCAGCGGCGCGCAGCTTGATGTGTTCGGACCTGATGAAGCCGTCCCCGCACAGGGTCAACGCACGTTCGAGCACGTTCTCCAGCTCGCGTACGTTACCTGGAAAAGGGTAAGACTGAAGCATCTCGATTGCATCGGGAGACAACTGCGGCGGCTCGGTGTTGGTTCGGCGGCCGAGCCGGTCCAGCACCGCCTCGGCGATCTCGGGAATGTCGCTCGTACGCTCGCGTAGCGAGGGAACACGAAGCTCAATGACGTTGATGCGGTAAAAGAGATCCTCGCGGAACAGTCCCTGCGCGACCAGGTCCCCGAGGTTTTTGTGTGTCGCGGACAGAATGCGCACATCGATGGTCTCTTCGCGCGACTCGCCGATGGGTCGTACGGTCTTCTCCTGTACGACTCGCAACAACTTCACCTGCATGTGCAGCGGCAGGTCCGCGACTTCGTCGAGGAAGAGGGTGCCACCTTCGGCGCTCTGTACCAGGCCCTTCTTGTCGCCCACCGCGCCGGTGAAGCTGCCACGTTTGTGTCCGAACAGCTCGCTCTCCATGAGCTCAGTCGGAATGGCGCCGCAATTGACCGCGACGAACGGGCCTTCGCTGCGGGCGCCACTTTCATGAATCAGGCGTGCGACCAGCTCCTTGCCGGTGCCGGACTCGCCGTAAATGTGGACCGGGGCCTGGCTGCGCGCGACGCGAGTGACCATTTCCCGCAACTGGTCCATCACCTGGGAGTGTCCCAGCAGCCGTGGGCCGCGGAACGTCACAGTGGTGCGCTCGGCGCCCCCGCGTGAGCCCAGGCGGATCGCGCTGCCAACCAACTTCCGCAGCACGCCGAGGTCAAGTGGCTTGGAGACGAAATCGAATGCGCCGAGCTTCAGCGCGCGTACGGCGGACTCTACATTGCCGTGCGCCGTAATCACCGCGACTGGCAACTCAGCGCGGTTCTGCTGGATCCACGCAACCAGATCGAGTCCGTCGCCATCGGGCAGACGCATGTCGGTGAGGCAGAGATCGAACTTCTCTGTTCTCAGCAGGCGCCGCGCTGAGTTGACATCCGCAGCGGTGCGCGCCTGCAGATTCATACGGCTCAGCGTGAGGCTCACGAGCTCGAGCAAGTCCGGCTCGTCATCCACGATCAGCACGGTGGGTTTGTCCACCGGCGCGCCTCTGCTGTCGACCGTATCATTCATGCACTTACGCCTCCCACCGCCGCGGGTCTGAGAACACTAACCGGAAAATGCTCCCGCCCCCCGGGCGCGCCTCATAGAGCAGCGTCGCGCCGTTAGTCTGTGCGAGCTCCCGCGCCAGGAACAGGCCGAGCCCGGTGCCGCGCCCGCCACTGAAGAACGGTTCGAAAATCCGCTCCGCATGCTCCGGCGCAACGCCAGGCCCACGGTCGGCTACTTCCAGAAATGGCCGGGCCGTGGGGCTCATACGGCCATATCGTATCTCGACCACCTGCCCGGGGCTCTCCCGCACACCGTGTTTGAGCGCATTCTCACAAAGATTCCAGACGATCTGGCGCAGTTGACTCGGATCGGCCCGGACTTCCAGGTCCGCCGTGGTGCCGCCGCTGAGCAGGCGCTCGCGCGGCCACTGCATGGTCTCGCAGAATTCCTCATGAAATTCATCACACCAGGCCTGCAGCGGGAGGCGCTCTACGTGGGTCTCCTCTCGTTTGGACAGACGCAGCACGTTATTGATGATCCCGCTGACCCGCTCCGCATTGGTGCGGATGATTTCCGTGAGCCGGCGGTCTTCGCTCGAGATACCCGGCGACTCGGCGAGCAATTGTCCGGCATGACTCATGGCGCCCACCGGGTTGCGGATCTCGTGCGCAATGCTGGCGCTCAGGCGGCCGAGGGCCGCGAGTTTCGACTGTTGAACCCGCTCGGCGAGCAGGCTCGTGTCTTCCAGAAACACGATGACCGGCGCAGGACTCGTATTGCCCAAGGGTGCGAAATGCGCGCGGATCACACGGCCCCCGTCCGCGGATACAAAAGTCGGTTCATTGGTCGGAAATACGCCCGTATGCCCCTGGTTCTGCCGCCAGGTCTCCAGCAAGTACAGCAGCTGCGGCGAGGCTTCGCCGACCAGCACATCGGGGTAGGCTTTTTCGTCGCCGAGGATTTGCGCCGCAGACTCGTTGATGAGGCGGATGCGATCTTGAGAATCGATGACCAGGATGCTCTCTCGCAGGTGCTGCACGATGTACTGGGAGAGTTGCGCCAGGTTCGCAAGGTCCACCTCCTGCCGCCGCACCAGCGCCTCGCTCTCGCGAAGCCGGCCGGCCACCGGCCATAGAGACAACGCGACGCCGAAGAGCACCGCGCCGAGCACACCTGCGGTGGTGTAGTCGGTGGACGGCGTGTTATCCGTGAGGCCGACGAATACCTGTTGCACTAGTACCGCAATCGCAGCGACGGCCGCGATCAAAAACGCGTCGCGATGGTTTGCCAGCACTGCAAGGGCTGCCACGGGCAGAACGAGCAGAATTCCCAATCCACTCGTGACTCCTCCGCTCGCGTAGAGGATCAGGCCAATGGCTGTCGGGTCTACACTCGCGTTGACCATGGTGACGATGCGCAGGCTCGTCCACTCCAGTCGTCGTGCGATCACGAGCAGGATCGCGCACGTGAAATAGACCGCGCAGGCCGATAGGAATAACTCGGGGCGCACGGGGCTGAGTGCCCATTGTGGGCCGACGAGCGACTGCACCGAGAGCAGCACTACCGGGACGAGCAGCCGATAGATATTCAGCAGTCCGAGGACGCGCCATGCAAAGTCGCTTGGAGCCGAGGAGTTTGTGACGGGCATGATGATTAGCGCGGCCTCGAAGTAATGCCAGCAGGGGCCGCTGCCGACCAGACGGAGCCATACCGGTCGGTGTACACGAGGCTCAATCCTGGAAAGTACTGGTGCATCACGGCGGCATCTGAGCGCGGCCCTTGGCCGACCATGCGGATGATATCGCCCCGCAGCCAGGGATCGTTCGGCACCGGCTCCAGCGACCGGCTCGCGGGGTTGATGATGATCACCCGGTGCTCGGTGCCGGCGTATGCCGGTGTGTGCTGCAGGTCGCTCGAAATGAAGTCGCGGATCTGAACGGCGCGCAATCCCCATCCCAGTGTAAGGGTGAGGAGCGCGCAAGCCACCAGGTACGTTCGCAGGGGCGGGTTGTTGGGTTGCATGTTGACCGGCGCACGCGCCAGCGCTCCCGCAGCCAGCAAAGGCAACACCATCCATACGGAGTGAAAATAGCGGAACCCCCAGCCGTGCCCCTGGTCCACCGGCACCAGCAGAAATCCTGCCAGTGTCGCTACTGCGGCGGCGATCAGCGTCCGGCAGGTCGGATCATGACGCCATTTCCAGGCGCCCACGAGCGCGAGAATCAGCATCCCCGGCACGGCCCATACCCATATCTTCGCAAGGCCGACCAGGCGGGCGAGCAGTATGGATGAATCTGGAAACGAAAATGCGCTGCCTATCCGGGCCAGCCCGCCCTGCGGCGCAGCACCTGCGATTGCAGCGCTCGCTCCTTCATGTGGCAGGCCGCCTGCGAAGCCAAACCATCCGACTCCCAACAGCAGGCACAGTGGCGTGTATCCGGCCACGAGACAACCGATCAACGACGCGGCGTTCTGGCGCCGGCTCGTGGCAAGGATCCACGGCAGCGCAAACAACATATGCGGCAGCGGATTGTGCAGAGTCAGCGCCACCGATCCCACCACGCCCGCGGCCAGAGCCCGGCGCGGCGTCGGGTCGATCAACAAGAGCGCAAATACACAGTTGGCCAGCAGATGCGCCGGCATCGAGTAATAGGAGATGCCGTTAGCGAAGAACACCGGCGAGGCCACGGTCAATAGCACGGCCAGTCCGGCCGTCTCCTGGTCCGCGAAGATCCGCAAAGCCAGGCGATGGATCGCCACCAGCGTGAGTGCCGAGAGCACGGGATTGCAGGCCCAAGGAATGCCCAGAAAGGTGAAAGGGGTCAGCAGGAGCGCAAACGAGGGCCAGTACGCCGATGCAACGCGACCCGTCGCATGCGATGCCAGCAGAAACTGCTTCTGGTGCTCAGACGGTATGAGCCAATCGACGAGCGCGGGCGGAAACTGCCCTGCCAGATGCCCCGCCGCAAATACCTCGCTCTGGAAGAGCGGGGCGAATTCGTCCATGGTCGGAGCGTGATTGCGGTACACCAGCAGTGCACCAAAACCAAGCATGATGCAGACCGCACCCGCGACCGGCCAGGGATTACGGCCGATCCAGCCCAGGAAGGAACGCACTGGAAATCGTTCCGGCACACAGGCGGCCGCCAGCACGATCAGCAACTCCCAGGCGGCGCCGACGTAATCCAGGTTCGTGAACAGATACGCAAATATCGGCGACAGCCGGGTCGCTGCGTGCGAGAACTCAAGGGTTTTCGCCCACCACACGATTGCAGCGGTTATGCACGCAGTGCCAAAGAACACGGCACGCGTAGCGACTGAGCGTGCTACAGGGAGCTCGGCGAGCACGGTTCTCCAGAGGGTTGTAGGCGAAAGCGTTGCCGCAGGTTCGACCGTATTATGTCCGGTGGCCACTGCCGCCCGGCGTGACCGAGCGCACGAAGGCTGTGGGTTTGCGCTTTGTCAATGGCTGTTCGCCGCCATGGCGATCATTAATGCACCCGGTCTTCAAGCTGGCCACGCACGGTGATTTTCGGGAGAATGCGCGCCTCTTTGCGCGGACGGCGGTGACGATGAATCTGCACGAGTATCAGGCGAAGGACCTCTTTCGAAGCTACGGTATCGCGGTTCCTTCGGGACGCGTGGCGGCAACCCCAGCGGAAGCGGTTGCGGCAGCCGAGGCGATCGGTGGTTCGGTTTGGGTGGTGAAGGCACAGGTGCACGCCGGTGGCCGCGGCAAGGCGGGTGGCGTAAAGCTCGCCCGCGATGTCAGTGCGGTGCGCTCCGCGACTGAAGGCATGCTCGGCACGCGCCTCGTCACTAAACAGACCGGCGAGGAAGGCCTGCCCGTCGAGCGCGTTTACGTCGAATCGGGGTCTGAGATCGATCGCGAGGTGTATGTTTCGCTGACGCTCAATCGCGAGCGCGGGCGCATCGCCCTGATCGCGTCCGCCGCCGGTGGCATGGACATCGAAGAAGTGGCGCACAAGACGCCCGAGAAAATTCTGGCGGTCAACATTCATCCGGCCGCCGGTCTGCAGCCATACCAGGCCCGCGAGATCGCCTTCGGTCTCGGCTTCAAGGGTGCGCAGATCGCCGAGTTCCAGTCGATCGCTGCGGCACTCTACAAGCTGTACATCGAGAAGGATGCCAGCCTGGTCGAAATCAATCCGCTGATTGTCACCAAGGCCGGCGCGCTCGTGGCGCTGGATGCGAAAATCAATATCGATGCCAACGCGGTATTCCGGCATCCGGATCTCGCCAAGCTGCGCGACCCGAGCCAGGAAGATCCCATGGAGCGTCGTGCCAGTGAGCACGATCTCAACTACGTGTCGTTGGACGGTGATATTGCATGCATGGTGAACGGCGCAGGCCTCGCCATGGCAACGATGGACCTCATCAAACTCCACGGCGGCCAACCGGCGAACTTCCTCGACGTGGGGGGTGGCGCGACCACTGAGCGCGTGACAGCAGCGTTCCAGCTCATCCTCTCCAACCCGAAGGTGACGGCGGTGCTGGTCAATATTTTCGGCGGCATCGTCCGGTGCGACGTCATTGCCGAGGGCGTCATCAACGCCGTTAAGAATGTGGGTGTGAAGGTGCCGGTTGTGGTGCGCCTCGAGGGCACGAACGCTGATAAGGCGCGGGAGATGCTTGCGCAAAGCGGTCTCGCCATTACGCCGGCATCCGATCTGACTGACGCCGCGCGCAAAGTCGTCGCGCTGGCCAAGGGTTGAGGTAACGAATGAGTATTCTGGTCAACAAGAACACCCGCGTGATCTGCCAGGGATTTACTGGCAAGCAGGGCACCTTCCATTCCGAGCAGGCGCTTGCGTACGGTACGCAACTCGTCGGCGGCGTAACGCCGGGACGGGGAGGCCAGACACACCTGGGCCTTCCGGTATTCGACACGGTACACGACGCGGTTCGTGAGACGGGCGCGACCGCGAGCATGATCTACGTGCCGGCGGCGGGTGCCGCGGATTCGATTCTCGAAGCGGCCGATGCGGGCGTCGAGCTGGTGGTCTGCATCACCGAAGGTCTGCCAGTAAACGACATGGTGCGCGTGAAGTCGGTGCTCGCAGGCTCCGCGACCCGGCTCATCGGGCCCAACTGTCCCGGCGTCATTACGCCCGAGGAATGCAAGATCGGCATCATGCCGGGATTCATTCACAAGAAAGGCGCCGTGGGTATCGTCTCCCGCTCCGGCACCCTGACTTACGAAGCCGTGTTTCAGACCACGAATATCGGCCTCGGGCAGAGCACCTGTGTTGGTATCGGCGGCGATCCGGTGCGCGGGATGAACTTCATTGATGTGCTGGAGCTCTTCGAGCGCGACCCGCGCACCGAAGGCATCATCCTGGTGGGCGAGATTGGTGGCAGCGATGAAGAGGCTGCCGCCGATTTCATTCACAAGTTTGTGACTAAGCCGGTGGTTGCCTATATCGCCGGTGTGACCGCACCGCCGGGCAAGCGTATGGGGCACGCAGGCGCCATCGTCGCTGGCGGTAAAGGTACTGCCGCGGATAAGTACGAAGCCTTTGAGCGTGCTGGTGTGCGCACCGTGAAGTCTCCCGCGGAGCTCGGTACCGCCATGAACGAGCTGCTGAAGAAGCGCCGCGCCAAGGCGGCTGCCAGTGCGACGCGGCTGGTGAGCCTCGCTATGGCGGATGACGACTCGGAGGACGATGAGGAGATTGTTCCGCGTGCCAAGAGCTCCGGGGCTAAGACGAAAAAGAAGAGTGCGGCCGCCGGAAAGGGCCCGCGGGCCAAGGGCACTGGCAAGGCCCCAGCGAAGAAAGGCCCCGCCAAGCGCGCCTCGAAGGCCCCGGTGAAGGCTGCAGCGAAGGCCAAGAGCTCCCTGAAAGGTAAGTCCGGTCCGACCGCCTCCAAGGGCAAGGCTAAGGCCAAGCCGGCGCCAGCGCGCGGCAAACGACGCTGAGTCGTGAAAGAATAGGTCTGCGGGGCGGCCGACCGCGCTTGAGGTGCGGGCCAATGGCCCTATGACGGTGGCCACCGGCGCCCCAGGTGGACTCATGAGCGACTCATTCAAAATCGCCCTCGCGCAGCTCAACCTCCTGGTTGGCGATGTGCACGGTAACGCCTCGCGCGTCATCGCGACGGCACGCCGTGCGCGCTCAGAGTTCGAGGCTGACCTCGTTCTGTTCCCGGAGTTGACCCTGTGCGGGTATCCGCCGGAGGACCTCCTTTTCCACCGGGGTTTCCGGCGGCAGATCGAGCAAGGTCTGGAGCGAGTGCGCCAGGAAGTCCAGGACGCCAGCGTGGTGGTGGGTTTTCCTGAATATACGCGCGCGGGTATCTACAACTCCGCCGCCCTGATCTCCGGCGGCTCTATAGCGGCGATCCATCGCAAGGCGGAGCTGCCGAACTACAAGGTCTTCGACGAGAAGCGTTATTTCCAGCCGGGAGCGCAGCCTACGGTCGTGGACCGTCAGGGGTTCCGGGTCGGAATGCTTGTTTGCGAGGATATCTGGGAGCCAGAGTCAACCCAACTCGCGCGTTCCGACGGCGCGGAGCTTCTGGTCGTCATCAATGCATCGCCGTATGAGCTGCACAAGCAACGCGAGCGCGAGGACATCGCGCGCATCCGCGCGAGGGACGTGGGTTTGCCGCTTGCGTACGTGAACATGATGGGCGGTCAGGACGAGCTGGTTTTCGAAGGCAACTCGTTTGTCATGGATGCCGACGGACGGGTGGTGATGCGGGCGCCCGCCTACGAGGAGGGGATCTACGCCGTCGAATTCGTGCGCCAGGGGCGCGGTAAGGTCGTGCCCAGGCAGGGTACTGTCGCGCCGGAGTTGAGCGATGAGGGGAGTGTCTACGGCGCACTCGTGCTCGGTGTGCGTGACTACGTCAACAAGCACGGCTTCCCGGGCGTGGCGATGGGATTGTCGGGAGGCGTTGATTCCGCCCTGACGTTGGCGATTGCCGTCGATGCCTTGGGGGCGGACCGCGTGCATGCGGTCATGATGCCTTCCCGATATACCTCCGAAATGAGTCTGAAAGACGCGGAGGAGCAGGCACGCAGCCTGGGAGTCAAATACAGCACACTCTCCATCGAGGCGATGTTCGAGGCGACGCTCGCGACGCTGAAGGATGAGTTCGCTGGCCGGCCGCCCGATGCGACGGAGGAAAACATCCAGTCGCGTTGTCGTATGCTGCTGCTCATGGGCATCTCCAACAAGACGGGCAAGATGCTGCTCACCACGGGCAACAAGAGCGAAATGGCCGTTGGCTACGCAACGCTCTACGGCGATATGGCCGGCGGTTTCGCGCCTATCAAGGATTGCAGCAAGCAGTTGGTCTACCGGCTGGCCGCCTACCGCAATTCACTCGGGCGCGTGATTCCGCAGCGGGTGATCGATCGGCCGCCCTCAGCCGAGCTGCGTCCCGACCAGAAGGACTCCGACTCGCTGCCGCCGTATGAGGTGCTGGATCCGATTCTCGAGGCTTTCATCGAGGAGGATCTGTCGGTGGATGAGATCGAGGCGCGCGGCTTCGATCGCGCCACCGTCGCACGGGTGCTCGATATGGTGAAGCGGAACGAGTACAAGCGCCGCCAGGCGCCACCAGGGGTGCGGGTGAGCCGTCGCGCGTTCGGACGCGACTGGCGCTATCCGATTACCAACGGCTACCGTCGATGAGGCCGCTGGCCGTTACCAGACCTGCCACCAGTGCTTTTTGATCTCCGCCTTCGCGTCACGTACCTCGCCTGAGTAGTTGGCGTGGTAAACCTCTTTGGCCTTCGCCGCCAGAGGTTGCAGGTTCAGCCGATCGTACGCTTCGACAAGGATCGTCACGGCGTCGTGAATGGCGGGCGCTCCGTCGTACTGTTCAATGCAGCCCTTGGCTCGCTGTGCCGCGGCGACGTAGGCGCCGCGCTTCATGTAATAGCGCGCCACGTGAACTTCGTAATTCGCGAGCCGGTTGCGCAGGTAGATCATCCGTTGCAGGGCGTCGTGCGCGTACTCGCTCTTCGGGTACTGCTCGACAACGGTTCGGAATGCTGCGAATGACTTACGGGCGGTGCTCGGCGGGCGCTGCGTCAGGTCAACGCGGAATAGCTTTTCGATCGCATTCGATGTGCGTTCAAAATCGACGAGGCCCTTGATGTACCACGCGTAGTCCACGCGGGGGTGCGTCGGATTCTCGCGGATGAAGGTATCGGCCGCGTCGGTCGCGGACTCTTTCTCGCCCGAGCGATAATATGCGTAGATCAGATCAAGATGCGCCTGGCGTGCCTGGTCCGTGAAGGGGAACCGTGCGGTGAGCTGCTCGTAGGTTTTGATCGCCGTGCCGTAGTCGTACGAGTCGAGGCTCTTTTTGGCTTTCTTATAAAGAACTTCGGGGCTCGACTGCTGCAGCTGACGATTCTTGTGGGCGCAGCCCGAGGACAGAGCCAGCAACGCCACAAACACTGCGACTACGGTGCTACGCACCGGACCGGTCAGGGACATTAAGAAGGGCCTTTATCTTTTGGCAACGCGCCGTGTAATTCGGGGAAGTATAGCGAATCCCCAGCCTGCACTTCGGACCGGGCCACCCGGTGTGGAGTTCCGTACCCATTCTCTGGCTTTGCCGCATGAGCTGGGCGGGATGCGGCTCGATCAGGCACTCGCCCGCGCCCTGCCGCAGTACTCGCGCGCCCGCCTGCAGAGCTGGATCGAGGAGGGGGCGATCGAGGTCGATGGCCGGCGCCTGCGGGCCAAGGACAAAGTGCTGGGAGGGGAACGGGTCCACATCGAGGCGCAACTGGAAGTGGACGAGCAGGTCGCGGCGGAGGAGATGCCGCTCGAAGTCGTTTTCAAAGATCGCGCCATGCTGGTCATCAATAAGCCACCGGGGATGGTCGTGCATCCCGGTGCGGGCAACAGCAGGCACACGCTGCAGAACGCCCTTCTGGCCCTCGATCCGAAGCTCAATGTCGTTCCACGCGCCGGGCTCGTGCATCGGCTCGATAAGGACACTAGTGGTTTGCTTGTCGTTGCCCGTACCCCCGAGGTCCACACAGCGCTGGTTGCGGCTCTGGCGGAACGGGAGGTTGGGCGGCACTACATCGCTTTGTGTAACGGAGTTCTGACCGCGGGAGGGACGATCGATGAGCCGATCGGACGTCATCGCAGTCAGCGCACGCGGATGGCGGTGCGTAGCGACGGACGTCCTTCCGTTACCCATTACCGCATCATCAAGCGTTTTCGTGCGCACACGCTTTTGCACGTAGAGCTCGAGAGCGGGCGTACCCATCAGATCCGGGTGCATCTCGCACACATCGGATATCCCGTTGTTGGGGATCCGGTGTACGGAGGCCGGCGCCGTGTCCCTGCAGGCGCGAGCCCTACACTCATTGAAGCGTTGCAAAGCTTCAAACGCCAGGCGTTGCATGCGGCGCGTCTGCGGCTGACACACCCTGTTAGTGGCAAGGCAGTGGAGTGGAAGGCGCCACTTCCGGCTGACATGGCTCGGCTGGTGGCTCTACTCGAGGCGGATGCGGAAGGAGAGGCCGGTGACGATCGCGATTCGCCCTGACTGGGCCGCTCCGACGTGTGTGCGTTCGGCCTTCACACTGCGCACTGGAGGGGTGAGTGTGGCGCCATATGACTCACTCAATGTCGGGCTGCATGTTGGTGACGCACCCGAGGCCGTGCGCGAGAATCGACGTCGCGTCCGTGAGGTGGTCGGGTTGCCTGCGGCGCCGGTCTGGCTGCAGCAAGTGCACGGCACTGTAGTTGCGGATCTTGATGTGCTGGTGCCCTCTAACGAGCCTCCTCAGGCGGACGCGTCAGTCACGCGTGTTGTTGGGCGCGTTTGCGCCATCCAGGTGGCGGACTGTATGCCTGTGCTGTTTGCCGCGCGCGACGGCTCTGCCGTTGGAGCCGCGCACGCTGGTTGGCGTGGGCTTGCCGGTGGCGTTCTCGAGGAGACGGTTCGGAAGTTGGACGTTTCGCCATCGCATTTGCTGGCGTGGCTCGGGCCAACAATCGGCCAGCAGCATTTCGAGGTCGGCGATGAGGTGCGGACCGCTTTCATGTCCGCCGATGCAGCCGCTGCAGGGGCTTTCGTAGCCAACTCACGCGGCCGCTGGCAGTGTGATCTGTATGCTCTCGCCAGGGGTCGCCTTGCCGCGCTTGGCATGGAGAATGTGTCGGGCGGTGGTTGGTGCACCTACGCGGACACCGCTCGGTTTTTCTCATATCGGCGCGATGGGCAGTGCGGTCGGATGACGGCATTGGTCTGGATGGAGTGACTGCGCGCTACCGCAGCTGCGCTGCTATGCTTACCTATTAGCCTTTCACAAGAAGCGCAAAGCCGTGGCCTTGCTCGCCTGGATCGTTTTCTTCACCGCTCTCGGCGGGATCGCCAGCGCCGCGTTCGCAGGGTTGTTTCTCATGGTGCCGGACGCGGTGGGCCGGCGGCTGCTGCCACACTTCATCAGTTATGCCACCGGTGCGTTGCTGGGAGCTGCGCTGCTGGCGCTACTTCCGGAGGCTATCCAGGGTGTTGGACCCGATGGCGCGCATGGAATCGGTGCTGCTTTGCTGGTCGGCCTGGGTGTCTTCTTTGTCATCGAGAAGCTGGTGCTCTGGTGGCATACGCATGCCAACGGGCACGACCCTGAGCGTCACGGTCACTCGGGCGCCCAGGATGATCACGGGCATCACCACCATGACCATCACGGCCATTCGCACGGCCGCGACAAGGCCTCCGGCGTTCTGGTCATCATCGGCGACAGCATCCATAACGCGTTGGATGGAGTGCTCATCGCGGCTGCGTTTTTGACCAGCTTTCCGCTCGGGCTGGTCACGACGTTCGCGGTGGCCGCGCACGAGATTCCACACCGTGTCGGGGACTTCGCCATCCTCGTTCATTCCGGAATGTCGCGCGGTCGTGCGCTGGTAATGAATATGGCGACGGGATTGGCCTCGGTCCTGGGAGGTCTCGTCGCTTTCTTTGGACTGCACCGCGCCATCGGAGCGTTGCCTTACGCGCTCGCTCTGGCGGCGGCCGGATTCCTGTACATCGCGGTCGCCGGTCTGATCCCGGCGCTGCATCGCCGCGCGGACCCGCGGACCAGTCTCGCCCAGGTCATCCTGCTGGGGCTGGGGGTTGGGACAATTGCGTGGGCCGAGAGTTTGGCGCATCAATAGAGACTTGAACGCACTGCGCTGTACCCCACATAGCCAGGCAGTAAGCCCGTTTTTCAGGGTATTCCTTCATGCGACAAGACAAACTCACCAGCCAGTTTCAGCAGGCCCTTGCGGATGCGCAATCGCTCGCGCTCGGCCGTGACCATCAGTTTCTGGAGCCCGCCCACGTCATGCTTGCCCTGCTCGACAGCCAGGGCGGCTCGGTGCGGCCCGTGCTCATCAAGGCAGGGGCGGACGTCAATAAGCTGCGTTCCGAGCTCGGCACTCAGCTCGACCGGCTTCCCAAGGTTGAGGGCACGCCCGGCGAGATCCATGTCTCGAACGAGCTCAACAAGCTGCTCAACATCACCGACAAGCTCGCGCAGCAGCGTGGCGATCAGTTCATTGCAAGCGAGCTCTTCGTGGTCGCGGCCTTCGATGACCGCAACCTCTCCCGAGTGTTCAAGGACGCGGGTGTGGTCAAGGGCGCAGTGGAGAAGGCCATCGAGGAGATGCGCGGTGGCGAAAAGGTGAATGACCCGAATGCCGAAGGCAGCCGCCAGGCACTCGAGAAGTACACGGTCGATCTGACCGCGCGTGCCTCTTCCGGAAAGCTCGATCCGGTCATCGGCCGGGACGACGAGATCCGTCGTACGATCCAGGTCCTGCAACGCCGGACCAAGAACAACCCCGTGCTCATCGGTGAGCCCGGAGTCGGCAAGACCGCGATTGTCGAAGGTTTGGCCCAGCGCATCATCAACGATGAGGTGCCGGAGGGTCTGAAGAACAAGCGCATTCTGGCTCTCGACATGGGCGCGTTGATCGCGGGTGCCAAATTCCGTGGCGAGTTCGAGGAGCGCCTGAAGGCGGTGCTCAACGATCTCGCCAAACAGGAAGGCCAGGTCATTCTGTTCATCGACGAGTTGCACACCATGGTGGGCGCCGGTAAAGCCGAAGGCGCCATGGATGCGGGCAATATGCTCAAGCCCGCGCTCGCCCGAGGCGAGTTGCACTGCGTGGGGGCCACCACGCTCGATGAGTACCGTAAGTACATCGAGAAGGACGCGGCCCTGGAGCGCCGCTTCCAGAAGGTGCTCGTGGATGAGCCCTCGGTGGAGGACACGATTGCGATCCTGCGCGGCTTGCAGGAGCGCTATGAGATTCACCACAAGGTCGACATCACCGACCCGGCGATCGTCGCGGCCGCCACGCTTTCGCATCGCTACATCACGGACCGCCAGCTGCCTGACAAGGCGATCGACCTCATTGACGAAGCGGCCGCTCGCATCCGCATGGAAATTGACTCCAAGCCCGAGGCGCTCGATCGCCTGGAGCGGCGGATCATTCAGCTCAAGATCGAGCGGGAGGCCTTGAAGAAGGAGCAGGACGAAGCTTCGCGCAAGCGTCTGGCTACCTTGCAGGAGACTTTGAACGGCCTCGAGAAGGAGTATTCGGATCTGGAGGAGATCTGGAAGTCCGAGAAGGCGGCCTTGCAGGGTGCGGCGCAGATTCGCGAGGAAATCGATCGGGTGCGCATCGAGATCGATGCCGCGCGGCGTGCCGGCAACCTCGGGCGTGTGGCCGAGTTGCAGTACGGCAGGATTCCCGAGCTCGAGAAGCGCCTGCAGCAGGCACTCGCCGCCGAAGCCAAGGCTCCCCAACTGGTACGCAACAAAGTGACCGAGGAGGAGATTGCCGAGGTCGTCTCGAAGTCCACCGGCATCCCCGTCTCGAAGATGCTCGAGGGGGAGAAGGAAAAACTGCTCCACCTCGAGGAAGCGCTCGGCAAGCGTGTCGTGGGTCAGGATGAGGCGCTGCGGATCGTGTCCAACGCGATCCGCCGGTCGCGGGCGGGCTTGTCCGATCCGCGCCGGCCAAATGGCTCATTCCTGTTTCTGGGACCCACTGGTGTCGGTAAGACCGAGCTCGCCAAGGCGCTGGCCGAATTTCTCTTTGACACCGAAGAGGCCATGGTGCGGATCGATATGTCCGAGTTCATGGAGCGCCATTCGGTATCGCGGCTGATTGGAGCGCCGCCGGGCTATGTCGGGTACGACGAGGGCGGTTATCTCACCGAGGCGATCCGCCGCCGGCCGTATGCGGTCATTCTGCTCGATGAGATTGAGAAGGCGCATCAGGACGTTTTCAACGTGCTGTTGCAGGTGTTGGACGATGGCCGGCTGACGGACGGGCAGGGGCGGACGGTCGATTTTCGCAATACCGTGATCATCATGACCTCGAACCTGGGATCGCAGGTGATCCAGGAGCATTCTGGAGAGAAGAACTACGCCCGGATGAAGGCCGCGGTGATGGAGGTCGTGCAGCAGAGTTTCCGGCCGGAATTCATCAACCGCATTGACGACATTGTGGTATTCCATCCGCTGGGTGGGGAGCAGATTCGCAAGATTGTGGATATCCAGCTCCTGTACCTGCGCAAGCGGTTGCAGGAACGAGATATGGACCTCGTGCTCGACAATGCCGCGCGGGATGCGATCGGCGAAGCGGGCTTCGATCCGGTGTATGGGGCGCGGCCATTGAAGCGTGCCATCCAGCAGCAGATCGAGAACCCGTTGGCGCAGCGGATTCTGCAGGGCGCGTTCGTCCCGGGCGACCACATTCGGGTCGGCGTCCGCGACGGGCAGCTCATATTCTCAAAGGGTCACTAAAAAAATCGCGGTTGGGACGGCATAATCGCCGTCCCAAACCCGTCAACGTCCAAACGCCCAACCGAAAACAACCATGCCGTTCTACGAATACGAGTGCCAGAACTGCAAGTTCTATACGGAGTTGATGCAGAAGATCTCCGATCCGCCGCTGGAGAAGTGCCCTTCGTGCAAGAAGAAGGCTATGAAAAAGCTCATCTCCGCGCCGGTTTTCCGCCTCAAGGGAGGCGGGTGGTATGAGACGGACTTCAAGGGCGATAGCGAGAACAAGCGTAATCTCGCCGGCGCCGATAAAGAGGACGCCAAAACGACCGAGGCCGAGGCGGGCTCGAGCGCGAAGTCTGGCGATGCCAAGCCGGACGCAAAGCCTGCCGCGACTGAGGCTAAACCCGCCCCCGTGGAGCCTAAACGGGAGCGCGCAAGCTCCGGCGCCCGCTCCTCGGCGCGCCCCTCAGCCCAAGGCAAGGGGCACAGCGCTTCCGCGAAGGGACAGGCCAAGAGTAAGGCGGCTGCCCGGACTGCCAGTCGGCCGGCCAGCAAGGGCAAAGCGAAGGCCAAGGGAAAGGCTAAGAAGGGGCGTCGTTGAGTCAGGCGCCCGATACCCCGGGAGCCGGCGGTTGACGTGAGCACGAGCGCGAACGATGCGCCTGCGGGCGAGAAGCCTGCCGACGGCCCTGGAAAGAAGTGGTCGCTGCGCAGCTACCTCGTTGCCGGGGTGCTGGTGTGGCTGCCTATCCTTGCGACCATCTGGGTGGTCAGCTTCCTGCTGCACATCATGGATCGGACGCTGCTGCTGCTGCCGGAGGCGTACCGGCCGCAGGCGCTGGTCGGGTTTGCCCTGCCGGGGCTGGGCGCGCTGTTCGCCCTGATCGTCCTGCTGCTCACCGGTATTCTGGTTACGAACCTGATTGGGCGGCAGCTGGTCGTGTGGGGCGAGGAGCTGCTCAACCGCATTCCGCTGGTGCGCTCGGTTTACGGTGGGGTGAAGAGCTTCGCCGAAAGCGTATTTTCTCAGTCGAATTCGTTTCGCAAGGTCGTGATGATCGAGTATCCGCGCGCGGGGGCGTGGAGCATCGGGTTCATGACGGCCGAGAATGTGCCGGAGATCTCCGCGAGGACGGGGGAGCAGCACGTCGCCGTGTACATCTCAGCGGCGCTGAATGCCACTGCGGGGTATCTGGTCGTGGTGCCCAAGCGCGACGTCGTCGAGCTGGATATGTCGGTCGACGCGGCCATGAAGATGATCATCACCTGCGGTGTGGTAGTCCCACCCGCGCCGCCGGGGAAAGTGGCGCAGATTCCGGAGACGGTGGGCTAAGGCCCACAATCGAATCGAAACCGCCGGTTTCGTTTTCCGCCCGGCGCTGGCCGTGCGCCAACGCGCAACCGCCTGAATTCCCGGTGCCGTGTGCGCTGGGGTGCCGCGCCGAATTACAACCACAGGTTGTGCCTGTCCCCGGCCCTCCGTAACATCCCGCGCCCTATGCGTTCACATTACTGCGGTCAGGTAAATGAGAAGGCGACCGGGACTGAAGTCACGGTCGCTGGTTGGGTCCATCGGCGTCGCGATCACGGCGGGGTCATCTTCATCGATTTGCGCGATCGAGAGGGCTTGCTGCAGATCGTTTTCGATCCGGATGCAGCCGAGATGTTCCACGAGGCAGGCAAGCTGCGGAATGAGTTCGTCATCCGTGTGCGAGGTCTGGTTCGCGGTCGTCCCGGCGGAACGGAGAACCCCAATCTGGCCTCGGGCCGCGTCGAGCTTCTCGCCCGCGAGCTCGAAGTACTGAACCGCTCTGAGCCGCTGCCTTTCCAGCTCGACGAAACTGTCGGCGAGGACGTGAGGCTCAAGTACCGCTACCTCGACCTGCGACGTGAGGTGATGAACCAGCGCCTGCGGTTGCGCCATAGCATCACCCGCTCCATGCGTGGTTATCTGGATTCGAACGGCTTCGTCGATCTCGAAACTCCGATGCTCGCCAAGACGACGCCTGAGGGCGCGCGCGACTATCTCGTCCCGAGCCGCACGCATCCGGGCAACTTCTTCGCGCTGCCGCAATCGCCGCAGATCTACAAGCAGCTGTTGATGATTGCCGGTTTCGACCGGTACTACCAGATCGTGCGCTGCTTCCGCGATGAGGATCTGCGCGCGGACCGGCAGCCGGAATTCACTCAGCTCGACATCGAGACCTCGTTCCTTACGCAGGACGACATCATGGGTCTCATGGAGGGGTTGGTACGGCACTTCTTCAAGGAAGTGTTGAAAGTTGAGTTGCCGAACCCGCTGCCACGGATGACTTTCGCGGAAGCGATGCGGCGCTATGCCTCCGACAAACCCGATCTGCGCATCCCGCTCGAGCTGGTCGATGTCGCCGATCTGGTCAAGGACTGCGATTTCAAGGTGTTCTCGGGGCCAGCGAAGGACCCGCGCGGCCGTGTTGCGGCCCTGCGCGTCCCGGGCGGCAACTCCATGCCGCGATCGCAGATCGATGACTACACCGCGTTTGTCGGCCGCTATGGCGCCAAGGGGCTCGCCTACATCAAGGTCAACGAGCGCGCCAAGGGTCGCGATGGCCTGCAGTCGCCGATCGTCAAGTTCCTCAGCGACGCGGCGGTCGCGGGCGTTCTGGAGCGTACCGGGGCTCAGGATGGCGACCTGGTCTTCTTCGGTGCCGACACCGCGAAGGTCGTCAACGATTCCATCGGCGCTCTGCGTCTGAAGGTGGGTCAGGATCTGAAGCTGGTGCAAGAGGGCTGGCGACCGCTGTGGGTCGTGGACTTCCCCATGTTTGAATGGGACCCTGACGCCAAGCGTTGGGCCGCGATGCATCATCCCTTCACCGCGCCGAAAAACGACGATCCGGCGGCGTTGCGCGCCGACCCGGAAAAGGCGTTGGCGAAGGCTTACGACATGGTGTTGAACGGCTCCGAAATCGGCGGCGGCTCGGTGCGTATTCACCGGCAGGAGATGCAGTCGACGGTGTTCGATCTGCTCGGCATCAGTGCGGAAGAAGCCCGGAAGAAGTTCGGCTTCCTCTTGGATGCACTCAAGTTCGGCGCGCCTCCGCATGGAGGCATCGCGTTCGGCCTGGATCGCCTGGCGATGTTGATGGCGGGAGCGGACAGCATCCGCGAGGTGATCGCCTTCCCGAAGACGCAGACCGCGGCGGATCCGATGACCGATGCGCCCACGGAGGCGAGCGAGGCGCAGCTGCGCGAGTTGCATATTCGGGTGCGGACGCCGCCACCGAAGGAATAGATCCCGGGCGCGGAAATCCGCGTCCGCTGTCAGCGCGATGGAGGGACGATCGTCTCGCTCCCGAGCGCGCAGCTTTGATGTTGCAAAATGCCGCATCGTCCGCGCGAGACAGTCCGCGTGGGCGCAGCTAGTATCGCGCCAGATAGCTGCCCGCATCGCGGGTATCAGGGAGCGATAACAATGCTTAACCGCGCCTCAGGCTTGCAGGGACGTGTGGGTCTGGCTGTTTTGATCTCTAGTCTGGTCATGGCCGGCGCCGGGCTTCCCAGTGCGCGCGCCGACGAGTCTGACCAGGAACGCAATCTCAGGGGAACAGTCGATCCAACCATCGCAGCCGCGTTGGGACAGATCTCCACTGCCCGCATTCGCGCCGATGTCGAGAAGCTCGCCTCCTTCGGTACACGCTCGACTTTCTCCGCTCAGGACGATGCCTCGATCAGTGCCGGTCGGGGTATCGGAGCCGCGCGCGAATGGCTGAAGGCGGAGCTGCAGCGCTACTCTCAGGAATGCGGCGGCTGTCTGCAGGTCAAGCTCGACTCCTTCGTGCAGCCTGCTGGTCCGCGCGTACCAACGCCGACGACCATTACCAACGTCTACGCGGTTCTGCCCGGAACGGACCCGCAGGCGACGCAGCGGATCGTGCTGGTCAATGGCCACTATGATTCACGCAACACCGATGTCAGCGATGGTGTTGCCGATGCCCCAGGCGCCAACGACGATGCGACTGGAACCGCCGTGAGCCTGGAATCTGCTCGCGTTCTGAGCAAGTTGAAGTTTCCCGCCACGATTATTTTCCTCACCGTGGCCGGCGAGGAACAGGGCTTGTTGGGTAGCGCGCACTTTGCGCAGATGGCGCGCCAGCAAGGGTGGAACATCGAGGCGGCGCTGAACAACGATATTGTCGGCGGCGACAAAGATCCCGGCCAGGAGCCTGGTCTGGTGCGTGTGTTCTCCGAAGGCATTCCGCTGACTGCCGGCAACCAGCAGTTGGCGCTGCTGAAGTCGATCGGCGGTGAAAATGACTCGCCCTCCAGAGATCTCGCCCGCTACATAGTTGAAACCGGGCGTACGTACTCACTGGGCGTCACGGCGACGCCGATCTATCGTCTCGATCGTTTCCTGCGCGGCAGCGATCACATCTCTTTCAACCAGCAAGGTTACGCCGCGGTCCGTTTCACCGAATTCCGCGAAGACTTCGATCACCAGCATCAGAACGTGCGGGTCGAAAACAACACCCAATTCGGCGACCTGCTGCAATTTGTGAATTTCGATTACGTAACGAGAGTGGCGCGAGTCAATGCGGCCACGCTCGCGACGCTGGCTCTCGCGCCTGCGGCGCCGCGGAACGTCGTTCTTGTGACGACTCGCCTCGAGAACGTCTCCACCTTGACGTGGGATCCAACCCCTGGCGCGAGCTCATACGAGATCGTATGGCGTCGCTCGTCCAGCCCTGAGTGGGAGCATACGGTGGAGGTTCCCGACGGCACTACAGCTACACTGAATGTGGCCAAAGACAACGTGATTTTCGCCGTTCGCGCGCTTGACCAGCAGGGGCATCGCAGTCTGGAGACCATCCCGGTGCCGGGTGGCTGATCG
>Ga0134126_10002639_pt1 | contig 22561 bp, 15 predicted proteins | sample KB31752_FD_96881 | JGI IMG/M metagenome (GOLD analysis project Ga0134126, IMG submission 96881) | Terrestrial soil microbial communities with excess Nitrogen fertilizer from Kellogg Biological Station, Michigan, USA - KB3-175-2 | ecosystem: Environmental > Terrestrial > Soil > Unclassified ... | reverse complement strand
TGGAAATCCTGCGTGACTCGCCACGCCAGGTGAACCACCCGCTACCGCAGGTGGTTGATCTGGAAATCCTGCGTGACTCGCCACGCCAGGTGAACCACCCGCTACCGCAGGTGGTTGATCTGGAAATCCTGCGTGACTCGCCACGCCAGGTGAACCACCCGCTACCGCAGGTGGTTCTGACCATTCAGTAGTTCGTCAGAATATCTGCGGCCGCAAAACCCATCTGCTCCAGCCGGTCCCGGGTCTGGGCAATCATCTCGCGCGAGCCGCACACCAAAGCCACCGGCGATTTCAAGTCCGGCAGAACATGATCGAGAAGTGACTGCACGTAACCCGTGCGCCCTGACCAGTCATGACCGTCCGGACGCGAAATGACTTGCCGCAGTTCGACGCCGGCTTTCTCCCAATCATCCACTTCGTCCCGATAACAGAATTCGTCCGGCGTGCGCGCACCGTACAGCACCACCAACTGATCAAATCTTTCGCGACGATTTAAGACGCATCTCAATGCCGATCGCAAAGGCGCCACCCCCGTTCCCATGGCGACGAAAACCAGATCGCGTCCAACCTGCGCATCCAAATCAAAGCCATTGCCGGCCACCCCGAGCAGATCGACCGCGTCTCCTTCCTTCATTTCGAACAAGGCGACGCTCGCGCCTATCGTGCGTTTCACTAAAATCTGCAGCTCGTTGTCTTCTGGCGAGCTGGCGAAGGCGAAGTAAGCAGGCTCTTCCTGCTTAACTCGCATGATTGCGACCTGACCCGGCCTAAAGGTCACAGACGAACTATCCGATAGGGCGAGATCAAACGAGCGAATCTCGCGCGCTTGCTCACGAATTCGGATGATCTGAAGCGTTTGGGTCGTCATTGCAGACATCCAGCCTGAGTGTAGTTCACAGCAACTAAAACAGAAAACAGGTGAAGCGTTTGACCACGGCGAAAAGATGCACGCGACTCAAGCCCGGTGTTAGAATGCGTGCCGATGACACTCCGCACCGGTCGCAAAGCTTTTCTTGTTCTTGTCGCGCTGGTCATGTTTGGGACTACCGTTTGCGCGCAATCCGGTCGACGAAGCACTGCGAAGCCAACGCCGCCACAGCCGAGCACACCTCCAGTTTCTGAAACGTCCCCAGTTGAATCGACAGCCAAAAAAGCACCGGCTATCGAGCTGCTCGTTGGCGTCGAAGATTCGAGTCCGCTGTCGGGCGTGCCGAGGTATTTTACCGACACAGTGCTCACTGTTTGTGTGCACCGTTTGAGTGAGCCCGCAGGCGTGCACGTAACCGCGGGTCCGCGCAGCTTGTCACGCAGTGAGGCCAATAAAGCAGCGAAAGCCGAAACCGTCAGATATGTTGTGTGGTTGCAGGTAGGGAACTCAAACGCTGATTCAGGCCGCGCCGCCACCTCCAGCGCGGATGAGTATTATGTGAACTACATGGTTCTCGAGCCGGGCACCGCGAAGATAAAAAGTTCAGGTCACGTTTATGGCGCACGCAAAACCGGGAACGTCGGCATTGGCACCCCATCGGCGCGAAACGCAGTGTATTTGGAAATGGTTATTAAAGACGAAGCCCGGCAAGCAGCGGACCGGATCTTAGACGCGCTGGGAATTAAGGACACTGGGTTGCCCCGCGGGTAAGATTCTCGTTATCGATAAGTGCGATTATCCGCCCACAGCTTCTTCGCGCCGGCCGCTTTCGCGTCTTGAATCCTCGGCATAGAGGTTGTCGATGACCTCACGATACTTTTGATCGATTACCCGTCGCTTCACTTTCAAAGTCGGAGTCAATTCGCCGCCTGCAACGGTAAATTCATGGTCGAGTAGGGCAATCTTTTTGATCTTTTCGAATTGCGCGAGCGACTGCGTGCGAGCCGCAATCTGCCGCGCAAAGAGATCGATAATGCGAGCGCTGCGACAGAAGTCCGCGCGCGAATGAAGGCCGGCGATCTCTTTATACTTCGCGTAAGCTTCGAGCTGTTCCCAATCGGGCACGATCAAAGCTGACGCGAACTTCCGATCGTCCCCGATCACGACCACCTGGTTGACGAAACGCGAGCCTTTAATCAGTTGCTCGATCGGTTGCGGAGCGATGTACTTACCACCCGAGGTCTTGAGCAGTTCCTTTTTGCGATCGGTGATCATCAGAAAACCCTCGGCGTCCATGCTGCCGATGTCCCCGGTTTTAAACCAACCGTCGTCGCTGATGAGCGCCTTCGTTTCTTCCGGCTTGTGCCAATAACCCTGCATCACGTGCGGCCCGCGCGTTTCTATTTCGCCGTCAGCCGCGATGCGTACCTCGACGTTGCGAATCGGTTTCCCCGAAGTTCCCACCCGAATGTCGTGAAGCTGACCGGCCGTAATCACCGGCGAAGTTTCCGTCAGTCCATAGCCCTGCACAATCGGTAAGCCCGCGCCGAGAAACGCGAGTGACACGTCGTTCGATAAGGCTGCGCCGCCCGACACCAGAATCCGTATGCGACCACCCATCGCTTTGCGAAGTTTGTCGAAGAGAATCAAATCCGCGAGCTTGTGCTGGGCGGCGAGAAAAGACGGGATTCTTTTTCGATCAGAGACAAGCTGGGCCCAACGCTTTCCCACTTCGACTGACCAGTGCCCCAAGGCTGCGCTTAGTTTGCCTTTGGCCATGGCGCGGTCTTGCACCCGCGCTAAAATCTTTTCGTAGATCCGCGGTACGCCCACAAACACCGTGGGGCGCACCTCGCGCAAATAATCTCCGAGCGTTTCGAGTTCGCCGAAGTAAACACTCATGCCGTGATGCAGATACATGTTCATCGCCTGTCGCTCAAAGCTATGCGACAGCGGCAGTACCGACAACGCGGAATCTTGCGCCCCGAACTCGAGATGATTCGAAGAGTCAATCAGGTTCGACACCATGTTGGCATGCGACAGCATCACGCCCTTCGGCTCACCCGTCGTGCCCGAGGTGTAGATGATGGTGGCGAGATCGTCTGGCTGAGCGCCGTGAACCAACTCGTCAGCGAGTTGTGGGTTCTCTGCCGCGAGTTCATTGCCGCTCCGTTCGACTTCAGCGAGGGTCAGAAGATTTGCTTCTGCGTCAGCAGCGGGATGGAAGAGAACTACTGTGGAGATGCTTTGGCAGTCCTGAGTCGCCTCACAAACCTCATCAAACTTCTCCTTCGTGCTGACGAACAAGACCTTGGGAGCACAGTCATCGAGAATGTATCGCACTTGCAGTGGCGTCAGGGTCGGATAAATCGGAACCGTGACTGCGCCTGCGAATAAGCAGCCTTGATCCGCCAGGACCCATTCCACGCAACTCTCGGACAGAATGGCCACCCGATCTCCTTTGGCCACGCCCAGCGAACGGAGGCCGAGCGCAATTTCTTTTGCCCGGCGCACCATGTCGGCAGCCGAAATCGAGTGCCAAGCACCGTCGCGTTTGTAATTAAGGGCGTCGGGCTTTGGATAATCACGGACGACGCGTTCGTACATTGCGGGCAGCGTCGTTGGTTCATCTTCCATCAGTGGAATGCGCCGCGGGATAAACCTTGGAGTGGCGGTTTCGATCATTTGGTACGCATGCCTCCGGCATGCTGCACGCCAGAGGCGTGCGTACCGGTGTTCACTCCATTCAAGAACACTTCCATCACGACATCAGCCATGGGCGCGAGTTTGTAATTTCGCTTAGAGATGATCCAATTGGTGGCCATCTCATCCAGCGCGCCAAACAGAATCTTGGCCGCCGCTTTCGCATGAAGCTCTTTGCGAAACACGCCGGCAGCCTGTCCCTCTTCGAAGATCTGGCGAAGCAGCGCCAGATATTCAGCAAACCCTGCGGCAGAAAATTCGCGCATGAATTTTGTCGAGCCGCGCAGTTCCACCTGAAACACAATCGCCAGATCGCGATCCGCCCCCAGACGCTCGAGGTGCAGAGCAGCGATGCGCCGGAGCTTGTCGCGCGGGTCACGCACGTTCTCAATCAGACGGCGCGCTGCCTCAATCGCGTCGGCGATATTTTGATCGAAGATCGAATGCAGAATCTCTTCTTTGCTTTTGAAATACAGGTAAACCGTGCCGTCCGCCACGTCAGCGGCGCGCGCGATGTCGGCCACTTTGGAATTGAAATAACCGTTGCGGGCAAACACGCGGGTGGCGGCGCGCAGGATCGAACTGCGTTTGTCGCTGGTCGAGTTCCGGCGGCTGGAGCGTTTGGCGGGCATGACTGAATGAATCGTCACTCAGTGACGGAGACAGCGTAACGTGCCGGAGATTTTCCGGCAAGGCGCGAGCGTCAATCTCCCGCGCAATCGTCGACCACAAATTTGTCGCCGGTATCGAGATGCAGAGCGCCGTCGCGCAGGCGTAGTTCGGTTTGCGGGAAGGGAATTTCGATGTGAACGTCGCGAAAGAGCCTCTCGATGCGAAAATTGATGTCGCTGCGAATCTGTGTGTGCAAACGCGGACGATTGGTCCAGACCAGCAGCCGGAAATCGAGCGACCAATCGCCGAACTTCAGGAACTGAACTTTCGGCGGCGGATCTTTCAGCACGTTATCGACATCTTCCGCTGCCTTGATCAGCGTGCGGGTGACCACCTCGACATCAGAATCGGTCGCCACCCCGACGTGAATAGCGATGCGCGCGCGTGGATCGCCGTAAGACCAGTTGATCAGGCGCTGACTAACCAGTCTTGAATTCGGCACGATAATGGAAATTCGATCGTTGGTCGCGACCACGGTAGTGCGCAGGTTGATACTCTGCACGTCGCCTTCATCTTCGCCGATCGTGATGCGATCGCCGACGCGGACCGGCCGCTCAAAGAGCAGAATGAACCCCGAAGCAATGTCGGCGGCGATGTACTGCAAGCCGAAACCGATGCCCACCGAAAGCGCGGTGAAAATGACCGCAATCGATGTGAGATCGAGATTGAAGGCGACTTTCAGTGACAGCAATACTCCGAGCGTGATAATCAGATATTGCGTCAGCCTTGCGAGTGTGTAGCGCAGTCCCGGATCCAGGTAAGCTTTCTTCTCAATTCTGCGCTGAAGCAGCCGGGTCAACGTGCGCGAGAGTAAGAGGACGACGGTGAGAATTATCACGCCCTCGATCAGGCGCGTGACCGACACCTCGATGCTGCCGATCTGATAAGGCTGATTGAGATAGCGCCAGACGCGCGCCAGGACACTCTCTCCGTTTTGAAACGCGAGCGCGGAAAGAGTTGCAATAGAACCGCTAAATGCTTGGGGTGTCACGGGTTCTTAACTATATGAGCCAGCCGAAGGGACGTCAAAACCGCTCTGACTGCAACTTTCTTCAAATCTTTTCTCGTAACATTGTTAATAATGCGCCGAAGCCGAGCGTTTTACGAGCGGAAGGATTTTTGAGAAGCACATGCTGGCCGCCGTTAAACCGCTAAAAACTGCCGAGTTCGGCACAAATTCAGGTGCGCCGGCGCCTAAGAAAAGCACAATGCTGGATTCCGCTGATGCGTCAGTAGATCTGGAGAGTTTGTTCGAGCGGCATCACGACCGCGTGTTTCGCGCGGCTTACCGCGTGACGGGTAGTGCCGCGGATGCCGAAGACGCTTTGCAGACCGTGTTCCTGCGACTGGTGCGAAGTTCCGAGCCGTTTGTGGTCCCGGAAAATCCGGAGAGCTATTTTGCGCGAGCTGCCGTGAATGCTTCGCTTGATTTGCTGCGTGCGCGCAAGCGTTCGCGCCTGGTCGCAATTGATGACCTGGAAAGCGACAGCGCATCGCTCGATCTGGTTTCACGGAACCCGGCTTCGACTCATGAAGACCGCGAGCTGCGAAACTTCATTCGCGAAGCGGTCTCGAAACTGGCGCCCACGGCGGGGCAGATGTTCGCGTTGCGCTACTTCGAAGGGTACGACAACGGTGAAATCGCACGCTTGATGAAGACGTCGGCGCTCGTGGTGGGCGTGACATTACATCGTGCCCGGACACGTTTGCGGAAAGAGATTGGCAGCTATTTGCAGAAGCACTCAAACGACTGAAGCAATCATCTTGGGAGTGAGATTATGAACAACAAAGAACTCGACAACATTCTGGACAAAGTTAGCGCTGACATTCGCGGCGAAGAGATTCAATCCGCGAGTGTGAAAGGCGCGGCAGAGCGTGTTTGGATGAAGATGTCCGCCGTTGACGCCGATGCGCTCCGGCAAGACGCAGGTGCGCAGGCGGAAAGAATCGAAGGCTGTGCTGATTTTCAGTCTTTGATGCCCGCTTACCTGCGGGGCGAATTGTCCGAAGCCCGCGCACTCTTGCTGGTCGATCACACGCATGAGTGCATTCCTTGCCGCAAAGCTCTGAAGCAAGCGCGGACGGCGCGGGTCGCGGCGGCTGTCGCCCCGCGGCGAACGAGTCGAACGGCTTCCCGCTACCACTTGAATCCCGTAATCCTTCGCTGGGGCATCGCCGCGGCTTTGTTGATTGGGGTGGCGCTGGTGGCTTGGCCTTTGATTCAGCGCTACGTGCCGGTCGGTTCGATTGAAGCGACAGTGCAGGCGGCTGAAGGACCGGTCTATGTCGTGGAAGATGCGAAGACCACTCCGCTGGCAAACGGCGCGAAGTTATCGCGCGGCCAGGTCATTCGCACCGCGAAAGACGCTCACGCGGTCGTGAGATTAGGCGATGGCACAACGATCGAAATGAAGGATCGTTCAGAGTTTTCGATCAACCAGACGTTGCGCGGCACCACCATTCATCTTGGTTCGGGAAGCGTGATCGTTGAAGCCGCCAAACAGAAAGATCATCTGTATCTCGACACAGGCGATTCACTTGTCGCCGTAACCGGCACGATCTTTTCGGCGAACGCAGGCACAAAGGGGTCACGCGTCAGCGTGATCGAGGGCCAGGTCAATCTTGATCATGACGGCAACGAGCGCACGCTGAAGGCCGGTGAGCAGGCAACCAGCAGTACCACTATCGAAACGATCCCCGTTAAGACTGAAGTCGCCTGGAGTCGCAACGCGGCGCGTTACACGCAAACCCTGGACGCGCTGACAGCGCTCAACAAGGAACTGAACGCGGTGCAACAGCCGGATGTACGCCACTCAACGCGGCTGCTCGACATGATGCCTGAGAACACGGTGCTTTACGCGGCGGTACCGAACCTCGCCACGAGCCTCGTGGAATCGAATCGCATCATTGAAGAGAAAATTCAACAAAACCCGGCGCTGCGCGACTGGTTTCAGAATCGTCGCGAACCTGAAATGAACACCGCGATGGCTGCGATTCGCGACTTTGGCGATCAACTGGGCGACGAAATTGCAGTCGGCGCAGGCATGGATGACAAGGGAGAGCCCGTTGCGCCGGTCGTGCTGGCGGAGCTGAAGAACCCGGGTGGCTTCCGCGCCTTTTTCGACGCGGAAATGCAAAAGCTGAGCAGCGACGGCAAGAATCGTCCGCAGATTCGCTGGATTGACGATCCGAAAACCGCCCAGGCGGCGGTCGCCACAACGTCCGGCGACAAAGAGGTTAACGTTTGGATTAATGGTGATGTGCTGGTGGCTTCGCCCAAGCTGGCAGAGTTGCAGCGGATCGCCAACACGGCACAGTCGGGCTTTGCCTCAAACGCTTTTCGCAATCGTATCGCGGATGTCTATCGCGATGGCGCCGGCATTGTGGTTGGTGCTGATCTCGAAAAGATTCTCGCGCACGTCAAGACCCAAAACACTAAGAATGCGACAGATGCGGCGAAGCACGAACAAGCAATGACTCAACTTGGCGTGATGAACTTTAAGACCTTCGTGCTTGATCAGAAGAAGACTGACGGCAAGACGCACACACGCGCCGTGCTGGGTTACGACCAGGCGGATCATGGCGTCACCGCCTGGCTCGCGCAGCCTGGCCCCATGCGTTCGATCGAATACATTTCGCCGGACGCCAACATCGCTGCCGGCTTTGTAATTAAGAACCCGACAGCAGTGGTCGATGATCTGCTCAGCGTCATCAGCTCAGTCTGTCCCGATCTGAACAAGCATCTGGAAGATTTGGAGAAGAATCACGGGTTGAATCTGCGCAACGACATCGCCGCGCCGCTGGGTGGGGAGTACGCGTTTGCCATCGACGGGCCAATCCTGCCGACGCCTTCCTGGAAACTCGTGTTCCAGGTGAACGATCCGGTGCATCTGCAACAGACATTCGAGCGCGTTGTGAGCGAAGTGAACGCGCAAGCGGCGAAGGAAGGCAAGAAAGGCCTTGAATGGGATAAGGCGGACGTCGGCGGGCGGGCGTTCTACACGCTGCGGTCGGCCGACTTTGGGTTCGAAGTGAATTACGTGTTCACGAACGGCTATATGATTGCCGGTCCTTCGCGCGCATTGATCGAACAGGCGATCAGTTATCACGATTCAGGGGTGACGCTGAAGACTTCACCGAAGTTTACTGCCGGATTGCCGGCGGATGGACAGGTGAATTTCTCGGCGTTCGTCTATCACAACATCGCATCACTGGTGCAACCGTTTGCGAAGACGCTCGGCGGTGCGAACATGCCGGGCGGTCCGCAACACGCCCTGACGATGGCGGCGACCATGGAGCCGACTCTGTTTTATGCCTATGCCTACGGCGATCACATCGAAGTGGCGGCGAACACTGAAGGCGGACCTTTTGGTCTAAGCCCGGCGACATTGCTGGGAATGCCGAACGCGTTTGAGTTGCACAACGTGCTCGACCACGGAGTTAAGTCCGCGCCATCACAACCGAAGCAGGAAGAGCCGCAAACAAAAACCGACGAGCAGAAGGACGCAGCCACGCCGAATAAGACATCAAACGCGGCTCCGGCTGAGCCGATGTGGAAGCGTCGAGCCGAGCGAGTTGTCACTCGCGCGCGTGACGTTGCCAGTCGTTAGCTCTTCGGCTTAGCAAAGCCAGACTTGTCGGAAGCCCGAGCGCGAACGGGAGGACTTGGGAATCGCCGATTCATCCTGTGCCAGCTCCTCTCGGGAACGGCCGGGCTTCTGACATTAATTTTCTTACAGAGGTGCCCATGTTATCGCTCCAACCGATCGCCACTCCTGACCGCAGAGTTCTGATCAACGCCGTGACGCTAATCGCGCTCGGCGTTTCGATTTTTGTGCTTGATGCTTGGGGAAACCTTTTCGTGCGCGGCTTCGTAGGGTTATTCTGGGGTTCGTTCCTACTGGTTTTGCATGGCCCCGGCGTGGTCCGCGCGATGCGGACGCTGAAACTCTTCGATGCCAGACACCGCCCAATCAATCAAAGTCTCGCCACCGACGAACGTCGACCCTCCGGTTATTGATCTGCAACGCCTGTCGGTCACGTTCGGTGCCCGCCCGATTCTGCGCGAGCTGAACGGTCAACTGCGCGGACGCGCTATCGGTTTGCTGGGACCGAACGGCGCCGGCAAGACCACTCTGATTCACACCTTGCTCGGGTTTCACGCGCCGTCGGCCGGGACCGCGCACATCTTTGGCCGCGACATCCGCAGCGACGCCAATCAAATCAAACGGCTCATTGGCTACATGCCGGAGCGCGATTCATTCATTGCCAAGATGTCGTGCGTTCATTTCGTGCGCTTCATGGCTGAGTTATCAGGCCTGCCGCCCAGCGCGGCCCTGGAGCGCGCGCATGAAGCGCTCTTCTTTGTGGGCCTGGGCGAAGCCCGTTATCGCAATCTGGATACGTTCTCGCTAGGCATGAAGCAGTTGGCGAAGCTGGCTCAGGCAATCGTGCATGGGCCGAAGCTAATCTTTCTTGATGAACCGACGAATGGACTCGATCCACCGGCCCGCACGCGCATGATCAAAATGATTCGCGAGATTCGCGACAGCGGCGAGGCCAATATCGTGCTCTCATCGCACTTGTTGCGCGACGTCGAAGAGTGTTGTGAAGAGATCGTAATCCTTAAAGAGGGCCGGCTGGTGGTGTATTGCAATCTGGAAGAGGAACGCCGCGCAAACAAAAAGTTCCTGATGTTGGAAACCCGCGGCGACTTGAAACCGTTTGTCTCGGTAATGAACGACATCGGTTGCGAGTACGCGGTTACCGGAGACCATCGCGTGAAGTTGATCCTGCAAGATCAAACTGAGGTTCGCGATATTTACCGGCTTGCGGCGCAGGCGAACGTGCAAATTCGCCGGCTGAGTTACAAGCGCGATTCGCTCGAAGATATCTTCTTGAAAGCGATGGAGAATGGGAGCGATTAAATCATTGATTCATTGATCCATTGGTCTATTGAATCGATGAAAAAATGAATCAATGAGTAAATCGGAATAGCATGGCCGTTATCGAACGAGCATACAAGCCTTATGTCGGCGCGCTGGCGCCGGAGTGGAGCCGCTTTCTGATCATTCCCCGGGATGCGCTGCGCGACGTGTTCCGTTCCAAGATCTTCACCGGATTATTCTTGTTCTCGTTTGTCTGGCCGCTGGTGTGCGCCATTCTGATTTATCTGCACCACAACGTGGCGGCGTTGACTACCTTTCAAATCCCGCTCCGCGATCTGGTGTCGATCGATGCAACCTTCTTTCGCTATTGGATCGTAGTCCCGCAAGGCTATCTCGGATTCTTCCTGGCCATGCTGGTGGCGCCGTCACAGGTTTCGCGTGATCTGACCAACAATGCTTTACCGCTTTACTTGTCGCGGCCGTTCAGTCGCACAGAATACGTCGTCGGCAAGATGTCGATCGTGATCATTCTGTTGTCCGCGATAACCTGGGTTCCGGGCCTGCTTCTATTTCTGCTGCAAAGTTCTCTTGAGGGTTGGTCGTGGTTTTCGCAGAACATTGCCATCGCCAGCGCGATCTTCATTGGCAGTCTGGTGTGGATTCTTCTGCTCGCCCTGTTAACTCAGGCAATTTCGGCATGGGTACGTTGGCGTCTGGCGTCACGCGCGGTTCTACTCGGAGTATTTTTTATCCCCTCGGTTTTCTCGGCGATCGTGAACGAGATTTTCCGGACTCAATGGGGGTACTTGTTCGACCTGCAAGCGCTCATTTGGAATATCTGGAGCGGATTGTTCGGTCAATTTGTGGGACAGCAGACGATCATCGATACCATGGGAATGGAACAGATGGACCCCGCCGCCAGCGTGCCCCCGTTATGGGCATCATGGCTGGTAATGTTTTTGATCTGCGCGGCTTGTCTGGCGCTGTTATCGCGAAAAGTTAAGGCGTACGAAGTGGTTAAGTGATTTCGAATTCCGCTTGCGGATTTCGAAATGTGCCGCAATGAACCAGGGCTTTATGATCGACGGAAAACAAAATTCGCAGTCCGAACCTCGCGATTCGCAATCTCAAATCGTGAGAGCCGGACCGCAATCCGAGATCGTTTTCGACAACGTCTCGAAGTTTTACGGTGAGATACTCGGGGTTAATCGCGTGACGCTGTCGATTCCGCCGGGAATCACGAGTCTGGTTGGGCCTAACGGCGCGGGGAAGACCACGCTGATGAATTTGATGACGGGTTTGCTCCGACCTACGCGCGGGACGATCCGTGTACTCGGCATTCCTACCGACCGACCGGAAGAACTGTTTCGCAAAGTTGGCTATTGTTCGCAATTTGATTCGTTCCCACGCGGACTGACCGGCAACGAGTTTATCCGATCGTTTCTGATGGTTTCCGGATTCTCGAAAAGTGAAGCGGATGAGCTCACGACCAAAGCGCTGGAGCGGGTCGATCTTCTGCCGGCGGGAAACCGAAAAGTTGGCGCATATAGCAAAGGCATGCGGCAGCGGGTGCGTCTGGCGCAATCAATCGCGCATCAGCCGTCCGTCTTGATTCTCGATGAGCCGCTCAACGGACTCGATCCGATGGTGCGAGCCGAGACGATCGCGCTGTTCAAACAACTGGCGGCTGAAGGCCTGCATTTGATTATCTCGAGTCACATCTTGCACGAAGTCGACATGATGTCGGATCGGGTGGTACTGCTGAACAACGGCTACGTCGTGGCTGAGGGCGGCATTCACGGCGTGCGCGACGAGATGGATGCCGAACATCCGATGCAGGTTTTGATTCGCTGCGACAAACCATCCGTGCTCGCGGCGCGCATGTTTAGCAGCGACCACCTGGTCGAAGCGCGCGTGCACGATGATCGGCACGGGTTGTTTGTGAAGACGCGCGATCCCGACAAGTTCTATTTGCTTTTGAATGAAGTCGTGGCCAAAGGCGAGATCGACATTGAATCGGTAGCGCCGGTCGATGACGACCTCAGCGCAGTGTATGAGTACTTGATTGGATCGCAGTGAGGTCTTTGGTGGCTCAGCCACCCGACGTGCGGAAGGTCTTTGACCTTGCGGGACGATCCAGATTCGATGTGGGGCTTCGCCCCGATTGAGCAGGGCAGAGCCGTTACGAAACTCAGAATCTTTCGGAAGGCCAGAGACCTTCCGCACATCAAGCGGCACAGCCGCGTTACTGTTATGAGTTCAGCGGAAACAACATTTTCAGTTAAACCAACCGAACGCGCGTCAGTCCAACTGTGGCTGCGACAAATTGCCGCCATCATGCGGCTCGAGCTTAAGAAGAACTTTTTCGGCAAGCGGGCCGTGTTGGTTTATCTATTAGCACTGATGCCGGTCGGTCTGTTGCTTTTGATTGCGATCTTGCCGCCGGCGGCGCGCGAGTGGTTGGATTTCAATCTCTACCCGAAGATTTTTTCAGGCATTTACAACGCGCTGATTCTGCGGACGGTAATCTTCTTTGGTTGCGCGTGGATTTTCATGAACCTTTTTCGCGGCGAAACCGTCGACCGCAGTCTGCATTACTACTTTCTTTCATCCGTACATCGCGAAGTCTTGCTGGCGGGAAAGTACATTTCGGGATTGGTCACCGCGAGTATTTTGTTTGTCGGCGTTACCGTGGTTTCGATGTTGCTGATGTTCTTCCCGCATTTCTATTCAGCAAGCATGCGCTTCTTTTTCGAAGGACCTGGCCTCACCCAATTGTTCACCTACGCGGGAATCACTCTGCTCGCGTGCATTGGTTATGGCGCGTTCTTTTTGGTGGTGGGACTGTTCATTCGGAATCCAATTATTCCCGCGTTGATGCTTTACGGTTGGGAGGCTATCAACTTTCTGCTGCCGCCACTGTTGAAAAAAATCAGCGTCATTCACTATCTCAACTCGCTGATGCCCGTGCCCCTATCAGTTGGTCCGCTGGGCGTGGTCGCTGAGCCGACGCCTGCCTACATCTCGGTACCGGGACTTCTGATAGTTACGGCAATCGTTTTGATTGCCGCCGGCACGCGCATCCGCAAAATGGAAATCCGCTACGGCAGCGACTAAATCTTACGGCGCGCCAAATCGGCTTCGATACTCAGTCGAATAGATGAAGCCAAAGATCATGTGGCGGTAGTCGCTGGGATTTCCCGTCAACGTGTTCACCCAGTTCTGATATCCAATCGTGTCCGGATCGCGTCGCAGGTAGCCTTTGTATTCCATATCGACAAAGGACGGGATGATGTACTTGTCGAAAACTACCTGGCTCTCAACGATGTTCCGTAAGACCTGGGCCCGAGTCATCGTGCCACCATCCAGCGCACTGAGAAGCTGTGCCTTGTTTGACAAAGTCACGCCGGCATTCGACTCGAGCGCGTTCACGTACTGAGAATTGGACATCGAGTTGGGGAAGAGCGCCTGAAAGTCCGGTCGCTGCACGAATGCGTTTGTGTAAACGACTTTGGCTGCTTCCTCCTGTGCCGGCGAGTTCTGCCCGCCAATTAGCTGCAGCGCGGGGATAAACTCACCGTAGTTCAGCGACGAGCGAACTGACCCAATCGAACGATTCAACCCGACATAGCCAAATCGCAACAGCCAGTATCCGCGCCCTTGAAACTCATCAGATTGCACGAAGCTCCCTGACAGATGGACGCGATCGCACTGCGGGTTGTCGAACTCGCCATAGCCTCCATTGCCACAGTTCGCGAGAGTGTTGACCCAGTTCTGAAAGCCGATCGTGTCAGGCTCGCGCCCGAAGAAATCCAGGTACTGTTGGCGGGCGAAGGCCTCGACACAATCAATCGGATTCGCACTGGAACAGGCCGCCGCTGGTGCAATGGTTACGTCCTGCAGTCGTATCGTGTACGGCCCGGCGCCACTGGCATCGTTGTGGGCCGAGTCTACCAAGAGGCGCAGCGGATAATTCAAAGGAAGATAATTCAGCTGATCCCGTCTAAGCACTGCCGTGTTACCGGATGTCCAACGGCTATCCGCTACGACTGCCGCGTATCCTTGATATGGGGCTACGGGGCACGTTCCGTTGGGATCGACGTACAAAACATAAACGAGGGGTTTGTAGCTGCCGGAAGTTGTTGAAACTTCTATTCGCGCATTGGGACCGACGCCAGTCAACGTAAAGGAGTAAATATTGTCAGGTCCATCTGAGTTGAGGGTGTAGTAATAGTAGTAGGTGAGGCGTGTAACCGTATCATTCGCCCCCGTCGTATCGCCTGAGATGAGGTAGGGAGCAGCTGCTGGGTAGTTCCCGCCGGGAATGGTGGCGCCCGGACAGTCGTCGACTCCAGGCAGTGTGACCGGGAGGTAAGACAGGTCGTCCTTTAGATGCGGCAGCCGAAACTGGCTTTGCCGTTTCAGTAATGACCGCTTGCTCGTGGTCAGTTGCAAATCCTCCGAAAGCCGAGCGCTGGGTCCGGGAATGGTCGTCTTGTCGTCTTTCGTTTCAGCGGAGCTCGTCGCCGGTAAATTCACAGCCAAAAGGGCAGGCACCGCCGCCGCTAGCGAACAGTAGCCGAGTCTTCCGCGCCAACGCTTAATTGTCGAATGAAAGACTTCCTGATCTGACTTGCGCGTACCGCCAACAATATCAAGTCGATTTGAATTGTAAATTTGGGTTTGCATTTTCTTTTCCTTTCTTGAAATTACAACCCGATGCGTCCAAAATCCGTGGACGGGTGAAACCTCGCGAGGCGGCATATCTGCTCCTTTTGCCGATCGTTAAGACCTGACTCTCCACGTCCGGCAATGCCTTTGTTAAATCGTATCTTTCGTTCCTCGGATTCGATTTCGCGAATCCTTCGCTCGACACCTTGTCGCGGAGCCCCCAAGCCGTAGAACTTGAGTACGCCAAGGACACTGGAAGGCTTATCAGCAACCAGCTCTTCGTAGGTGAGCCAGTGAACTTCCAGTCGCTTCTGCTTTTCAGCCAAGTCCCATGACGAGACAAACTGGAAATACCAGGGAATGACGTTCTCGATGAGCAGATCGATCTTTGTTTCCGGATCCAACAATTCCCAATCGGCGCGGTAATACGATGTCCGAGCTGCCCCTTTGTTATAGAAGTCGAGCAAGCTCATTACCGAATCGAAAATGTTACGAACCAGCACCACCGGGTGGATGCCGAATGCCTGCATCAGGTGGATGTTTGCGTCCGACGCGCGACAATGCTGCTGCGTAACAGTATCCACATGCGCCGATTCGCGGAGAGTCGGCAGGTAGATTTCATGTTCAGTTTGACCGGCGGCGTAAACAGTAAAAAGATCTCGGTAGCCAGTCAGATTCACGAGCAGGTTCTTGAGAAATGTCGAAGCGCTCTTCGGCACGCAAGCAATAAAAATATGACGTCCCAACTGTTCGGGTGTTATCTCGGTCGTGAAATCTGAGAGTTGGGCACGCGCGCCGGCTGCCGACAGTGAATTCGTGAGATTGACGTAAGCACCCGGACTGGGGTAGACGGAAATCGCTTTTCGACAGCAGAAGACGCTTTCGTTACTTAAGTTGTGTTGAAAGAAGGCGAGTCCCAGGTTCTCGAACGTGCCGGCGAACTTGCGGCGGAACTTGGCATCATTAGCCATGACGCCCCGTATCTCGAGCCGCAACGCGGCACGCAGAAAATCGCGCGCTAGCGACACGTCGCGCTGCTTTAACAGCTTTTCGATCAGAAGTTTGTAACTTAAGAGCAGGTTATGAACCAGATGGTCGTAAAAGGGCTGGTCAATCGTCAGTTTTTGCAACGCGCTTTGAAACATCGTGACCGCGATGTCGGCGCTTTGACGTTGTAACGCCTGACTACCAAGCGCAACCTCTTGCTGCACGATACTGTAGAGGTTTTGGCTTGTACCGGGAACTTCAAGCGTTTTTTTGGATTGCGCGAGAGCGGATGATCTTGAATGTGTGAGACTTAATTCCTGCATCGACTTGCGTGCAGTCATTCCCGCAATGGTATCTTCGAAAATAACTGCAACCTCTGGTTCATTCGCTTAAGCCACATACTGCAAATTAGCCAATGCGATAGGCGTGCCGTGACGGTCCATTCGGCTACCAAATTTTAAATTGCGCGGACAAGCAACTTGCAGTCGTTAACCGGAAATGAGCAATTTCGAGTGAAGTAAATAACCTATCTGAAAGTCTCCGCTACTATCCTCTTGGTTGCTTTTTCGATGAATTCTATGGCGCGCCAAATCGGCCTTCAGCTTCATGTTTCTAGTCCTCACTTATTAACGCGAGAAACGAGCCGGAACCTCTAACCGCGCTCCTGTCCTCTGGGTGCTTTTTCGATGAGTTGGGAAAGGCGTTGGTCTGTGGTTCAATGCCGCAGCGATCAGCGGTTAGCGAATTGTAAACATCAAATTCAATGAGCGATAACCCTTCGACTCTAATCACCACGTCACGTGCGAACCTGGTCGATCTATATGTTGGCGCCGATGAAAAAGAGCAACTCGAGCGCTACGCCGCCAGTCTCCCAAGAATAAGATTGACGGCGAGAAACGCAGCCGATTTGGAGCTGCTGGCCAATGGAAGTTTCTCCCCTCTCGATCGCTACATGAGCCGCGACGATTACCTGCGCGTGCTTGAAGATATGCGTTTGAGCGGCGGCAGTTTGTTTCCGATACCGATCACACTCTCCGTCGGTCGCGACGCACCCATCACCCTGGACACGGATATCGCGCTCGTCGACGACTATAACGACCTGCTGGCGGTGATGACGATTGAAGATGTTTACGAATGGGACCTCAAAACCGAAGGCCAACTGGTGTATGGCACGACGGATCCGCGTCATTGCATGCTCGCGGAAATGAATTCCTGGGGAGACGTGAATTTATCCGGGACCATCCGCGTCTTTCAATCGCCTCGTCATCGCGATTTTTGCGCTCTGCGTTTGTCGCCGCGCGAAGTCAGGAAGCGGCTGGCAGCGCTGGGTCAACGAAACGTGGTGGCGTTTCAAACACGCAACCCACTACATCGCGGTCATCAGGAGATGATCAAGCGCGCCCTTAACCAGGTTGATGGCACGCTCTTATTTCATCCCGTAGTCGGACTGACTAAGCCGGGCGACATCGATCATTACACGCGGACCAGATCGTACAGATTGCTGGCTGAGAAGTATTACGATCCGCAGCGCACGCTCTTGGCGCTGCTGCCGCTGGCGATGCGGATGGCCGGCCCGAGAGAAGCGCTTTGGCATGCAATCATTCGCCGCAACTACGGGGCAACCCACTTCATCGTGGGCCGCAATCATGCGAGCCCCGGGAATGACTCGCGGGGAAACCCTTTCTACGAAGCTTCTGCCGCGCAAAAATTATTAGCCAGGCATAGCGAAGAGATTGGAGTTTGCCCGCTTCCGTTCTCAGAATTTGTTTATTTGCCGGAGGAAAACCGCTACGAAGAAGTCACCAAAGTCGCGCCATCGCAAAAGACGCGGGCCATATCCGGAAGCGAGATTCGTGATCTGCTGAACAGTGGAGAGCCGTTGCCCGAATGGATGATGCAACCAGAGGCGGGGAGGATTCTTTCCGAAGCTCATCTGTCGGGCGACCGGCGCGGCTTCTGCATCTGGCTCACGGGCCTGAGTTGTTCGGGCAAATCCACAACCGCAGAGGTGCTCACCGCCAGACTGCTCGAACAGGGCCGGCGTGCCACGCTTCTGGATGGCGACGTGGTCAGGACCCATCTATCGAAAGGACTCGGGTTCAGTCAGGAGGATCGCGACACGAATGTTCGTCGCATCGGGTTTGTTGCCGCCGAAATTGTAAAGCACGGAGGCGCGGTAATCTGCGCTGCCGTCAGTCCGTTTCGAGCATCGCGCAACGAATGTCGATCGATGGTGGGTGACGAGAACTTCATCGAGGTTTTTGTTGATTGTCCGCTGGAGATCTGTGAGCAGCGAGACAAGAAGGGAATGTATGCGCTGGCTCGTCAGGGGAAGATAAAGGAGTTCACCGGCATTGAGTCACCTTATGAGGCGCCGGTTAATGCCGAAATCGAACTGGACACGGTGAACTCCTCAGTCATCGAGAATGTAGATCTCATTATGGCGTATCTATCGTCCCGATCGTTTTTGCCGGTTGAGGCTTTTGGGGCTGCTGATCTTACGGCGCGCCAAATCGGCTTCGATACTCAGTCGAATAGATAAAGCCAAAGATCATGTGCCGGTAGTCGTTCGGATTTCCCGCCAAAGTATTCACCCAGTTCTGATATCCAATCGTATCCGGATCGCGATGCAAGTATCCGAAGTACTCCATCGTCACGAACGCCGGCGTGAGGTACTTGTCGAAGACCACCTGACTCTCGACTACATTCCTCAGCACATCGGCTCTCGTCATGGTGCCCGCATTCAGCGCGTCGATTAGCGCCTGCTTGTTCGACAGCATTACCTGCGCATTGCTTTCCAATGAATCCACGTATGCGGCGGCTGTCATCGTTGTCGGGAACAAAGCCAGAAAATCAGGACGTTGAACAAACGCGTTTGTGTACGCCACTTTGGCGGCTTCTTCCTGAGCCGGTGAGTTAGATCCACCGATCTGCGCCAGCGCCGGAGTGAACTCAGCATAAGTCGCCGACGAACGAACGGAACCAATCGAACGGTTCAGACCGGCGTAGCCGAATCGGAGAATCCAATACCCACGTCCCTGAAACTCTTGCGATTGCACAAAACCCGCCGAGACATGCACGCGGTCGCAATATGGGTTATCGAATTCGCCGTAGCCACCGTTCCCACAGCCAGTTAAAGTCGCGAACCAGCTCGCGAAACCGTTTGCATCCGGCTCGCGTCCGAGAAAGTCGAGGTATTGTTGACGCACGAAGAAGTCAGCGCAGTCAATCGGGTTAAGATTGGCGCAAGTTGTAGTTGGAGTCAGTGTCGACGCTGAGAATTCATATGCTCCGATATCAACGGCGCCGAAACGGGGAAAGCCGCGCTGATCTGTAGGCAGCGCCGGATGCGTGTAGCCACAGCCGTTCTCGGTCAGAACACAGTTATCTCCTGCATTGATCACAGGGCTGCCTGCGAGCAAGGCATACGTCGTCGTCGGCCCGCCATTGTTCTGCAGAGGTCCGAGCAAAGGAGCAATGCCCACGATATTGCCGTCAACGCCGTTCTGTATCCCGCCCGCCGAAGCGGCATCGCCGATCAGACTGTGGCCGGCCGTTTCGACGGTGCCTGAAATATCACCGCCCGTATTGCTTGCGACAATAGCATTCCTGAGCGTTTCGCTGGAGCCATCGCTAAAAATACCGCCACCGACGTTGCCCGATACAGTAGTATTTGTGAGGTAAACGGTGCCACCGTTGTCATCCCAACCGTACGTGTTGTAAATACCGCCGCCGTTGGTAGCCGTGTTGCCTGAGATCGTGCTGTTGTTGATGGACAGCGTGCCGCCTCCGTTGTAGATCCCGCCGCCATTAAGGTATTCATAGCTGCCTCCGCCTCCATCTGCTTTATTGCCTGAGATAGTGCTGTTAGTTAGGGTTAGCGTGCCGTAATTCCCAATCCCGCCCGCGGCACCCGCTGTGTTGCCGGAGATAGTGCTGTTGGTAACGGTCATCGTTCCGTAATTTCCAAATCCGCCGTCGCCGCCGACAGCGGTATTGCCGGACACGACGCCGTTAATGACGGTCAGCGTGTTGAAATTTCGGATGCCGCCGGCAGAAGCAAATGCTGTGTTTCCCGTGATCGTGCTATTGCTGAGCGTCAGATTGCCGCTGTTGGTAATGCCGGCGCCGTCATCTGCACTACCGTTTGTGATCGTTACCTGATCTAGCGTCGCCTTAACACCGCCCTCGATGTAGATCACTCTCATCGCCTGGTTGCCGCTGATCGACAACAGGCTGGCTCCCGGGCCATGGATAGTCATATCCGTGTCGATAACCAATTCGCCCGATGTCAGAGTAATTGCCTGCGGAGCAGCGAAAGCACCAGGATCAAAAGTGATTGTGCCGCCCGGACAGATGCGAGCGCTCGCATCCCGAAGGCTGCCCGGTCCACTATCGTTGTTGTTTAAAACCGTGATGGTCGCTGCGGAACACGACCTAAGAGCGGCCCAGCCGGCGCCGTTCCACACGGCTATATTATTAGCCGCGCGATTACCTGCGGTTGTGAAAAACCCGCCAGCGTAGACGTTACCGTTAGCGGCTATTGCAAGGGCAAGTACCCAGTTGCCGCCGGACGAATTAAGTCCCGAACCAAGCGTTGACCAGCTTGATCCGTTCCATGAGGCTATGTTATTGGCCCCGTTCCCGCCGGCGCTAACGAAATCCCCTCCTACATAGAGGGTGCCGCTTTCCGAAATTGCCAGCGCATTCACAGCGCCGACGATCCCTGAGCCAAGGGGCGACCAGCTTGAACCGTTCCACATGGCAATATTGTTTGCGGGAAGACCCCCTGCCAAAGTAAAGAAACCCCCTGCGTAAACAGTGCTTCCCGAAATCGCGATAGTGTTCACCTGGCTTTGTATTCCTGATGTGAGTCCAGAGCCTAATGCCGACCATCCAGAGCCGTTCCATTTAGCGATCTTACTCGCCGAAACACCGCCCGCGGTTGTGAACCTCCCGCCTACATAGAGATCACCGTTCCCCGATAACGCCATTGCATTGACTCGGTCATTCATCCCAGACCCAAGCTGAGACCAGCTTGAGCCATTCCATCTGGCGATCTTGCTCGCCGAACCTCCGCCTGCGGTTGTAAAATCTCCACCCGCGTAAACATCGGTTCCTGATATCTTCAGGTCCCATACAGGACCGTTCGTGCCCGAACCGACGGGCGACCAGGTTGATCCGTCCCATCTAGCGACGCGGTTCGCTGAAACACCACCAGCAGTCGTAAAATTCCCTCCGGCATAAAGATCGCCGTTCGCTGCAACCGCCAGCGCGGTTACAAATCCGTTCATTCCCGAACCAAGTGTCGACCAGGTAGTGCCATCCCATTTGGCGATGTAATTAGCCGAAATGTCACCTGCTGCATTGAAAGTCCCGCCAATATAGACATTACTGCCCGATATCGCGATAGCATTCACAGCGCCGCCGGTCACCCCCCCAATGGCGAGAAAACCGTAATTCGTGTGGGTAACTTCACTGGCAGAACCCTTGGTCGATGAGCCGCTCTCCGCGACTACGATTTTTCCGTCCGCCTGAACTGCAACTCCGTTGGCTTGCTCGCGAAAGTGCTCGAGCACTCCGTCAATAAGCTTCGCGTCGCCCGGGAATGCCGGGTCGAGATCGCCCGACGCGGCGGAAATTGAAGCAGCTAACGCGAACGATAGACTGATTGTCAGAAGGATTGGTTTAAAAGTTCGGTTCATGATTCTTTGTCCTCACTCACTAATGCGAAACGGGTCGCGAATCTCTAACCGCGCTCCTTCAATTGAGAGTGGGCGGGCCAGGAAAAAGGGGCAGCGGCTCGTGAAAGCCGCGGCCGGATGCCGCATTGAAGATGGAAATAATCTTCAGCGGCGAGCTGCTATGGAGCGCCAAATCGGCCTCGATACTCAGTCGAATATATGAAGCCAAAAACCATGTGACGATAGTTCGATGGGTCCGCGGTCAGGGTCTCGATCCAGTTGTTGTAGCCAATCGCATCCGGATCGCGTCGCAGGTAGCCTTTGTACTCCATGTCGACAAAGGACGGAATGATGTACTTGTCGAACACGACCTGGCTTTCGACGATGTCAAGCAACACCTGCGCGCGCGTCTTTGTGCCCGCGTTGAGTCCATCGATTAGCTGCTGCTTGTTGGGCACAGTGACTCCCGCGTTCGACTCCAGCTTGTCCACGTAAACAGAATTTGAATCGCTGTTGGGAAAGAGCTGCTGAAAATCAGCGCGCTGCACGAACGCATTGATGTACGCCGCCTTCGCCGCTTCTTCCTGCTGCGGAGAGTTCGAACCACCGATCTGTTGCAAGCCAGGTATGAACTCATTCGCGTAGGACAGAGACGAGCGTTGACTTCTACCAGTGCTCGAGTCTGTGATCGATCGGTTTAGGCCGACATATCCAACTCGTAGCAGCCAATAACCGCGAGCGAGAAACTCATTCGACTGGAAGAAGCCGGCCGATACGTGGACGCGATCGCAAGACGGATTATCGAATTCTCCAAAGCCCCCATTTCCACAGGCGGTCAAAGTCGTCATCCAGTTTTGGAAGCCTGACGCATCCGGTTCGCGTCCGAGGAAATCGCGATACTGCTGACTAATAAAAAAGTCGGGGCAGTCGATCGGATTCGGACTAGCACACGTCGAGGCGACAGGCTGCCACGAAGGATTTGTGCCGCTGACTAGTACTTGGAAGCCGGTACCGTCTACATTCTTTACGTGGATGGCACCCTCGATCGAGTAGATGATCCACTGGCCATCGGGCGACCAGGCGGGATT
>Ga0134126_10002638_pt1 | contig 22563 bp, 19 predicted proteins | sample KB31752_FD_96881 | JGI IMG/M metagenome (GOLD analysis project Ga0134126, IMG submission 96881) | Terrestrial soil microbial communities with excess Nitrogen fertilizer from Kellogg Biological Station, Michigan, USA - KB3-175-2 | ecosystem: Environmental > Terrestrial > Soil > Unclassified ... | reverse complement strand
CGGGCAGAATTCGCCCGATTCGCGGGATGATGGCTCACAGGGAAGCGGAAGCCGGGGCGGCAGCATGCGGCGCGCGGGCACGCAGCTTTACGATGCAATTTACCTTGCCTCCGATGAATTGCTGAAGAAGCAGCAAGGGCGGAAAGCCGTGGTCGTGCTTTCTGACGGCGTGGACCGGGGGAGCAAGGAGACGATCGAAGGCGCAATCGAGGCTGCGCAGCGCTCGGACACGATTGTTTACGCGGTGTATTTTAAGGGCGAAGAGCCTTTCCACGACCATGGCGGATTTGGCTATCCCCGCATGGGCGAAGGGCCCAGGGGCGGTCGCCGAGGAAACAGAGAGCCCGAAGAGCGACGGGCCGATGGCAAGAAAATTCTGGAGCGCATCGCGAAAGAAACGGGCGGGCACATGTTCGAGATAACCAAGAAAGACCCGCTCAACCAGATTTATTCAAAGCTCGAAGAGGAACTGCGGAACCAGTACAGTCTCGGGTTCATTCCCGAAAAATCGGACACCAGCGGTTACCACAAGCTCGCGCTGAAAACCAAGCAGAAGGACACCGAAATACAAATCCGCGATGGCTTTTATCTGGAGCAGTGAGCTTTTGAAAGCTTCCTCTGTACGTCCAACCGCCTATGACCCCGCTTTCCCTTACAATGTTGGCCTGATCTGAATGAAACTTTCCGTTATCGCTACTACACTCGGCGCTCGCCTTGAGAATGGCTCGCCTGACACCGAGATCACCGGCGTTGCCGGAATTGAATCCGCGACCGCCGGCGAACTCACGTTTATCTCTAATCCGAAATACGCGTCTCTGGCCCGCGCCACACGTGCTTCGGCGGTCATCGTCGCCGAAGACTTCCCTTCCATTCGTACCGCAATGCTGCGCAGCAAGAACCCCTACCTGGATTTCGCCCGCACCCTGGAACTTTTTCACCATCCGCCAAACTACGCTCCAGCTATTCACCCGACCGCAGTCGTTGATCCCTCCGCAACCATCGGCGCTGGCGCACACATTGGTCCCTATGTCGTCGTTCAGGAGGATGTTGTCATTGGCGAAAACGCGGTGCTGCTGGCACATGTTGTGGTCTATCGCGGTGTGACGATCGGTAACAATTTTTTCGCACACTCTCACTCTGTCATCCGGGAGTTCTGTCGAATCGGCAACCACGTCGTGCTCCAAAATGGCGTGGTGGTCGGCGCCGACGGCTTCGGCTTCGCCAAAGACAACTCCGGCCACTGGCACAAAATTCCGCAAGTACAGCCGGTGGTGATCGGCGACGATGTCGAAATTCAGTCGAACTCGTGCATCGATCGCGCCAGCGTTGGAGAGACCCGCATCGGTCGCGGCACGAAGATCGACAACCTGGTCCAAGTCGGGCACGGCTCTCGTATTGGTGAAGATTCGTTGCTGGCCTCGCAAGTTGGAATCGCTGGCTCGACTGAAATCGGCAACAAGGTCATTCTCACCGGACAGGTGGGTGTCGTGGGTCATTGCAAAGTCGGCGATGGCGCGATCGTCACCCCTCAGAGCGGCGTGGCTGGAGACATCGAAGCCGGCGCCATTGTGAGCGGCGCGCCCGCAGTGGACCACAGACTGTGGCTGAAATATTCCGCCGCGCTGAATCGCTTGCCTGAAATGCTGAAGTTGCTGCGGAAGAAGTAACCCTCCTCCCTCCGCTATCAGTCGCGATATTGTTCGGGCAGCCCCCTGTTGATAGCTGCGCGCACTTTTCCCATCAATTCATCGCGCGCGCCAAACTCTGCGGGCGGAATTGGCTGATGGAAGATCACCGATACCAGCCCCGGTTCAATTGAAAACCTTCCCTTCGGCATCACGTAATGTGTGCCAGAGATGGTTACCGGAACAACCGGTACCTGGCATTGTTCCGCTAGATAGAAGGGTCCCTTTTTGAACGGCAGCATTTTGCCGTCGAACGAACGGTGACCTTCAACGAAGATGGTCATGTGAATCCCCTGCTTCACTACTGCTTCGGCGGCGCGCACAGCGGCAATGCCGGCGTCGCGATTGCCTCGATCAACAGGCACCAACGACCCTAACCGCATTGCCCGACCGAGAATCGGCAGACGGAATAGCTCTTGCTTGGCCATCACCGAAGTTCGTCGGGGAATCCGGGGCAGCAGCAACGGCGGGTCGATGTTTGAAACGTGATTGCACATGAATACGTAGGTGGAGCTCGGATCCAGGTGCTTCATGCCTATCAACTCCACCCGTACGCCGGCGAGGGACACTCCTGTGCGGGCGCCCCACATGCCTATCCGGTATAACGGTCGAATGTCGCCGGTGGCGAATGCCCAGGGAAAGCTGATCAAGGCAGCAATGGGCAGTGCGATTGCCCAAAACGTAAGCATGATCACAGTGCGGATCATGGCGAGGGCGGCGCCCCGTCGAACAACCACAATGCACGACGCTGTTTTTGCTCGGCGGTAATGCCGGGGACATCTTCGAGGTGATAGTCCTTCTGCTTGCGGCTGCCCAGCTTCCACTGCAATTCACGCTCAACCCCCGCCCTCTGGACTTTCAAATGCAGCACACCTCCAGGGCCAATCGCCTCGATAGTTTTTTCGAAATCCCGCCCTGCAGGTTGCCCGTTTATCTCCAGGATCAAGTCGTCCGTCCTAAGACCGGCGTCTTCCGCTTCGCTTCCGGCCTCCACACCAACCACAACCGCCGGGCGATCGAATTTTTGTATGGCTTCAAAGCCGGAGTCTGCTGATATCAGATCGGCGGTTTTGATTCGCAATCCCACGTAGGCAAAGAATTCGTCCCAGGGAATCTCGCTAACTCCGCTCACATATTCGGAAAAGAATTTCTCGAGACCTGCGCCGCTGATCTTTTCTGCCGCCCGGCGCACGCCGTCGGAATCCGAAAAAAACTTGTTTTGCTTGGCATAGTTCTCATTCATCGAGCGAAAAAGAGCTTGCAGCGACGCATGATCGTGGCTGGCTTCGCGCATGCGAAGATCGAGCAGCACGCCCAGCAATTCGCCTTTGTTGTAGTACGAAATGCTGCGCTCAGGACGGCCGTAGTAGGGATATTTCTCCAGCCATGCGTCTTCGCTTGATTGCTCGACCGATTGCGTCAAGTGAGCGGGGCGCCCCTCAAGCTCTGTGATTGCTTCGCCAAGGTAGTTGAGATACCGCGGCTCATCGAGTAGGCCTGCCCGCAATCGGATACAGTCGGATGCGGCTGAGTCAACGCCTTCGCTGAACCACAGCGCGGGCGTGTAATTCTCCTCCGTATAGTTGATCGGCTCCAGTGACTGAGGACGAATTCGCTTCACGTTCCACAGATGAAAAAATTCATGCGCGGTAACGCCGGTAAAAGTGTTCATATCGCCTGAAAGACTCTTTGTCGGCAGCGTGATAGCTGTGCTGTACGCGTGCTCCATGCCGCCCCGGCCGGGCGAATCCGAAAAATGAAAGATAAACATGTAGCTCTGGAAGGGACAGTCATCCATCCATTGCGAAGCCTCAGACACGATGCGCTGGATGGGTGGCAGAATCTTGCCCATCGCCATCCCTGCGTCAGTGGAATCGAGAATTACGCGATAGCTGCCGCAGGCACCCCGGAAATCGCTCTCACTGAAGGTACCCATTTCGACGGGTGAGTCCACCAGTTGATCGTAGTTCCTGGCCTCGTAGACCTTGCCGGATTCTTTCAACGGTGTCGCGATCTTCCAGCCGCTCGGCAGTTGCCGAAATTCAACCTCTACCGGATCGTTCCTCTTGTCATCCGCATAAATCAGAATTTCGGCGAGATTAAAGAATGCATGCTGCGGATTGAGTTCAGCGCCGAAAGAACCGGAATCATTGCTGAACATCTCGTATTCCACAATCGCGCCTTTATTGGTGCCCGCAATTTTCCACCGGCTGGCGTTTATTTCAACCAACGGAAGCGCATGTCCGTTAACGTCTTTGGCGCGAATCCAGTTCATGTACTGGGAAAAATCCCGGACCTGATAAAGCGCATTCCACACCGGAAGCTGCAACTCATGAGCGTCCGAGCCAGGGGGAATACGCACCTCCACACGAACAATGTGATGTTCAGGGTCGGCCAGCGTAACCGTGTAGCGGACGTTCTGTGCGGCGGCAAACTGAAGGAAGCAGCCAAGAAGAATCAGGGCTGCGACAAGGCTATGCCGGCTCATCCTTGGCTTCTCATCGCGACTTCACTGGCGGGTGTGAGCGACAGCGAGCGGAGTCTTTCAGGCAGCCTTTCATAGATGCCTCCAAAACCGCCGTTGGAGAGAATCGCAATCACATCTCCCGGTCGCATTTCAGGAGAGCAGATCTTCACAATGCTGTCTACGTCGGCGAGCACCCGCGCATGATGACCTTCTCGTCCAAGCTGGGCGGCGACGGTGGCAACGTCCAAACGCTCCTTTTCAGGAATCGACTCAGATTTGAACACATTCGCGATTACGATCTCATCGGCTATTGCCAGACTTCGGGCCAACTCGTCCTGAAAAACATTTCTTCGTAGAGTATTGGAACGCGGTTCGAGGATGGCCCACAGCCTGCGCCCAGCGTAGCGACTGCGCAGAGCGGTCAGTGTACCCGCAATCGCGGTTGGGTGATGCGCGAAGTCATCAATGAGGGTGATCCCATTCACTTCAGCCTTCACTTCCAGGCGCCGCTTCACGCTTTCAAATCGCTTGAGCGCATCCTTGATAACGCCCGCCGATATGCCATAATTGGCCGCCATCGCCGCGGCTGCGCTCGCATTCCAGACGTTATATTCGCCAGCCAGTGGAAATTCGAATTCTGCCAAGCGCTTTCCGCTACGAACAAGCGACCATGATGTGCTTTCGGCACCGAATTGCAATTGCTCGATGCGCCACATGGAGTCTTCTTTTCTTCCGTAGCGCTCGACCGGGCAAAAGGCGCGCGCTATGCAACGATTCACACTCTCGCCCGAATCGAAGGCCACAATGCGTCCGCGGCGAGGCACGAGATTCACCAGCCGTTTGAATGACGTTTCGACCGCGTCAAGGTCTTTGTAGATATCGGCATGGTCGAATTCGACCGATGTCAGGATGACTGAGTCCGGGAAATAATGCAGGAATTTCGGTCCTTTGTCGAAGAAGGCGGTGTCGTATTCATCGCCTTCGATGATGAAATGACGCCCGCTGCCCAGCTGGAAACTGCGATCAAAGTTTTCGGCAATGCCCCCAATGAGGAAAGATGGCTTACTCTCAGCAACTTCGAAAATCCAGGACAGCATGGAAGTCGTCGTAGTCTTGCCGTGCGTGCCCGCGACCACGATTACTTCTTTACCTTTCAGGAATTCGTCATGCAGCAACTGCGGCAGCGAGCAGAAAGGAATACGTTGATCGAGGACATGCTCAAGTTCGACGTTGCCGCGCGAGATAGCGTTGCCGATCACTACGAGGTCTGGTTTCGGTTCCAGATTCTGGGCAGCGAACGGCTGCGCCACTTGGATTCCCATAGAATGCAGAAAATCCGACATCGGGGGATACGCGGCTGAGTCAGAACCCGTCACGCGGAACCCGCGTTCGTTGAGCATTCCGGCGAGTGACGCCATCGCGGTACCGCAAATTCCAATCAGATGAATGCGCTTTTTATCAACCATGAACTAGACCTGAAAACAACTGAGCATCGCCGTTAGCGGCCGGCCTTCCTCTACCTGGTCAGCTCGGTCGCCGACTCCAGCGCCGTCACCCTGACTGCCGAACCGTCAGCCTCAAGTTTTACGTTCACTCCCATCGGCAATGTAATGTTCTGACCCGCAACGTGGCCCGAGGGCAGCCCGTATGCTACTGGAATGTTAAAACCACCCACAACCCGCATTACGATTTCTTTCAGCGTATAGCACTGACCTGGCGGAGGGGCACAGTCAAGCATCTCGCCAAAAATGATACCCCGTACTCCCGCAAACTTTCCGGCCAGTTTCAACTGCATCAGCATGCGATCGATCTGATAAGCCTTGGCGCCAATGTCTTCGATAAAAAAGATTGTGCCGTCGGTCTGAATCTCCCAAGGCGTTCCCAGCGAGGCCACCAGAATAGAAAGACAACCGCCATAAAGTCGTCCCTCGGCCGATCCATTCGCGAGGGACTCTACTTGCGAATCGGGAGCAAAATCGAGTCGTAGGTTGCCGCTTCCTTCTACTACCGCACGCCACGATTCGAGATGAACTCCATCAGGTCTTCCGAAATCGGCGGCCGCCATGGGACCGTGCAGCGTGACCAGACCGGCCGCATCTCCAAACCATGTCATCAGCGTTGTCAGGTCGCTGTAACCAATAAACAACTTCGGATGGGCTGTAATCGTTTTTATATCCAGCTTTGAGAGCAGATAATTCGACCCATATCCACCGCGCACACACATCACTGCCTTGATATCGTCGCGGATGAACATATGCTCCAGTTCATGCGCCCGGCGCTCCGCAGTGCCCGCAAAGTACAAGTCACGATCAAAAATGGAATCGTCAAAGACCGGTTCGTATCCCATCTGCCTCAACCCCGCGCAGCCTGCGTCAAAGCGCTCGCGGCTGAACGAACTCGCGGGCGCGATGATTCCGACACGATCTCCCGGCCGGAGCGGTTGCGGCTTGACCAGCGAAGGTTTTTCTGTGGGCAGCATGGGCTAACTGAACAATTCCCCCCGGCAAATCAGTTGCGCGGGACCACGAAGAAAAACCTGTTTTTCCCATCGCACAGTTTGCGTTCCACCCGGTGCATGCACTCGCACAGGTGAGTTCGCTCGTTTCGCAAAAATCGACGCAACCGCGGCAGCGCATGATCCCGTACCCGATGACTGGGTCTCACCCACTCCGCGCTCGTAGAACCGCACATCCAGATTCTCCGCGTCGCCCACCTTCACGAATTCCACGTTGATGCCGTACTTGAAATCATGGTGCTTGCCGATTTCCGCCGCTTCGCCCTGCCATCCTGGAACGAAATCGTGCATGAAAACTGTGAAATGGGGATTGCCCATTGACACTGGTATTCCACGTACTTCACCAAAAGCAACTTTGATGGAGAACTCATCGCCCACTTGCGGCTCCCCCATGTCGGTTTCAAATTCGAAACAGTTCTCGCTGAGAGAGGTCAACACGCAACTCTTCAGCCCCGCGCCGGTGCGTACCGTGACCCGTTCGCGCGGCTCTTCCGAACACAGATAAGCCGCTACGCAACGTGTGCCGTTGCCTGATATCTCGGCCTCCGATCCGTCAGCATTAAATAAACGCGCGCGGATGTCCGCATCCTGCGCCGGAAACAACCACTCGACACCGTCAGCTCCCACGCCGTTGTGGCGGTCGCAGACGCGGCGCGTAAACGCGCTCAAATCCGCAGGCGCGTGCATCCCGTCGATGATCAGAAAATCGTTGCCGCAGGCGCTTGCCTTCACAAAAGGAATCGCGATCATTCGGACTGCACCGGACCCAGCGGCGTCACGCTTTCAAAGGCAGCAGACTCCAGCAAAATCTTTACTATTCTGGCGTGCATTTTTCGCGTGCCTTCACATTCAAAATGAACTCGGACGTGCTCTGGAGTAGGCGCGATTTGGACGTTTTGCAATACCGAGTGGAGCGGCTCAAGCAGACCGTTCACTCGAATCGCTATCTCATCGGCGCTTGTCCCCGCCACTTCATAGGCATGAATCATGACTTTAAGGTTCAAAGCGCGCTCAATTATGCCAAGCAGTAACAGAACGCCGAGGATCAGAACAGTAGCGAAGACTGCGATCAGGTAGCGACCGCCACCCACCGCCATTCCCACTGAGGCGACAACAAAAATGGTCGCGGCCGTAGTGATGCCTGTAACCAGGTCGCCGCGCGCATGCAGTATGGAACCCGCGCCAATGAAGCCGATTCCGGGAATGATCTGCGCAGCGATCCGGGTGTGGTCACCGGTGTGCTCCGTAGCCAGTTGATCGGAGAGCAGCGTAAACATTGCCGCTCCCAGACAGATAAAAAGATTGGTACGCAGGCCGGCAGGGCGATGCTTACTCTCACGTTCCAGTCCGATCAAGCCCCCGAGGAGCGCGGCCAGGCAAAGCTTCGCGATGTCAACCCAGAGTAACGGCATCATTTACGTAATTAACGATCTAATTGCCTCGGATTTTAACATCGTGCGAGGTGGCCGCTGTCCCCGCTACAGGTTAGGCGGTTAACGGGCGTGATTACTACTTAACGTGCGATAGATGGTCGCTTCAGGCTGGCCCGTCACGCGCAGAATGGTGAAGGCCTGCAATTCACTTTTGTTGACCGCAGTTGCGACCGCATCGTGATCGAACGCGATAACGAAATCCGCATAACGCGCCGGATGCGCCAATGCCCGCTCCCACAATCCGCTTGGATCCGAAGGCTGCTTCCAGGGACGGTGGTTGCCTTCATTGATAGTCCGGGACAGCGGAATTCCCGCCTGCTCCCAAGCGCCGACGTGATCTCCGAGATACATAAGGAAGGTCGAATTCTGCGGCAGAGTCTTGAAAATCGCCGCCAATTGACGTTCAAGCAGGCTGCGTGTGCGCGAATTGACGACCGCTTCCTGAAGAGTCACTGGCACGGTGCGCCAAACCTGAACGTAGCTTACCGTAGCTGCCGCCACGAAGATCAGCGCAACTGCTGACCGGACCTTGGCGGTGCTGGCAAATTTCATCACCCCATAGGCCGCCATCGCCGCGAATACAGAAAATGCCGGCAGCAGTTCGATTCCATAACGCACGTTGTAGTGCGAATACGGCCACCAGTCTGGAAGAAAAATTGGCACGCCGCTATATGCGACCGACAGCATGTAAAACGGCACCGGGATCCACAGCAGCAAGACCGGCCACAACTTGCGCTGGAAGAGAACAACTACCGCCGTCCCGAAAATCAGACCTGCAACCCAGAAGAGCTGCAACTTTCCTGCAGCGACGTTCAGCTCCGCAGACTTCAAGTAATACTTGAAGGCGGTGCGCAGGTCATTCGCGCCCGGGTGTGGCGGCGTTCCGGGCACGCTCGTCTTTTGCTCAATCGCTTTGGCCGAATAGGGACCGTTCGCGAACTCCAGCGGGTTGTGATAAACCGCAGCGTTGTATCCTAGCCACAGAGCTGGCGCCGCAACCGCCAGCATTGTGAACTTCTTCGCGCCGGAGCGGAGCGACACAAAATTTCCAACCCATGCCAGCAAAACGACCAGCACGCTCATCGCTGCCGCCAGCAGCCATCCGTCATAACGCGTGAGGCAAGCACCGGTCAGGCAGACTCCCGACTTGAGTAGCGAAGAATTTGCCTTGACCGCCTCGCCTGCTACGCACTTTCGGATTGCGCCCACAAAGAAAGCAATAGTCCAGATGAAAAACGCGAGATATAGCGGCTCCGTCATCGCCGTCGTTTGCAGATAAATCAGATTCGGATTAAGCACGAATATCACCGCCGCGAGCCATGCCGCGAAGCGAGTGATGGGATCGCGCAGGTCAGGTAATACCGTTCGCACCAGCTGAAAAATTCCGGCAACGCTGAAAACATACGCCAACATAGACGGAATTGAGCCGCCGATTCCCGTCTGCCAAAGTAACCGTGAAAACAACAACGGAATCATAAGCAGATGTGGCAGTGGTAGCCAGACTGTTCCCAGTTGCAACAATCCCGGAGTTCGCGAGTCGAATACCCGGCGGGCGATGTTAATATGCGCGACCGCATCGCCATAAAGCAGCAGGTCTGATTTTTGCAGGTAGTAAAAAAACGACGCGATTGAAATCGACGCGGCCACCTGAAAAACCAAAAGGATGTCCCGATCAGAATGGGCGGGCTTGGGCTTCGCAGGCTTTTTCATCCCAGGTGGGTGAGCTCGCGGAAGACTTGAAAGCGAGCATCAATTTCGCCGCGAGTAAGCGACTGCAGCCGCTCCGTCCCGAAACGCTCGACGGCAAACGATCCCATAACACCGCCATAAAACAGCGCTCGCTTGATCACTTCGCGACTAATTTCCCGTTGCGAGGCGATATATCCCATGAACCCTCCGGCAAACGAATCACCGGCACCGGTGGGATCTATTACCTCGTCGATGGGCAGAGCCGGAGCGCGAAAAGGATGACTGCCAATCCCGAAGGCGCCTTCGCGAAAGAAAATGGTCGCGCCATATTCGCCATGCTTAATTACCAGCGCCTGCGGCCCCATGGAGAGAACCTTGCGCGCCGCTCGGGGCAGGTTGCGCTCCCCGGCCAGCATTTTGGCTTCGCCATCGTTAATCAAAAGAATATTTACCAGCCGCAATGTCTCGCGGAGTTCCTTATTCGCGCCCTGAATCCAGAAGTTCATGGTGTCGCCACCAGTGAGCCTGACATCTGAGAGCTCCAGGCGAACTGCCGACTGCAACACGGGATGAATATTGCCCAGAAAGAGGATCTGGGAATCCTTATATTCGGCGGGGATGCGAGGCTGAAATTTCTCGAAAACGTTCAGCTCAGTGAAGTCTGTCTTGGCTTCGTTCAGATTTTCCAGATATCGCCCACCCCAGCGGAAAGTCTTCCCTGCTGCGTGCTCGATGCCGCGGGTGTCCACTTTGCGTTTCTTGAGCACGCTCTCATGCTCGGCGGTGAAGTCGTTACCGACGACCGCGACTACGCGAACGTCCGTGAAATAACTTGCCGCCAATGCGAAGTAAGTGGCCGAGCCGCCGAGAACATTCTCGGCACTGCCGGCAGGAGTTGTGATGTTGTCAAAAGCGACGGAACCGACGGCGAGTATGCTCATGGAATTCTCACCGATCGCGATACGCAGAAAATAGTCATTGGAAGTGATTACCGTCTTTAATTTTTTGCCAATGAAATGGTTGAAACTAACTTAAGATCTCGACCAGGTTGGCCGACATAAAGAGTTTGAGTCAACGAGTGTTCCGAGTTGCGAGCAAATGTCTCCCGCCACGCAAATTTCTTTCCTGCAGACTCGTATTCTCCGGTCATAACAATCTGCCCGCCTTCCCACGTTACGGCAAAATTTGTGCAGCCTTGATCATTCATTTCGGTGTCGCACCAAATGCCTTGCAGGTCTTGCATTTTTCCGTTCCACCAGATGGCAGCGTAATCGTAGTAGTCTTTTCCGTCGATGGTCATCTGGTTCTCTTCGATAAGAGGAGTTCCCCCGGGACTGGTCCGCCATACCTCAACTCCCGTTGTAACACCGCCATTCGGGTGTTGAGAGCTCGATGGGCTCTTTACGGTATAGCGCCATACTCCCGATAGAGAGTGCAGCAACCTGTTCATTTTTGCGGTTGATGGGTCGTCCGCAGCGCTTGCGTTCACCGCGACGGTAGCGATCAGCAGCAGGCCGTACAATTTTGTGGTTGCCAATCCGGAGTCACCAATCACCCTTCCAGATACTTCCCCAAAATCAATTTCAATCTTTCTTTCGTCATCTGCGGAATTTTTGTCTTATCGGTCAGGATCGCATGCGCCAGTGCCGATCCGCACTTGCAGGCGCGATCTTGTGGCATCGCTGCCACTGCCTCGCGCACAACATTGCAGGCGTTTTCGGCATTCTTTAGCAGTACTGCGACGATCTGGTCGACCGTGACTGAATCATGATGCGGATGCCAGCAGTCATAATCGGTCACCATAGCGACTGTCACATAACAAAGCTCGGCTTCGCGCGCTAACTTTGCTTCCTGGAGGTTGGTCATACCGATCACGTCCATACCCCAGGACCGGTACAGGTTCGATTCCGCTTTAGTCAAAAACTGCGGCCCTTCCATGCAGACATATGTTCCACCGCTCTTGCCAACAACTTTGGCTTTCCTGCATGCGCCGGTCATTATTTCCGCCAGTTGTGGGCAAATGGGATCGGCAAATGCAACGTGCGCGACGACTCCATCGCCGAAAAAGGTGTCAACACGATGCCGCGTTCGGTCCACGAACTGATCGACCACCAAGAACTCACCTGGCTTGTGCTCTTCTTTTAACGAGCCGACCGCGGAAACGGAAAGAATTCGCTCAACGCCGAGCTGCTTGAATCCGTAGATATTGGCGCGGAAGTTGAGTTCCGTGGGGAGTATCCTGTGCCCGCGGCCGTGGCGCGCCAGGAATGCAACTTTCTTCCCTTCCAGCATACCGAGGACGTACGGATCTGAGGGCGGGCCAAACGGAGTCTCCTGCGCGACCTCATGGACGTCGGTGAGGCCGGGCATCGAATAGAGCCCACTGCCGCCGATAATGCCGATATCTGCTTGCGCCAAAAATTTCCTCTTCCAATGAAGTGAACGGTGATTATACCGAAATGATCTTGACAGGCGACGGCTCGTGACCGCTACTGCGCGGTGCTTGCCAGCACGGCTTTGCGGAACTGCTCAGTGATTCCAGAGTTTAGGCTTTCGGTGACCAATACTGTGTCACCCTTCACGGCAATGACTATGTCGCCTTCTGGCGTTTTCCAGGTGTGGTCGCCTCCGAGGGTGCGCAAGTCTTTCAAGTTCGCAGGAAGATTGTTGCCCGGCGCCGCTTCCAGATTTTTGTACCGCTCGGCCATGCCATGCGCGTACACACCAGCGAATTCTTCCGCGGCCTTCGCGCTCGCCCATCGGGAAACGAAGACCAGTCCCAGCATCCCCTGCGGATCACCCTTCGCGTGCACCGAGTAATAGTATCCGCCGCGCCAGTTCGGATAAATGTGGTGCGCAACTTCCTTCCCGGCGTACTGCTCGGCGAGAATATCCACGTCGAATTCGCCGATGGCCCCGATGTCGAAGCGCTCGTAATCCTTAAAAATCTTCTTGAAGTCTGGCAGCGGTAGCGGCGGAATGTGCTCTCCGGCCAAATATGTCTTCGGCTCCATGATTTCACGGCTGGTGCGTGGCGGATTCTGAAACGGTCCGGTGAAAGCCTTCTGCTTGCCCTGCGCGCGAAGCACCTCGGCCTCGAACTCCACGCCGTAACGGTAAGGGAACGTAAGCGATTCTTTCAGGAAGATTGGCGCATTCTTGAACTGAACTGAATCAGGCGTGCCCGTCTGCATATCTTCGTTCAGCATATCCACTATTTCGGGGGAGTCAGACACGTTGCGATGCATCGGCGCAAGCATGTAGTCGAGCAGAGTCACCATGGCCTGGCCTTCAACCACCGCCTGCCGCGCTTCACTGTTTTCATCTTTGGTAATGTCATCGGGTGTCAGATTGCGCTTGCTGTCGAGATCGTCCGAGCCCTTCTTCAACCATTTGTCCAACCCGAAGTTCTGATCTTGTAGCGCATGGGTCAGTTCATGCGCCAGCACCGGGCGTTGCAGTTCGGGCGAAACCCAGTCGAGCAAATTTACCGTCTTCGTTTTCGCGTCGTAGTATCCGGCAACTTGCTCTTCCAGCAGATCAACTAGAAAACTCTGCAGATTAAAATCTTTAGGCAGCAAACCGAATTTTTTCAACACCAGCTCGGTGCGGCGGAGGCGTTGCACGTCTTTGTCCTCGGCCATATTCTTTTTCAAATAGCTGACTACTTCGTCGCGATTGATCAGTCGCCGCTTGACGCCATGCTTGATCGGCAGGTCGGTATCTTTACTGGCGAAATCCAGAATGGTATCCACTTCGTGAAAGAGTTGTTCAGCCTGCTGCGGAGTGATCTTGGTTTCCGTCGTTTTGGAATCAGGCTTGGCAGATTTGTCATCATCCGGCTTTTCTTGATCGGACGAATTGTCTTGATTGGATGACTTGTCCTGACCAGAGTCCGCGTCATTGCCGCCGGCTGATGGTTTGGCTTTATTGTCGTCGTTTTTGGAATCGGGGCGGACGCTGGACCCCTGATCAGGCTTTTGCTGGGTCGCCGCCGGAGCTGATGATGGCGGCGCTGATTGTGCCTGCCCCAGCCCAACGTACGCGAGCGACAAAGACAGCAGCAGAAAAGCGAAAACCCGAATTATGCCGGGACGCGGCGGACGGAACATCCATCAACGATACTGGGGAAACGGGGAATGAACAAGAAGGCGCTTTCTCTTCACTTCACCCCTTTTTCCGGATTCCAACTGCCCTGCTCCTTGCGCACGAAGACAATCTGGCCGATGTGGTAGGCATTGTGAGCGCCGATATGAGCAATGTCGGACGACCACTCTTGCAGCTTGGATTCATCCGCGGACTCCACAATTTTTTCTAGATCTGTTAGCACTTCGTCCAACTGCTTCACGGTGTCGCTCCACTTTTTGGTGTCGAAGTTGTTGAAGGTCTCGTCGTTGTTGCCACTAAACTTCGCTTGCGGCTCGCCCTTGAACTTTGCCAGTTCGCGACGGTTCCAGAAGACCAGGTGATTGGCGAGCTGGCCGACGGAGTGATTGCCCTTGCCGTCGGTCCAACTGGCCTGCTCCGCGGTAAGCCCCTCAACAGCGGTATTCGCCGGGACGAACCATTCCGCTTTGTTGTGCGTCGAGCGCAGTTGCTCGAGCAGAATGCTCTTCAGCGTCGGCGCAGGTTTCTGATCTACGGCGAAAACGGGTAACGTCAGCACAATGGCCAGAACCAAATAAAGAAATTTCATGTCAATCTCCTTCTTCCGTCTTATTCGCCTTTGCGTGCTTTGCGATCTTTGCGTTTTAAGATCTTGTTTTTGGATCAACACAAGAGCTTTTAATCGCCGAGTCCGCAAACTCCCAAAGAAACAATCGCAACTTGAAACACTAAAAGCCGCCAACTACCGGCTGGCTTTGGTCATGCCAATGGTCTGCAACCAGCTCTCGACCAGCTCCGGCCAGCGTGTCACCGGTTGGTCGGTCCGGCGTAGTCCATAGCCGTGGCCACCTTCCGCATAGATGTGCAGCTCAGCTGGAACTTTGGCGTTTTTCAATGCGGCAAAGTAAGCGAGCGAGCTGTCGATGTAGGAGTGGTCATCTTCAGCCTGCACCACAAACGCGGACGGCGTCTCCTGTGTGACACGAATTTCGGGAGCAATCGCGAGGCTTCCTTCTGCAGCCGAAAGATACGCCGGATAGACAAGCACCGCAAAATCTGGACGGCAGCTCTGTTGGTCGGCGGAATCAACAGGGTCGTAAACCCGCTGCTCAAAGTGTGTGCTTAGCGCGGCAGAAAGATGTCCGCCCGCGGAAAATCCGAGTACCCCGATACGATGGGGATCAATGCTCCAGTCCGCCGCATGCGTCCGCACCATGCCAATCGCGCGTTGCGCATCCTGCAATGCAGCCGCTGATTTTGGATATGGCCCACTATCAGGAACCCGGTACTTCAGCAGCACGCACGTGACGTTGATCGAGTTCAGCCACTCGCAGACTTCGGTTCCCTCAAGGTCGAAGGCCAGAATGTTATATCCGCCGCCCGGAAAAACCACCACCGCCGCTCCCGATGGATCGCTCTTTGCTGGGTACAGAGTTATGGTCGGCTTGGAAACATTACCGAGCCGGATGATTGGTTTGCCGGCCACCAGGTAATCGCCGGGCTTGCTGATGTCGGCCTCCGCTTCCGCGGTTGGCTTCGTACCAGGCGCACCATGCGGCCAGAGATTGAGAGTGATTTGCCCGGAAGCAGGCTGCGGCGCTGGATCCTGTGATGACAATGCGGACGATGCTACCAGAGCAATCCCCAAAACGAAAAAACAGTGACGGTAAAAATGCAATCCGCTCATAGGGCAGCAATGATCGCATATTTCTTGCTTTCGTTCCTCGTGTCCTCTGCGAATTAAGAGCCTTCTGTAGAACTATGAAATCACGATAGTCAATGGTGGCTTCCGTGCGCCGTCCTTCAATTCGCGTTACAATACCGCCTGAGGAAGGGCATGCTGAGGCGCTGTTTATTGCTCGCATTTTCGCTTTTGCTTACATTCGCGGTGGCCGCGCCATGGGCTAGTTCCCAGCAGGAAGAGACGCGGGTTCCGGCTTTCCATCAGGCTCCGCCGGCCAATAGCGCAACCTTGCCGCCGATCCTGGGCAAAGAGCAACTATGGGGAGACAATGATCAGTATCCCTATCAGTCGCACGCCTATGAACTCGCGCCCAAGGTGCAGAATGTGCTTTATCAGCAACCGTGCTACTGCTACTGCGACCGCATGGGACATAAAAGTCTGCGCAGCTGTTTTGAGGGCACACACGGGGCCCAGTGCTCCACGTGCCTGAAGGAACTTTATTACTCGTATCAGATGACCAAGCAACACAAGACCGCGGCCCAGGTTCGCAAAGGGATCGTCGCCGGAGAGTGGCGGCAGATCGACTTGCAGTCAGCGGCCACAATCAATTGAGCATTGAATCATTGAGTGGTTGAATCACCAGGGAGTTGCATGCGTTCAATGTCCAGTGATGCAATGATTCAATGAGTCAATCAGGAAAAATTCTTCAAATGGCCCAGAAACCTACAGCCAAACACACATTGGTAGCCGACCCTCAGCTGACGCAGTTGCTGAAGGACTACGAGTCCGGGTTGCGCGCCATGCAGGAACACAAATACGACAAGGCCAAGACCCATCTGCAAAAGGTCGTTTCCGGCAATAACCGTGAACTCGCCGACCGCGCCGGCGTTCACCTGAGCGCTTGCAGCCAGCAACTTGAGCGCGGAGCTGCGCAATTCAAGACCACCGAGGAGCACTATGATTTTGTGGTGTCCTTGATCAATACCGGCGATTATGTGGGCGCGCGCGAGCACCTTGACAAGCTTTCGAAGCAGGTCCCCAAGGCCGACTATGTTGCCTATGGCCTTGCCGCTCTGGACTGCCTGACCGGGCACGCCGAAGATTCGCTCAAGAATTTAGCCCGCGCCATCAGCCTGAATGCTGCCCTGCGCTTTCAGGCGCGCAACGATTCGGATTTCCAGAATCTCTCTGAAGACCCGCGTTTTACCGAGTTGCTCTATCCCGACCCGGGTGGCGAAATTCCGCTTCCTCCAGAAGAAGAGGTCGGGGAACTCGGCTAACTGCACATGCCTCACGTCGCTTCACGCCCGCATATAGCCGGCGCGCGCAATTTGCGCGTGGTGGCCATCGGGGGCGGCACCGGACTATCCACTCTTCTAAAAGGCTTAAAGAAATACGTCGATGGCCACTCATTCGCCGCGGATTCTCCTCGCATCTCCGAACTCAGCGCCGTAGTAACCGTGAGTGATGACGGCGGCTCCAGCGGTCGGCTCCGCAAGGACCTCAACATGCTTCCCCCAGGTGACGTGCGCAACTGCATTGTGGCTCTTTCGGAAGATGAAGCCCTGCTTTCAAAACTTTTCCAGCACCGCTTCGAAAAAGGTGGAGACCTCGGCGGCCATAGCTTCGGAAATTTGTTCCTCGCCGCCCTCACTTCCCTGACCGGAGATTTCGGCGAAGCGGTTCGCCTTTCATCCGAAATTCTCGCGACTCGCGGCCATATTTTTCCCTCGACTACAGCGAACATTGAACTCGAAGCGCTGATGCAGGATGGCACCCGTGTCCGCGGCGAAACTCGAATCACCGCGAGCAAGGGCCGGATAGAAGAACTTGTCCTGGTTCCACCCGATCCGGCTCCGCTTCCGCAAACCCTGGAGGCCATTGCTCGCGCCGACCTGATTACCGTCGGCCCCGGCTCTCTTTTCACCAGTTTGATTCCGAATCTGCTGGTGCGCGGAATGTCAGCCGCAATTCGGCAATCGTCGGCGACCAAGGCCTATATCTGCAATTTGATGACGCAGGCAAATGAAAGCTTGGGCCGTACCGCTGCCGATCATATTCGCGCTTTGAACGATCATGCCGGATGCCAGATTTTAGACTTTGCGCTCATCAACCGCACCCCGCTGTCTGACGATCTCAAGGCAAAGTACGCCCTCGAAGGCGCATCGCAGATTATAGGGGACCTGGACGCCATCGAAGCTACGGGAGTGTGTCCGGTATTGGGAGATTATCTCTGTGAAGATGGCGTGGCTCGGCACAACACCGATAGCCTGGCAAAAGACCTGCTTGAACTGCCCGTGCAAGCTTCACCTGGAATCAGGTCATCGCCGGCTTCGTCATAGTTTTCTTTTGGATGCTTCGTATTTTGCAGCATGACCATGAATTCGCTGGAGGTTTTTTCATGAAAGATTGGTTTGCGAGATTGGCATGTGCTTCTATTCTGCTCGCGGTCCTGACACCCGGCTTCGCCCAGACTCAGCAAGACGCAGGGTCCGAACACGGCGTCATCGCCGGCGATATAGACCGTTCGGTCAAGCCGGGGGACAATTTTTTTGAGTATTCCAACGGCGGGTGGCTCAAGCGCACCGAGATTCCGGCGGACCGTGGCAGCGTCACTGTCTTCTCGCTCCTGAACAATATGGCAGTCAAGCGCACGTCGGGATTGATTGAGGATATCGCCAAGTCAAATCCGGCTGCTGGAAGCGGCAATCGCAAGGTTGCCGACCTGTATGACTCCTACATGAACGAAGCAGGAATCGAGACCAAAGGTATGGCGCCCTTGAAGCCGCATCTCGACCAGGTCAGCGCCATCCGTAATCGAACCGACCTGGCAACGTTTTTTGGAGAGAATCTGCGCGCCGACGTCGATCCTCTCAACAACACAAATTTCCACACCCCAAATGTGTTTGGAGTATGGAGCGCGCCGGATTTCAGCGACTCGGACCATTACACCGCTTACCTGTTGCAGGGCGGAATCGAATTGCCCGACCGCGAATACTACCTGAGCAATAGTGAGCACATGAAGGCATTGCGCACGCAATACCAGCCCCATGTGGCAGCTATGTTTAAACTGGCGGGATTTTCGGATCCCGACGCCCGTGCCGCACGTGTCGTGGAACTGGAACATGCGATAGCGGAAAAGCACTGGAGCTTGTCGGAAGATCAGGATGTTCACAAGGCGAACAACCCCTGGAAAAAAGCGGATTTTGCGGTGAAGGCTCCAGGGCTCGATTGGAAAGTATTTTTCCGCTCCGCGGGTCTGAATAAGCAGGCTAACTTCATCGTTTGGCAGCCAAGCGCAGTAATGGGCGAATCGGCATTGATAGCGTCTGCGCCGCTCGATAGCTGGAAAGACCTCCTCGCCTACCACCTCATCGAACAATATGCGGCCGTGCTGCCGAAATCTTTTGCCGATGAGCACTTTGCTTTTTTTGGCAAGGTGCTATTGGGCACCCCGCAGCAGACACCGCGTTGGCAACGTGCAGTGAATATGGTTGATTTCATTCTGGGCGATGAGGTCGGTAAATCCTATGCCCAACACTATTTTCCGCCCGAGGCGAAAGCCAAAGTTCAGGCTATGGTTACGAATATCATCGCGGCTTTTCGTAAGCGCATCGAGGCATTGACCTGGATGAATCCTGCGACCAAGGGCGAAGCTATAGCCAAGCTCGACGCTCTCTATGTCGGAATCGGCTATCCCGACACCTGGGAGGATTACGCCGGTCTTGAAATTACGCCCGATGATATTTTCGGAAATCTGTGGCGAAGAAACGAATTTGAATACAAGCGAGCAACTGCGCGCTTAGGCAAGCGGGTTGATCGTCGTGAATGGTCCATGACCCCGCAAACCGTCAATGCGGTAAATCTGCCGTTGCAGAATGCGTTGAATTTCCCGGCAGCAATTTTGGAGGCGCCATTCTTCGATCCCAAGGCTCCGGACGCATTCAATTACGGCGCGATTGGTTCGATTATTGGACACGAAATAAGCCATACCTTCGACTCCGAGGGCAGCGCTTTTGACGCCAAAGGGGCGCTACGCAATTGGTGGACGCCCTCCGACCTCGAACACTTCAATGCTTCTACTGAGAAGCTTGTTGCGCAATACGATTCCTATCATCCTTTCCCCGATTTATCACTGAACGGAAAGCAGACGCTCGCGGAAAATATCGCCGACCTGGGCGGACTGGCCGCGGCCTATGATGCGTATCGCGCTACCCTGGCAGGAAAGTCAGCCCCAGATCAGGACGGGTTTTCCTCCGACCAGCAGTTCTTTCTAGGCTACGGCCAGAGCCGGAGAGGCAAGTCTCGGGAAGCTGCGCTCCGTCAACAAGTCGCGACCGACCCCCACTCACCCTCAGAGTACCGCACCGACATGGTGCGCAATATCGATGCCTGGTATAGCGCCTTCGATGTTCAGAGCGGAGAACGGCTTTATCTTGCGCCAGCTGACCGGGTGACTATCTGGTAAGGGTGAGCGAAGTCAGACGCGCACCTGCTACGGTAGAGCGTTCGTGTAGCACGGCCCGTTCGTGGGCTGGGTGGGCGGCGTCGGCGGAGTCAAGTTCGGCTTCCCGGCGAAATCGAAAAAGTAGCTGATGTCCGGCTCGTTCTTATCTCGCTCTGTCAAGGGTTGAACCCCAAACCGCTTTTCGATGAATGTAAGGATGGCCGTCGTGTCCATGTTCGTGTGGTCCACATAATGTGCTTTTGAGAACGGAGACACCACAAAGTTTGGCAGCCGAAAACCAGTGTAAACAAAATCGCACATGGGGCCGGGCGTCGCCGTGCATGTGTCATTTGTTCCAAGCACCGGCGGGATTCCGTCGGGTGACACCGTTGCAACCGGCGGAACATGATCGTAGAACCCGCCACCTTCGTCATAGGTAAAGAAAAACACCGAGTCATCCCAGTTGCTGCTCGCCATCAACGCGTCGATGACAGTTTTTACATACGCAGCGCCCTTTTGGATGCTGATCCCAGGTCCTGGATGTTCATCCAGTCCCGCTTTCGAATCTCGGTCGATAAACGCCACCTGCGGCAACGTCCCGTTCTTCGCATCGGTGAAGTACTGCGACATGGGTACAATCTTCGTACCGGTGAATTTCGCGAAAATTGGGAAAGGCTTCAGCGAGCTGCCATTGGGATAATCCGGTACGTAGTTCTTCCAGCTAATACCCTTCTGCTCCAGTTCATCGAATATGGTGTTGATTTTGACCTGCGTCAACGGCTTATTCACTACTCCGTGCGACGTTGCCGCCATCGCATAAAGACGGCTGGACGGAGTGTTGCTCATGAGCGGCGAGAACCAGGCGTCCGACATGGCGAACTGCGTTGCCATGAAGTAGTAATAGGGCAAATCCGAATCGTCGTAGTAGCCCATTACCCGCTGGCCATTGATGTCAAAGCCTGGAGGAGTAGTGTTTCGCGAATTGTTACCGGCAGAATTGGCATAGCCGTCCATCAATGGCGTCGCTGTCGTCGGAGCAAAGTGGTTCCAGTCGTTATGACTCTCGTTCCAATACGAGCTCAAGTCCTCCGTGCACATCGAGAGCATGTGAAAAGGCGTAAACATCGTGGAGTGGTCAAAGGCTAGCTCGGAGGCAGTCGCGGGCGTGCCATTAACATCCGGTCCGTAGCCCTTCGATTGCCGGTACGCATTCAGCTGCCCAAAATAGCGATCGAAGCTCTGGTTCTCCTGCATCATGAAAATGATGTGGTTTACTACGGTGATATCCGCTGGCGGAGGAGGCGGCGTTTGCGACGGAGGTGGAGTCGTTGGGTCCGTATTTGGTGCCATTCCCCCACAACCTGCCATGATCAGGCAGAATGCCAGCGCGGCGATCATTCTCAATGGTTTACTCATTCGTTGGATTTCGATGAATCCGGCAGCTCACCAGTTGTCTTAAAGAGCCCCTGGATTGCAATTCAGCTCTAACCGTGTTCTCCTACCTCGCGCCTATGCGTATTGCTGATGCCCAACATGGCTCTCAGTCCCGCCCCTTTCATGCCGTCACCGCCGGGTTCCTGGGATGGACGCTAGACGCCTTCGACTTCTTTGTCGTTGTCTTTCTTGTAGATACATTGGCCGGGCAATTTCGTGTTTCCAAAGCCAATATTGTTTTCAGCATTACAGCGACATTGGCCATGCGCCCAGTCGGCGCCATTGTTTTCGGATTGCTGGCTGACCGCTATGGGCGCCGCATTCCGCTGATGGCGAATGTAATTTTTTTCTCCGTCGTCGAACTTCTGTGCGGATTTTCTCCGAACTACACGGTGTTCCTCATCTTGCGCACGGTCTATGGAATCGGCATGGGCGGCGAGTGGGGCGTAGGCGCTTCTCTCGCGATGGAGGCTGCTCCCAATAAGTGGCGAGGCATTCTTTCTGGAATTCTGCAGAGCGGATATTCCATCGGTTATCTGCTGGCTGCACTCGCATCCCGTTTCATTGAACCGCATTTCGGGTGGCGGGCAATGTTCTGGGCCGGAGGTATTCCAGCGCTGCTGGCTTTATATATCCGATCTTCGGTTCCGGAATCGGAGGCATGGAGGCAAAAGCGAGCGCCCACAACAAAGGCAATTCTGCTGGTAGTGCGAGGTTACTGGAAATCGGCGATCTACCTGGTGCTGATGATGACGCTGATGATGTTCCTGTCGCACGGCACGCAGGACTTGTATCCCGATTTTCTGAAATCCACGCACGGCGCCGCTACCAAGACCACCGCTTACGTTGCCATCTGGTACAACGTCGGCGCGGTTGTGGGAGCAATCGTCTTTGGGCGATTATCCGACATTTTTGGGCGACGACGCGGGATGATTGCGGCTTTGTGCTTATCGCTCGCTACAATTCCGGCCTGGGCATTTTCGAAACCTATGCTGTTGATTGCCGCCGCCGCTTTCATCATGCAGGCTGGAGTACAGGGGGCATGGGGAGTGATTCCGGCACATCTGAATGAGTTGTCGCCAGACCAGACCCGCGGATTGCT
>Ga0134126_10002636_pt1 | contig 22567 bp, 31 predicted proteins | sample KB31752_FD_96881 | JGI IMG/M metagenome (GOLD analysis project Ga0134126, IMG submission 96881) | Terrestrial soil microbial communities with excess Nitrogen fertilizer from Kellogg Biological Station, Michigan, USA - KB3-175-2 | ecosystem: Environmental > Terrestrial > Soil > Unclassified ... | reverse complement strand
GCCCGTGGATGAGCACACGAACGGCGTTGTGCCGGTGGCTGCCCGGAGGGTGGCCAGCGGCACGTATCGACGCAGGAGCGGCGCGGAAGGCCGACAGGCCGCACCGGGTCGCCCTGTCCACGCGGGGCAGTGGTGATCGCCGGCGGACGATTTGCGGAGTCAGCAAAAAGGGCGCTTGCGCGCCCTGTGTGGTGTCACTGACTGGTCGAGCGGCTCAGGCCGCGTTGCGGACCCGCGCGCCTTTGGTGCCGATGTGAACGACGCGGGGGAGCGTCGAGGCTTTTGCAGTGTCCGGCTGTGCCGGCACGAGCTGCTTGCGCAGGGCCGCGCGATAAGCGGCGAACTCGGGGTGATTATCAAAGAACCCGAGCAAGGCACTTTCGACGGCCTGCTGCTGGGTGGGTGCATTCGTAAGATCACCCTGCTCCGCGAGGAACTTGCAGAATTGCGCGAGCTGCCGTGCGGCCACGCCTTCAATGATCAGGCTATACACGTTTTCTCCCTTCTTCCTATCTGGGCCGAGCGTGACGCGCGGTCCGTACGAACGTAGTGCCAAAACGCACTGCCAAAGCAATAACCAACAGCTTGAATTATCGGCACCGAAATCGTTTTTTTGAGTTGCAAAACGGACGATTTGCAAAAAAATTCACGAAATTTTCTGAACGGGTCGTGTGTGACCGCGATCACATAACGTGTCTGCTCTGCGTGATAAATGCGAACTAGGTCGCATCTCGGGCCGCTTGACGTGCCGGGCGGCGGAAGGTGGCTGCGCCCCCTCACTCAGTGGGCGGCGCAGCGATCCTCAAAGCGCCATTCCTTGATGCCGCGCTCCGCGAGGTTCTCGCAGAGCGTTCCGAGCGTTTTCCAGTGGCGCTGCAAGCCGCGCACGGTTTCGATGACCTCGCGCTTACTGATCGTCTCGACGGTAACGCTGAAGCCCTCGGGCGTCGGGGATACAAGTACGTCCAAGATGATCCCTTTGTCGACGAGCTGGCTTAGATGATCGAGCGTCATGAATGTTCCTCGCTCGATCACGCCACCGTGTCGCTCGACACGGGGTCAAGGTCATCGTTTGCCGGAATCTCGATGCCAAGCTCAAGCGCGTGCTCGCTGAAGTCGATTTCAACGACGCTCTCGCCCTTCGGCACTTGGTGCTTGCCGAACGTTTGCGCGATGCAGACCATGTCCGAGACATCGGCGACGCGCTGCAAGTCCGAAACGGTTAGTGGCGAGGACTGGATACCGGCGTGGTCAACGCGGCGGAAGATGCGGATGTCGTCGTACGGGATCGGCGAAGTGCCGTAGGGGTGATGAAGCCATAGGCACTGGTTGTATCCGAGCGCCAAGTCCGATGCACTGAAGTCGTCGGCATCGTCGCTCGACTGGAAGCTGCCGTAGCGCACTTCCAGAATCCAGTCATCGAGAAGCCACATGGTGTGGCTGTAGAACGTGTCGCGGCCCGTGGCACGTTCAGTGCGGTCCGGTCGTGGCGTAGTCATGATGAAGCCCCTGTTAGTGTGATGCGGCATGACCGGCAATTCGCGCTCCGCGCAAATAGCGCGAAGCAATCGCGCGCAAGACGCGATGACGCTTGGCTGCCAGCGGCTGCCGAAGTCGCGACGAATCGCAGTCACGTCGCCCTCGATGAGGTACGAGCGCAGTTCCGACGCCCGGACGTCTGGCCAGCGCGTGATCCCGCAGACGATGTACTCGGTAAGCAGCTCCCTCCATGCGTCCGCATCGCTGTGCAACGCTGGGAAGGAACCGCCAAGCACCGTGTCGGCGGTTACGGCGGCAGCGGTCGGTGTTGGCTTTCGTGGTGGCATGGAAGGTGCGCATGGTATCCGTGGGTGGCGCCATGGCCGTCGACAGTGCGAACGGCCATGGCGGCGGCGCAATCACTGCTGGTGGTCGTCGGCGCCGTTGCGCTCGGTGCGCGGCACGATGACGATTTGCCCGCTAACGGACAGGCCCGGCGTGATGTAGAGGTTCAACCCCTTGCCGGACTTCGACGGGAAGGCGGTACCGACCTCGTGCCACTTCCGCTTTTCTTCGCCGTTCTGTTCGTACTTCTCGACGATGAAAGCGTCGTGGATTTCCGCTTTCGCCTGCGCCGGTTCCGGCGCCTTCTGTGATGCTGGCTTGGCCATGATGTACTCCGATGACGCGCCGTTAGCGGCGCTGGTTGAAGCCGCCGGAAGTGGCGGCAGGAAGGTCATGCACAGGTTGTTGTGCATAAGTCTGTGCATGACAGGTCACGCGGCTTGCGCCGCGCACCCCGCGACGGAATGACGCGAAATTGAGCACCGTCGAGGGGCCGTCTGCGAGGCTCACTGCGAGCACACCGCGTACGAAACGAAACACGAATAGCCTTCGGCGCCGCCGGCGATGACGGACCATCCGTTGCCGTTCGGAAAGCTGCCGTCAGGCGCGTTACCGACCGCGCTCGATGATGTGCTGCCGCCGTAAATCGGCTGATAGGAGGTCAGGTGGTAGCCGCCGCCGGTCAGGTGATAGCCGGCTGGGCACATCGCGGTAATGATGGTGCCCGTGTATCGGTCGCCGCAGCCTTGGCCCGACTGAGTGGTGGCAGTGGCGGCGCCGGCGCCCGTAGGCTTCCAGACGCCCCCGATGCACGCGACCATGCCGCTTCCGTCCGAAGCTCGGGCAATTTGCCCGTCCGGCGAGCAGCCCCACCCTTTATTCGCGACGCCGTTGACCTGAGCGTAGCTATTGGTGATCAGTTGCCCGTTCGACGTGACGGTACCGGAGGTGTACGAGTTACCTTGGACGGTTTCGCTGCCCCGGATGAGCTCGTTGCCGTTGATCGTCTCGCTCCCGTTGACCTGCACGTTGCCGCCCACGGTCAAGCTGCCGACAGCAGTCGTGTTGCCCGTGACGTAAAGGTTCGCGGTGCCGCCGCCGCCAGCGGTGCCTTGCAGGTACACCGTTCCGCCGTTGGCGGCCGTGCGCAGGGCCATATTCGTGCTATCGCCGTAGTAGCGGCTGCCGCCGATATTGATGGCGTTGCCGCCAAGCGGGAAGTTCAGGGCGCCCGACGTGTCCAAGTAGGCGCGCAGCCCGCCGCCGCTGTTGTCGTAGAACAGCAGCGAACCCGGAACACCAGCGCCCCAACCTGTGCCAGCGACCGCAAACGACCAGTTGTGATTGGACGAGCTATTGTTGATGTACAGGCCGGACGAGTTGGTGCTTGAGCCGTCGATGGTGAGGCCGTTGACGTTGGGGCTGGAAATGTGGACTGCACCCGCGTTGGTAAGCGCGTGCGTGTTCATATTGATGTCTTGGTTCATCGTGCTGTGCGCCGCGATACCGTCGTTATCGCGATGCAGATACACGTCCGTCGTGGTCTGTGTTTGCTTGAAGACCGCGACGGCCACGTGGCCGGGCAAGGCGCCGTAGCCGTAGTTGGAGAGCGCGATGGGGTTGCAGGTGCCTTGCGCACACTGAATCACGCTCGGCGAGCTGTTGGAGATATAGGCGCCCTCGCCGTGCATGCTCGATACATCGTTCGCGATGTCGATGAGCTCGCCGTCGTTGATCGAAACGCCGCCGGTGCCAACAATGATCGGTTGCGGAATACCGGACGCCGGCGTGATCCACGAGACATTCAGCGTTTGGCCGTACCGGTTCGTCGGGCTGAATCCGGCCGGAAGTGATCCGGCCGCAATGAGCTGCGCGACCGAGCGCGTGTAGGGCGTCGACGGGCCTGACGCTCCGGTGATCGTGGTGAGATAAGCGCTTTGGTAGGCAATGGCGCCGTCGCTCAGGTCGACGAGTTGCCGTGCCGTGGCAGAAACACGCGTCGCGCGGACGCGGTTCATGATCAGCGGCGCCGCGATCACCATGATGAACATGAAGGCGACGATGGCGAGCATCGTGTCGGTCAGCGCCCAGCCGCGTTGCCGGCGTATTGAAGTGTTTGACTTGGTCATTGGATCACGCACAGGTCGTTGGCCGGGATGCCGGCGGGGAGGGTGGCGACGGTGTTGCCGATGCCGTCCGAGAGGGACGTGCCGCTCGATATGCCAGTGACCATGCCGCCAGCGCGAATTGCGCCCAACACTGCCGCGCGGTCGGGCACGTTGGCGGCGGTCATGCACGCGTATGACGTGCCCGACTGCACCACCAGCAGTGCGCCGGGAGGCGCGGCGTACCACGACGGCGCTCCGGCGGTGGCAAGTGGGACGGGGCCGTTAGTGCTCGCGTGCGATTGCGCGTAGGCGCTGCCGAAGGTCGACAATTGTTCAATCTGCCGACTGACGAGCACCACGCGGGCGTTATGGAGCACCACGTGATCGTGCGCGGCATTGAGGCTCGCGATCCAAAAGAGAAAAGCGAGCGCGATTGAAGTTAGAGCGAGCTGGATCATGACATCGGCTCCCGGCGGTTACCCGCGCGCCCGTTGGGCGTGGAAAAGGTCGCGGTCGCGCTGGGCATTGATCAGGCCCGTGAGCTGTTCGACTTGCCCACTGCGAATCACGTTGCGGATGGCGTTGCTGTCCACGGCGTTCGTCAGGTCGAGCACGTCCGCCTCAACGCGCATGCCCGCTTTACGGCCGCCGGGAAATTCGACGGCGACAAGGCGTTGATGGATCACGACAGAGAGGGCTTTGGCCACCGCATGCCGGGCAGCCTCAAGGCTGGACATGCCATCGGCAGCCAGCTCGATGAGGCGGAGGATGGTGTCCACCAGCGTCGAACCGTGCGTGGTCCCGATGACGAAGCATCCGGCCTCGGCCATGTCGAAGGCGGTCGCGGCGTTGGACGTGCTGCCGGCGACATCACGGCGCCGAACCTCGCCGAACAGCATGGTGTTCATGCCCCAGCGCATCGCGCGTTGCGCAGCCTTGGAATATCCACTCACGCCTTCAACCGGCTGGACATATAGGCGGCCGGCGCCGTATTTGCCGGCAAGGTCGAACTCGGGCGGATCGGCCAGCACCACGCCATCCGTCCCGGTCTGTTCGACGCGGTAGATGGTCATGACGTTGGCCGACGTGGTTTTGCCGTTGCGCTGCGAGCCACCGATGATCACGAGGCCGCTGGCATTGGGATCGCGCAGCAGCTTGAGGATGTTGTCGCTCAGGCCGAGCGTGGCGATGTCAGGCAGCGTGCCGCCGGCGCGATTCAGCACGAAGATGCGACGGAAGTCGACATCCTCCATGACGCCGACGCGGTACATGATGTTGTCGTGCTGCAACGAGAATTCCGTGACGTGCTGCTGCGCCACGATTTCCGCGCACTTTGCGCGGATCGCCTCGATGTCGTCCATGTACTCGGTTGGCATGGAGAGGCGGGGGGCGTTGCCGCCCCCGCGCTCCCGATACTCGACGTGATCGGGCGCCACGAAAAGGTCCGTCATCACCAGATCGCGCAGTCGATTCGTCATGGCGGCCGTCAGTAGGGCAAGACGAAGGCAACGGTGTTGCTGTTGCCGCCGGCGTTGCAAGCCGTACCGGCGTTGCTCACGGCGCCGACCGTGGCGCCACTGCCGTTGATGGTGGTGGTCGCGATGTTGAAGGAGGACGACCCGCCCTGCGCGACGGTCGCGCAGCCGTCGTTCGGCAGACCAGCGTCGGAGAGGGAGAAGCCCGAGCCGGTGCTCGTGATGGTGACGGAACCGCCGTAGATGTTCGTCAGTGCGGTGGCGCCGGACTTCTTCCAGCCGGACGGAACCTGATCGAGATTGATCAGGCAGGTGGCGAGGTTCGTGCCGGACGTGCCGTAACCGTTGGCTTGCGCGCAATGGCTCTGGATGTTGCCGACCGCCTGCACGATGGCGTCGTTCTCGGCGCTGCTGCGGCTGTCGCTGGTGACAAGGTGGTAGACGCCGTACACGACGGCGCCGACGAAGATGCCGGCGATGATGCCGAGCATCACGTCGACCAAGCCCCAGCCGCCTTGTACGCGGCGGGCGAACGGACGGAACTGCTTACGGCGCTGCATATTGCTCATGGGTTGCTTCCTCTGTGGTTATTGGTACGCGGCTTTGATCGACGGCCCGATGCCCATGGAGCCCGCTGCGATCAGGAGAATCACGCCAATCACGATCACCTGTGCTACGAGACGAATGATGTTGGCGCTCTTGCTGATTGCCCGGACGCGCAGTTCCAGCCAGCGGCCGGTGTAGCGTTCCAAGGCTTCAGCGAAGTTCTTTTGGTCGGAAATCATTTGCAGCGATGCAATGGTTTTCCGGTCGGGGAAGTTGAGCTCGGTGTCGCGCAGCGCTTTGCCGAGACGCTGGCCACCACGCAGGCAATCGCGCGTGGTTTCGGCGATGTTGGAGAGGTAGGGCTTGGCGTTCTCCGCCAGCCGCTTCAGGGCGCGCTCAACCGCGATCCCGCTGGGGAGCATCACGGTCATGCCGACCATGAAGGTGACCGACTGGCGGATGCGGTAGATGTTGAAGATCGGCCAGCCGTCGAGCTTGGTACGGAAGGGGCCGATGTAATTCGGCATCGCCCACCGGATGGCAACGAACAGCGCAGCGAAGACAATCAGGCCGACAAACTGATAGCTCTGAACGCCCATGCCGGCTTGGATCATGTACTTCGGGGCGCCCTGCCACTTGTCGAGCGGTAGCAGGTCGAGCATCTGCGGTGTGATGAAGTAGGCGAGGATTTCAAAGACGCCCAGCGACATCACCCACAAGATGATCGGCTGGGCTAGGATCGCAAAGAGCGTCTTGTTGATGTTCTGCAATTCGGTCAGCGCCCACACGATGCGCGGGAATACCGTGTGAAGCTCGCCGGCTTCTTCACCCGCCGCGATGAGCACGCTCTCTTGATCGGAAATCCAGCGCTCCATGGCCACATGGAGCGGGAAACCTGCCTTGATTAGATCGAGGGTCTGACCGACGACGACGGCCATCGGCTCGTGGGGCTTCTGCCCCTCGTAGCTATGGATTTCGTAGAGCTTCGCGAGCACTTCCTCAAGGCTCGCGCCGGTGGACAGGTTGGTACCGAGGTCGTCGTAAAACTGGATACGCTCATCCACGTTGAACTGCATGCGGATGATCGCGTCCTGTAGGCGCGCAATGGACTGGTACTTGGAGTCCACCGCCAAGGCGCTACGGAGGCGCTCGATGCTCTCCGGGATGGCGCGAAAGGCGCCGGCCAGACTAGCCATACACGAACTCCTTGTTCATGTCCGGCGCGACGTTGAAGTCTTCGTTGTCTTGGTTGATTTCGTTGACGTCGTATCCGGCAACGCGGGGATCGACGATGCCCTGATTGATCAGCCGGCGCACGTGCATGACCTTCGTGCGGCCCTGCATCGTGTTGATCCAGTGCAGCCGCGCCCCTACCGCGCCGCCATCGGCGTACGCTTTGAAGTAATCAAGCGTCGGCTTGACGAACTCCATGGCGGGGGTGCGGCCGACGTTGCCCTCGCCTTCGCAGTTCTCGCACGCGGCGCCATGTCGGTCGTGCCCGAGCCCGACCCGTGCTCGGTCGAAGTCGATGAAATCGGCCCATAGCTCGCGCTCCGCCTGCGACAGCAACTCAAGGTGGTCCTTGAGCGGCGCAGCGCAGACCGGGCAGACCGTGCGGATCAGGTCCATGTTGAGGATGGCCACCGTCTGCGAAGGATCGAAAAGCTTGAGGCGCGACACGCCGAAATCGACGTCCAGTCGGAGCAGGGCAGCGTCAACAGAGTTGACGTGCAGGGTCGTCATGCAGAAATGGCCAGTAGCCGCCATTTCGTAGACGAACCGCGCTGCATCGCCGTCGCGAGCCTCGCCGGGGAAGATCACGTTAGGCGCCTGTCGTAGCAGAGCGCGGCCGGCACGTTTCCATGCGCGCGGCAAGTCTTCCTCGTCTTGGTGGTCGACCGGAAGGAAGCCTTGCATGATGGATTCGCCGATCATTTCGTACTCGACCGGGTGTTCCACGGTGAAGATGTCTTGGCGGTCCTTGTGATAGCGAGCGCGCTGCTCAAGGAAGACCTTCGCCAACGTGCTTTTGCCGCTACCGGTCGGGCCGGTCACGAGGAAGACGCCGTAGCGCTTGCGAAGCAAGCCCTTCATGCCTTCGACAACGTGATCCGGGTAACCGGAGTTGTCGATGGTCTTGGTGATCTTCTGTTCTTTCGGGATGAGTCGCGAGGTGACGCACAAGCCTTTCTGCTTGAGCGGGAACGTTGAGATACGGGCGTTGGCCAGCCCCGCCTTGATCGCGAACTCATGGCGAAGGTTGGCGTCCTGATACTCCCGTTCGCGGAGCTGGACGCCGCCTTCGTCGGTCATGGTGTTGTAGAGCGAGTTTTGCAGCAGTCGGGCGTGGTCGCGCGAAATCGGCTTCTTCTGAAAAGCGAGGTTGTCCTTCTTGAAGCGAATCACGCCATGGTTCTCATGCACCACGATGCGCATTTCGCTGGCGCCGATTTCGCGGCCGTATTTGTAGTAGCCGACGACTTCTTCCTGCCGCGCGATTTCTTTCTGATCGACGTCGTCGCCCTTGCCACGCGTGTGCTCATGTATGAGCTTGGCGTCGGCGTAGATGGTTTCGTAGTCGATTTTCCGCGAGAGCGCAGCGAACCGGACGCGCTGCTCGTAGCTCAAGACGTGTGGCTGATCCTGCCGCTCGGTTGAAATCAGCAAGGCGCCTGTCGAGCCCTCGACGTCGACGATAAAGCACATGTCCTGCCTGTAGGCGCGTTCGTCGATGTAGAACGGCGTGCCCGGCTCGCTGGACAGGGTCCGGGGGAAGCGAACGATGAGGTCAACCTTGGCGTCCATGGTCGCGCCCTCAGTTCTGCCCGGCGCCAACGGCACCGAGTGGCGGCTGTTGCGAGAAAATCACCTGCCCGTTGTTGTTTTGCTGGGCCGAAGCGGGCTTGATCGGTGCGGATGAGTTGCCAAGGTCGTAGACGTGGCCACCACGGCTAAGGCGGACGTGGTTGAGCTGGACGGACACGATCTTGAATCCGCCGTAGATGGTGTCGCCGGCGCCGCCCTTGTCGGTCGCGCCATTGGGGAAGACGAATGAAGCGTGATCGGCCCGTTCACCGCCGTAGTAATCGGTGACGGTGGGAAGCTCTTGGCTGGTCTGCGCGGGTGTCGCGTTGATCGTGCCGGCGCTGTACTTGGACCGGGCCTCGTCGAGCTTCTCCTGTGCTTTGGCTTCTGCGACGGCGGCGTTGAGCATGACCGTCCGCGCCTGTTGGGCGTCAAGGTCGCCCAATGTCGCGACGTGGGCTTCTTGTGCGTGTACTGCACCGATGAGCGCGAGCGAGACGGCCATCACGGCGCTCGCCAGACGGGTCTTAATGGACATACAGGTAACCCTCGATTTGCCACTTGCGTTGACCGGCGTCGGGCGTGACGTCGGCGGTGATGTCGGTGATGCGCAGGCCGCGAGGATCGGCGCCAGCGATGAGGTCTTCAGGCGTCGCTGTCGCGTCGGCCACGGTGAGCTTGTAGGACGTGAAGTCCTGACGCGGCGGGTCTTTCTCGTCGGGCTTGGGCGTGTAGCCAGCTTCCTTGGTGAGCGATGCGGCTTGCTTCACACGCTGGAAATAGGACACGAGGTCCGCCACGGCCACCGCCGAAGGCTTGAGGCCGGTATCGGCGCTCGCCAGCACGGGCTTGGTGAACGCGAAGGTGGCCTTCTCGTAATGATCGTCGGCGGGTGTTGCCGCGACGCCGAACTTGCCGCTCGCGTATAGGGCGAACGTGCGAAAGTCGGTACCGCCGGAGGGACGGCTATACGTGAGCGTGAGGGTGGCCTTGCCCGGCGCCGCAGCGTTGTAGAGGTTGCAGTCGGCCTTGGTCAGCAACCAGCCACCGGCCGACAGGGGAGAGCTCCGCAGGTCGTCCATGCAAGCCGCGAGCGCGTCGGCCGGGGTGAGCTGGTCCAGCCATGTGTGTGGCACGACGTTGTTCTGTTCTAGCTGGGCGGCCTTGAGCGCGGACATGTGCCGCAGGCGCGCTTGTTCCATCTGACGCTGCGCCGCGTCGTGCTGCCGCTTAACGGCGTCGTGCTGCTTCTTGAGTGCAATCCCCGCAACTACGACGGCGATGGCGACAACGGCACCTAAGCCCGCCCCAAGAACCTGCTTCTTGGAATAGTCCCAACGGTTGAGCGGCTTGAGGCGATAAAGCTTGGTGACGTTCTTCGGCGACAGCACGTCCCGGACGGACAGTTCTTCCGTGGCGATGCCGAACTCCGCCGGCGCGATCACTCGCGCGAAACGGCCTTGCCGGCCGGACGTGTAAATCTGCGTGAAGGTCGCGAGGAATTCCTCGCGCGACACGATGCAGTCGGATTTGGGGATGATGAAGCCGTCTACCTGAGCGGCGATGCCGTACAGGTCATCGCCGAGCTTCAGGCCGACGAGGCAGTTATCGCCAACGATGCCGCAGATTGCGGCTGCCCACGAATACATACCCTTGAAGGTGTTGCCTTCAGGGTTGGGCTTGGCGGGCTTCTTCGATTTGCCTTTGCTCGTCTCGGGCAACAGGACGTTGCCCTCGTCTAGCCTGTGCGGGACGAGGTCGATCTTCCGCTTCGGGGCAAAGCCCGCCTGCACCTGACGCGCTTTGCCCACGCCGATGCGGTAGGCCACGATGTCGGCGCCGTACTGCGCGCCGAGACGCTTCGCGTCCTCGGCGAAGCGCTTGACGCTGGGCATCAGCTCCCAAAGCAGACCGGCCACGAACGTCTTGCCGTTCACCTCGACCGCCACGATAGGCAGCGTGTCGGCGAGCATGACGGTCGGCTGCCCGTTAGACGGGGACGGATGGGTCGCCATGGTGATCAGTCCTGCTCGGACGCGTCGACGACCGGCGTGGCCAGCACGATGATGGTCTGCCGTTTGTTGCTGGTGCCGGCACCGCCGCCGAGCACGCCGGCGGTGCTGTTGAGGGACAGACCGTTGGCTTGGAAGCCAGTCATGACGATGGTCTGGCCGCTCTTGACGTGTGCGCGCTGGGTGAGCGCACTGCCCTCGGTTTTCGCACCCTGCGTGAAGTTCGTCGCATCGGCGCCGAACTGCTTGATGGCATCGAGCACCGAAATGTTCTGACTGAACTGGATGAGCACGTCACGGCCGTTGTTGAGGATATTGGGCAGCACCGACATGAAGAAGCCGGTGGAAACCGTGGCGGTGGTCATCGTCTGCTGAGAGCCGACGTTGGCCGTCTGCGAGTTCGTGTTCTGCTGCACGAACGGGTCGTTCTGGAACACCTGAATCGGTACCGGCGTGAGGTTGGTAACGGTGAAGGTGTTGTCGTAGGCCGTGGACACGCGGCCGCGCTGCTGAAGGGCGTCGAAAATGGCCTGTGAGCCGCTCCACTGGCCATTGCCCGACAGGATGTTCGTCGTCAGGGTGGACGCACCGGTGGCGGCGGCGTACGGCGCCGCAAGCGTGGCACTTACCTTGCCAGCGGCATCTTGGAAGGCCGCTTGGAGGTCCGCGCCGATGTCCGACGACTTGGTGTCGGTGTAGAGCAGAATTTGCAGATGGATCGTGACCTGACGGAACAATGTGTTGTTCGTCTCGCGCATGAAGCGGCCGATCTTGTCGACGACGTCCGGGGTATCGGTGACGGTGACCGATGAGGTTGACGGGGTGACGATGGCGCAATTCGGATGCGAGCACATCGAGCCGAGCGCCGCCTGTAGCTCCTGCAAGACGTTGTTGCTCAACTTGGTCGACGTCGAAGCACTGGTCGTGCCGGTACCGCCCATACCGGTCGAGGACTGGCCGCCGCCACCGCCGCCACTGCTGCCGCCAGTGACGCCCTGCACGACGGTGGCGCCGGCCTCTACGTCGTTGCTGATCGTGTTCTCGCTCGGGAGCGTCTTGATCGCGAAGGTCTTGGTTTCAAGGTAGTAGACCGTGATCAGGCGGCGCTCCGCGTCATACTTCCAGCTCAACGAAAGCTGGCCGAGCGCGGCATCGAGCGCGTTGTGGAGTTCGGTGTTCTGGACGCTGATCGAAATGCGGTTCGTCCGCGTCCCGCCGCCGGGCTGGTAGGGGTTGTAACCGGTGTAAGCGGTGTTGGCATTGCCGTTGAGCGACGGCACGTAGCCGGGCGGGAACCCCCCGGCGGTGGCTGGTGCTGTCGCGCTTTGCGTCTGCCGATCCGTGGACGCTTGGGGATCGAGCAGGCCGGCGAGAGCTTGCTGGGCGTCCGCCGTGATGCGCACGCCGACGTTGCACTGGCTCTGCACGCGATTGGCGAATTGATCCAGCGTCGCCGGGTCGTGCGGCGCGTAGCTGAACTTGCAGTTCAAGGCCGGATCGAGTTCGGCCGCTCGCTCCACGGCCTTGCCGCTGACCCATAGCCCGTGGACGATTTCGATGGAGGACTCCGGCTGCGGGTGCGGCTGGCTGAGCGCTGCGCGAGATTGCTGGTCGACCTTTTCAAGCGCCTTGCCGGTGTCGTGGACGTCCTGCATGGCGCAGCCGCCGGCGGCGAGCACAAGGATCGCCGTGACCGACAAGCGCGAGGCGTTGCGGAGAATGGTGGCGCGCATGGTTAGTCTGCCTTCGCGTTGGTCACGATGATCACGTGCTGATCGGGATTGATCTTCACGCTCATGGGCGTGGTGGGGTCGGCGCCGATGTACGCCTTAAAGAGCGTCATGGCGGCATCGCTGAAGTTCCCGCCTAACGTGAGGTCGGAGGGGATCGCGTAGTCCGCCTTGTTGCCGTTGTTGAAGTGCAGGTTCCAGATGGGCGGCTGCCATCCGGCCTTCTTCGACCATGCTTCGATGGTGTCGCTGAGCCAGTCGCCGCGATGGGCGATCCAGACGGTAAGCGCCGGTGTCGGCGCCGGCACGGCGGCTTCGACCGTGAACGACGTGCGAGTCGGGCCGGGGGCGACAACCTCGCTCGGCGCTTTGCTGGCCACCACGGGCGCCGAAGGCGCCTGCTGTGGTCGGTGTGCAGCGCCATGGCGCTCGTACTTCGCGGCCATGTCATAGGGGTCGATGATGGTCTTCTGCGACGGTGCGAGGGTCGGGAGCGGCTTCGCAGTGGGCGCCGAACGGGGGGCTTCGTCCTGCACAACTTGTGTCGGGCTGGCGGTGACGGACTTCACCGTCGCGATCTTGTCGTCCACATAGATGCGTACTTCACGGTAGACGGTCGGCAGCACCGCGTAGTCGCCCATGTTCTTGTAGACGATGGGCGTGCCGTCCGCGCGGGTGATCGTTGGTAGGTGGTCGCCCATGCGGATGAATTGAAGAACTGTGCGATGCCCGTCATCGAACGCGCGGACAAGGCCCACGCCTTCTCGGCCAGCGGTCGAGTAGTTGAAGTTCAGCGCTTGACGCGGCGCGTCGTCGACGCCATGGGCGAACGCACTGGTGAAGGCCAGTGATAGCGCGAGCAGGGCGATAAGTCGCTTCATGAAACGAGTCCTCAATGGCCGGAAGTGGTCGCGTCCCACGTCAGGGCGTCGGCGAAGCCGGCGACCGTCATGGGGGCGGTGTAAGGGTTGGAAGGGATGGCGCGGGCACCGACGCTCGACCGAGGGGGAGCGGCCGACAGAGGGGGCGCGTCGGCGCCCGCAGCCAGAGGGAGTCCGGCGTTTCGTTGAACGCGCTGGACGTAACCGTTGCGGAAACCGGCACTGAAGTTACCGGTGTTGTATGCGGAGAGCGCGGCAGTCAGGGCGCGCGTGCCCGGTCCATAGCGAAGGCTCGCGGCGCGGTAGTTCTCGGCAAGGATGCGCGCCCCGACTTGCAGGTTCGTGCAGGGGTCGAAGACCGTTTCTGCGGTGAGGTTGTACTTCGACCAGTTGCGCACGTTGACCTGCATCAGGCCGGCGTCGAAGTTGTAGCCGTGGGCTTGCAGCCAGCTCGCCCAATGAACCGCTTGCTCTCTGCTGGCCGGCTGGTAGCGCAATTCCTTCAAGCCGATGGCGTAGGGCTGCCCGCTCGACTCGGTGCGCACGATGGCAACCATCGTGGAGGGAGCCACGAACGGCGCGCAGCTCGCGAGCAAGGGAACGAACGGGAACATCAGCGCTTGCCCCCGAACTTCTTAGCGGCTGGCTTCTTGGCAGCGGCCTTCTTGGTCGCGGTTTTTTTCGATGGCGAGAAGCTCGGCTTGCCGCGCACGTTCTCAAACGTCGCCTTGCAGCCGTCCTTGTATCGGTCGCAGCCCCAAAACGCGCCCTTTGGGCCGCTGAGCTTGCGAAGATGGCCTTGCTTGCAGGTAGGGCAGACCGGCGCCGGCTCCGGCTTGCCGTTGACGTCCATCAACGTCGTCTTGCAACCATCGCTGTACCCGGTGCAGCCCCAAAAGAAGCCGGTCGCACTTTTCATTCGACGCATGGGCTTGCCACAAGCAGGGCACGCGTGCGAGGCAAGAGGCTTCAGGGTGAAAGTGCCGAGCTCCCGCTCAAGATCGGCGTAGACCGCTTGGATGGTCGGCTTGTAGGCCGCGTGGCCTTGGGCAATCTGATCGAGCGTGGCCTCTAGGTCACGCGTGTACGGAATCTCCATGAACTGAAAGCGCCCGACCAGCCCGTTGCTGACGTACTCGCCGAGCTCGGTTGCGTAGAGCTGCCGCTTCTTCTCGTCGAAGTAGCCGCGATTGAAATTGGTCTTGATGATGGCTGCGTAGGTTGAAGGGCGGCCGACGCCTTCGGCTTCCAGCTTGGCGACCAAGGATGCCTGCGTGTAACGCGACGGCGCCTTCGTCTGCTGGGTGACCAGCTTGCCGCCGTGCGCAGTCTGCTCGGAGGTTTTGGCGAGCTGAGGCACCGGGTTGTTGGCGCTTTCGTCCTTCTTTTCGTCGTCGTCGAGTACGTCGTCGGCAAGGAACCCGCGCCACCCTTTGTAGATCAGCGTCCGACCCTTGGCGATGAACTCCACGCGCTTTCCATCGAGCTGCGCCGAGAGTACGGCCGTGCGCACGCTGTATCGCGCCGCTTCAAGCTGGCAGGCCATCGTCCGCTGCCAGATGAGGCGATAGAGGGCTCGCTCGGCATCGTTCGTGCCGGCATCCTCGACATCGAAGTGCGTGGGGCGAATCGCCTCATGCGCTTCCTGAGCACCGTCCTTCGCCTTCCACCGGCGAGGCGGCTGGACGACGGTCAAGCCGCGCTTGCCGGCTTCGGCGGCCAGCTCGGCAAGTGCGCTGTCGGCGAGATTCGTCGCATCGCTTCGGTGGTAGGTGATCGCGCCCTGCTCAAAGAGCTTTTGCGCGGCACTCATCGCCTCGTCGATGTTCATGCCCAGCGCGACGGATGCGGCCTGCTGCATGGTGGATGTGGTGAAGGGCGCCGGCGGCGCCTTGCTTGTCTCCTTTGTCTCGCACGAATCCACCGTGAACTGCCGAAGGGCCGCGATGCGCTCCGCAAGCGCCGCATCGAGCATGTAGTCCTCGCCAGCCTTGAGCATCGGCTTGGTGTTCCAGTCAGCCGTCCACACCGATGCGGTGTCGGTCGGATTGCCGAAGGCGACACGAGCGCCGTAATGAGTGGTGGGCGTGAAGTTGCGGATGTCCGCTTCCCGGTCAGCAACGATGCGAAGCGCCACCGACTGGACGCGACCGGCAGACAACCGCTGGCCCGACTGCTTGCACAGTGCGGGCGAAACCATGTAACCCACGAGGCGGTCCAGCACGCGGCGCGTTTCCTGCGCGACGACGAGCTTGGTGTCGATCGTTCGGGGATTGCGCAGGGCTTCCTTGACGGCCTTCTCGGTGATTTCTTGGAACGTGATGCGCTGCGCGGCCTTCAGGCCAAGCGCTTGTTGCAGGTGCCACGCAATCGCCTCGCCCTCGCGGTCTGCGTCGGTGGCGAGGAAGACGACGTCGGACTGCGCGACGGCGGCCTTGAGCTTGGCGACTACCTGCTTGCCACGCTCGGTGACTACGTACTGCGGCTTGAAATCGGGCGGCACGACGCCGAGACTGTTCTCGCCATCGGCAGATTCGGGAAGATCGCGGATGTGGCCAACACTGGCCATGCACTTGAAGCCGGCGCCAAGAAACGACTCGATCTTCTTGGTCTTGTTCGGCGATTCGACGATGATGAGTGCTTGCATTACCCCTGTCCTTGCGCGCTCTGGCGGGACATCTGGCCCTGTTTCGACGATATATTTATATCACATCAAGGCAGCAAAACAAGTGTTTTGCGGCGATATAATTGCATCGCGTCAACAGATGTCGCAGGGGTAAAAGGCGAAAAAAAACCGCCGGTTAGGGCGGTTGTCGGAACGCTAGTTTTCGGGTCTTGCTAGACTTCGCCGGCCGACACGAAGCCTGTTCCGAGTGCCGGAAGTCCACGTGGTCGGGTGCCAGCCCGCCACGTGGGCGCCTCTATCGCTTCCGCTTCGGCCGAGCAGGGGGGAAGGTCACCAGCTCCACGTCCGTGACCACGCCGCCGGCGCGCACGGCAAGCGTTACCAGCATATCGAGTCGGAACTCGTCCGCTCGCCCTTGCATGAGCGCAGACACGCGAGACGGGGTGATTCCAAGGTCGCCGGCGAGTTGCACTTGGGCCTTGCCGGTTGCCTTCAGGTGTTCCACCAGCGCCACGAGACAACGCTCGCGCAGGATCAGCAGCGCGGCTTCAGGGGACTGGCTATCGCTCACGGATGCGTGACCGGGGCAGTGCCGCCGTTGACGGCGGCGATCAGCGCAGCGCGGTAGTGCGCTTGAGCGCGGCGGGCATCGTCCGCGCCGTCGATTTTACCCGCCATCGCAAGCATGCCGTTCTCGTTGACGATTACCGGTAGCAGGCGGTCGTACTGCCGCTGCGTCAGATGTCCGCCGTGCATGGCCTCACGCACTTGCGCCTGCGCTGCCGGTTTCAGGCTCGGGTAGGCGTTGGCCAACGTGGCGTAGCCGTACGCGTCAATTTCGCGATGGGTATGCGCGACAGCGAAGCTAGCGGTGATGAGGGCCATTGCGCAGGGGATGGCCGCGTAAGCGACGAGCCATTGCAGGGGGGTGCGCTTCATTTTCCGTCCTTATGCGTTGCGGTCTGCTTCACACCGATGGGATCGACGGTGGTCAGGTACGTGTGCGAATTCCAGAAGAAGCGGCCGCAGCGGAGTGTCCAGCCATCGGGGCGCTGCACGATTTCCAACGGGCCGTAGTCCTTGCATTCGGTGGCGCGCAACCGTTCGACTTCCCCGGCCGGGAACGCGGAGCCGTAATCGTGCGTGACGAACATAGCGGGCGTCTCGCCGGTTTCGACGAAGTGCCAGCGCTCCCACATGCCGTACACGAACAGAAGTCCGCCGAGCACGTACGTGGCGACGACGAGGCTAGACACGAGCCGCCACCCTCGCGTCTTTGTCAGGAAGATGCCGCCGATGGCGGCCACGAGGACGCCCCAAAACAGGGGCGTTCCGACGCCTAGGCCGAGAATGGAAAGGGCACCCTTCCATGAATCGCTGGTGATGCCGACCCACGCGGCGAGGCTTAGCCACACGCCATAGGCGAGCCCATTCCATACGCTCGGCCGCCACGGGTTCTGTGTACCGCTCTGCGTGGTCATGCTTGCACTTCCTCGCGCCGCTTGAGCTCCTGACGGATGTTCTCCGTGGCCCACTTCATATTGAGCACTTCGGCGACGATCAGGAGGGCGAGCGCGGCGGCGGCGATCCAGCAAAGCGCCACCGGCCAGAAGCCGGTCAGGTGCAGGACGATAGCGGTGACGATCCCAATGAGCATCGTCAGGCTGATCAGCACGTCGCGCAGGCAGCGCAGGTAGCCGCGCCGCAGGCAATAGCGCAAATCGCTGGTGGTCATTTCCCTCCACCATGGGATGTACTCGGGCGGGTTCAGCGTTGTCATGGTTTCTCTTACTCCCTGAAAATGTTGACTGGTCAACCGGCGTTCGCTGAAGCGGCTGCGCGCCAGCACCGGCCGATTCCGATGCTGACGCGGCAGCTTGGGGTCATATCGTCTCAGACGCCAAGACTCTTGAGGGACTCCCATTCCCTGCGAATGGCCGCTTCCTCGCCTTTTCGGTCGAATTCGCTCGCCGCTCGATGCGTCACGGTTTCCAGAGCGACGGTTGCCTTGGCATTGGCCAGTAGCGCGGATTCCAGCGTATCGGCGTGACTCTTGGACGACGCATTACCGTCCAGCCCCGCGATCTGCACGCTGAGAAGCTTCTCGCGCAACCAGCCATCGAACTCGCCTCGCAGCTCCGCGATGGCCTCCACCACCGTATTTCGCTTTTCGATGGCCAGCCGGCGGCGATGGCGATACGTAGCCAGCCACTTGAGCCCAGCAAACGGCGCCACGATGAGCCACAACAGGCCGCCGATCAGCGAACCCGCGACGCTTTCCATATCGCGGTCGCGGTCGAGGATGCGGTAGACCATCGCGATCCCGGCCACCGGGAAGACCCACATGCCTACGCTGAACATCGAGTCGAACAAGCTATCTGTTAACGACTGGAACTCAGGGATTTGCTGAAGCGCCTGCGCGAGCATGCCTTAGCCTCCCGTGGTGATCGCCGCCGGCTCGCCATGACGCGCCGTCAAGGCGGCCAGCCGCTCCGGCAGGGAGCGCGCTTGCAGCTCGGTGAACTCGCCGTTGATCGTGTCGTCGGAAGCGTCCGCCGCGAGCTGGCCGAGCGCGTCGGCCTTCGCTTCCAGCCGGTCGACCTTGCGACGGGCGCTGTCGAAGTTGACGTGCGGTTCGCCCACCGCGCCCAGCACCTTCGCTGCTCGCATGGAAGCCTTCGCGGCACGGGCACGGGCGTCGAGGATGTCGACTTCGCTTTCGGCGTCCTCCTTCTTGCGGCGCAGCTCCACGAGGCGGCCACGGAGCGCTTCCACACGCGGCTTCAGGTGATTGAGGGACTGGCCGAGCAAGTCGGCCTGCCGCTGCTCACGCTCGCCGTACTCCATCGCCTTGCTGGCCAGCGCCTCGTTGCCGGCGTCGATGGCCAGCTTCGCCTTGCCAGCCCATTCCTTGGCCTTGTTCTGGCAGGCGGAACGCCGGTTCTCGGTGAGCGTCAGCTCGGCGATGATCGTGGCCGTCGATTCCTCGGTGCGCGCGATTTCGGCCTGAAGCTCGCGCACTTCCTGTCGCGCGGTCGAGCCGGGGTCTTCGACCGCGTCGAGCAGGTCGTGGGACTTGGCGCTGAAGATGCGGAAGAAGCGGGAAAGCAGGGAATTGCCACGCATGATGAGACTCCTGTTCAGTGATTGAGGCTGCACGGGCCGTGCCAGCGGCGAACGTGCGGCGAGCGGTAGGCTCAGGGACTACGTTACACCTACCTGTTACGCATTACAAGTACCTGTAATGCGATGCGCAAAGGCGTTTATGCGGCGTTTCGGTCGCCGCGAAGCGTGCCGGCCGAACGCCAGTTGCCATCACTCGGCATTTCGCTCGTGATGTCGCGTCCGGCCCAGCGCCGGAAGTCGGCGAAGCTGACACGAGGCAGGCGATGCCCTGCCGGGATGGATGGACTGTCGTACTGCACCTCGTCGGCGCCGATCCAGACAATCTCGCGGTCGTTGACGAGGCGGAAGACACCGCCCACGGAAGACGGCCGCTTGGCCTCGTAGATGTGTCCGACGATCAGCGGAAGATCGGGGACGGGTGTATCAGGGTTGGTGGACATGGCGACTCCTGTTCAGTCGGTGGGTGCGTCGCGGCCGTGCCAGCGGCGGCGATCACGGTGGAAAGGATCGGGTGAGAGTGCTAGTTGGAGAGGGTGGCGACGACGTCAGTACCCGCCACGCACGCAGCACCGCTCGTGCTGTGATTTCCGGCGCCGTCGACCACTTCAAAGCGAGCGCTCGCCAGTGCAGTCAGGTCGCGGCCCTGCGGGCTCATCAGAGCGGCACACACGGCCACCGGCGCGCTGTGATCCGTTAGGGTGACGACGCCATCGTGGCCAACGGCCGACAGGCGCTGCGCCCACGGGGCGGCCGGGGGTATGACGCCGCTCGCTTGGAGCGCCTCGGTGAGGTTGCCTGTGGGGTAGGGACCAGCCGCGCGGCTGTTCCTGAGATACAGGACAGTGTCGACGAAGGAGTCCGCCTCTCCCTTGTGAGCCGGGGCGGCGGCTGGCCGGTCCCGGCCGTGTTGAACCTGTGCGGACATGGAGGCAAGCACTGCGAGGGCGACGAAGGCCACGCCAAGCAAGACGAAAGCGCGACCCGTACGGAAGCCTCCGGCCTTGAGGCGTTTTCCTAGCTGCATGCTCATCGCGATCTTGCCGGTCACGCGTTATCCGAGTCGTCGGCCAGCAGCTCCGGCCGCCACCGGCGGATGATGGCTGCGAAGTCGGCCTTAAACGCCGGATCAACTTTGTCCGGGTACTGGTGAACGCGAGCAACCAAACCGAAGACCGTCACCATGTCAACGGCAATAGCCGTGTCCACGGCCCAAAGGTCGGTAAGGTCGAAACCGCCGCAGCTCGCGCAGTTCCACCACGCCAATAGGAAGGCGGCAACACGCCGGGACTGGCCGGTGTCGCTCTTGGCAATACGAATCAGGCGGCGCAGTGCATCCAATTCGTCGACGCTCGCCGGTTCGGGGGTGCGGATCAAGGCGGCTAGTTCTTCGCGAGTGATCGTGCGCGTTTTCATGGGCTGCGGCAGCTTTGGCATCGGTTTGTTCCTCGTCATGTGGGTATGTTCCCGTACGTTGGGCGGGCTTACTCGGCCGCCGAGTCGAGCAGCGTTTCAAACTCAAGCTCGCCGATCCCTTCAAGGTTTTCGACAACTTCATTGAGCGCCTCGATGGCAGCATCAGCGCGCTCGCCCTTCTCGCTATCCCCGATGGCATCGGGCATGTTGTCGCGGAAATCCTGCTCGTCGTCGCGTATGGCCTCGACATCAACGCGAATGCTTTCGGCAAGCTTCAGCAGCTCGCCGATTCGCGCTTTAACGGCAGCGATCTGTTTGCGCCGTGCCTTATTCATGCGTCGCTCTCGGTGATCAGCGAATGTTGTAGGCGGCCAAGAAGTCGTCTTGGTCGATGTAGAACTCGGTCGCGCCGTAGCGGTTCTCGCCGGCGGGGACACACTCGTAAACCTCAACGCGACCTTCGCTGTCCTCGCGAACGCGCTTCCCGCTGAGGCTTACATCGAGCTTGCCGCCGACGTTGTTGAGCGCCAAGAGGGCGTCACGTATGGCAAGAGCTTCGGGAGCGGAAAGGAGCATGGGCGTCGGCCTCGTGGAAATCATGAGCACATGTTACATGTACCTGTTACGCATTACAAGTACCTGTAACGCGAACGAAGGGAGGCGGCAGCTCGGTGCATTCCCGATCTGCACGCATACGCTTCAGGCGGTCAGCGTAGAACGCCAAGCCCTCCGCGTCCTGCTCGAAAATGTGGCTGGCTCGCCGCGCATAGTCGTGCTGTAGGTCGGTGGTGTCGAACGCTCGGAAGGCAAGGATTCCGCACGGCAGCCGGAACAGGCGCAGCACCCGCATGCGCCGCCGCGAGAAGCGCCGGTCGAGAAAGCGAGCCTCGGCCACGACGTCGGAGCCTTTGGCCGGCTCGATAATCGCGTCCATGGGTGCCCAGCGTTCCACGCCAGACGCCCCGACCATGACGGGAAGGAATCGCCCATTGGCCGTGGTCTTGACGGCTTGCGAGTTGGGCTGGCCAAGGTCCAGCTCGGAGTAAGTCAGCAGCATTGCAGTTGCCCTCGATCCATGTGGAAAAGCCCACCGGGAAGGCGGGCGTGCATCGGGTGTGTCGGCCACGTGCGCGTAATCCGTAGGTCTAGGCCGAAGCGGGCAGGGCGGTCACTACCTGCCACCCGCGCTTGTGCGCCAAAGCCGTCTCGACACTCTTGCGGATGTCGGCGTAGTTCGCTCCACTGCCGGCGCCCCATGCGCCGATCCAAGAGAAGGAAATGCGGCCACTCGTGGCGGTGTAGCGCTTCACGCGAGCGCCTTCCTTGCCGGAGCGGGTGAGGTACAGGGCGATGGTTTCGGAGTTCATGGCCGGAAGTCCTGTCAGTGCGAAGCGGGAAGGTTGCGCAAGCCCCAGCCGTCGCAACGATTGCGGGAAGCTTTGGCAATCTCGCCCTGCACGTGCGTCATGAGCTCCTTCTTCTTTCTGCTGAAGATCATGCTGTAGCCGCCGGCCAGCGCCACGCGCTTCACCGTTTCCACGTCGAGTGTCTGGATCAACGCATAGGCACCAGCGAGGTCGCCGGCGACGGTCGACGAGCGAAGCCGTTCGGTTAGCTGGGCCGTGATGTCGTTCATGTAGTGGCTGTCCATCGTTCAGCCCACCGCCAGTGCTTCGACGAACCCGCACGCTTTGCGAGCTCGCCACGCTTTGGGGGAAGCAAGGAAGGCGCAGCCGTCGACCTTGAATCGCACCACGAAGGCGGAACGCGCTTCGACTTGCGGTTTCCCGTCAAGGATGCGCACACGCCAGTTCTCGACCGCACCAGTCGTCGGGGACATCGAGAGAATTTCGCGGATCACGGTTTGCGGTGCCGAAGCCATGGTGTTGTTCTCCTGTGTGGCTAGAGGTCGGAAGCGAAGCGCCCGGCAGGGGCGCGGATGCTTCCGAACGGAAGCCGAGCCGAGCGAAGTGGGTGGCGGGGTCAAGGGGACCGGCGCAGCCGGCGCGTTGCGAAAGGAG
>Ga0134126_10002635_pt1 | contig 22571 bp, 15 predicted proteins | sample KB31752_FD_96881 | JGI IMG/M metagenome (GOLD analysis project Ga0134126, IMG submission 96881) | Terrestrial soil microbial communities with excess Nitrogen fertilizer from Kellogg Biological Station, Michigan, USA - KB3-175-2 | ecosystem: Environmental > Terrestrial > Soil > Unclassified ... | reverse complement strand
GTTCGTGAACACCTGCCGCACGCGGCCCTCGTTGCACCAGACGGCCGGCAATCCGGCGGCGATCTTGACGCGCACGCCCCGCTCATCGAGCAATTCGGCCTGCTCGAACAGCACGTCGTCGACCAGCGGGGCCAGCTCGACGCGGGCCGGCTCCATCTCGATGCTGCCCGTCTTGGCCAGCGTCACCAGGTCGTCGACAAACCGCTTCGACTCGCGCAAACAGGCTTCGACGTGCGACAAACCGTCGAGCATGCCGGCCAAGGGCGACGGCTCGCAGGAGCGGCGCAACTGCCGGAACGAGCTATCGAGCAGCATGAAGTTGGCGCTCATGTCGTGCGACAGCGCGCGGACGAAGTGGTCGAGCTCCAGGTGCGTGCGCCGCAATTGCTGATCGATTTCCGCGTTGCGGCGTTGCAAGCGGACCGTCCGCAGCGACTGCGACACCGTGCGCTCCAGCTTGTCCCAGGCCAGGTCGCGTTTGACGCAATAATCGTGCGCGCCGCGCTTGATGGCCTCGGCGGCCACTTTTTCGCTGCCTTGCCCGGTGAGAAAGATGGTCGCCGTGTCGCAATGCAGCTCCGCCAGGCGGTCGAGCACGTCGAGGCCGTTCATGTCGGGGAGCAGATAATCGATCAGCATCAGGTCGACCGGCCCGCGGCGCAGCAATTCGAGGGCGCCGGCGCCGTCTTCGGCTTCGAGAATTTCGAGCTGGTCCCCCAGTCCTCGCCGCAAGAGCCAAGCCAGGTGGACGCGATCGGCGAGGTTGTCGTCGACCACCAGCACGCGCAGCGGCCCGGTCTGCAAGGCCGCGTCGTGAGGCGGAAATTGCGTTCGCGTCGCCATGCGGGAGGGCCCGTTCAAATCAACCTCGTTCGGCCGCCCAGGCGGCCATTTGCCAGGTCGGCCCCGAAATCGCGCCGTGCATGCCGCGCATTTCCACCCCGGCGGGGACGGCGCCGCAGGTTTCGCAGTCGGCGCTGCGATGGACGGCGCCGGGGGCCGGCGAAAGCGTGAACGAGAAGGTCGATCCGCGGCCCGGCGCCGATTCGACCCAGACTCGTCCGCCGTGGGCCTCGACGATCTTGCGCACGATCGACAGCCCCGCGCCGGTCCCTTCGTATTTCTGCCGGCCATGCAAGCGGCGGAACATGGCGAACACCGCCTCGTGATGCCGCGGCTCGATGCCAATGCCGTTGTCGCGCACGTAAATCGTCAGCGGTTCGCCGCCGAGGCCGCCGCTTTCAAGACCGTCGCCTTCAAGGCCCCCGCTTTCAAGGATGCCGATGTCGACCTCGGGTCGGTCGTGGTCGTTGAACTTCAGCCCGTTGGAGATCAGGTTTTGCAAGACCAGGCCGATCGTCGTGGCGTCGGCCATCACGGCCGGCAGCCGGCCCAAGCGCCGCACGACTCCGCCGCGGCCGTCGATGGCCGGTCCCAAGGTTTCCAGGGTCCGATCGAGGACTTCATCCAGATCGACCGCCGCCAGTTCGGGCGCGCGGCCCAGACGCGAATAGGTCAACAGGTCGTCGATCAATTGATCGAGCCGCTGGCAGAGTACGACCAGCGTACTCATCATGCGGCGGCCGTCATCGTCGAGCCGATCCTGATATTCTTCCAGCAGGATGCCGCAATACGAACTGATCCCGCGAAGCGGCTCCTTGAGGTCGTGCGAGGCGACGTAGGTGAAATCGTCGAGTTCCTGGTTGGCCTTGGCCAGTTCCGCGGCCTTGGCTTCCAGGCCGGCCGTCGCTTCCTGCAGGCGCTCGACGTGGACGCGGGTTTGCTCCTCGGCCCGCTTGCGATCGGTGATGTCGCGCACGATCGCCGTAAAGCAGGGCCGCTCGTCTTGATGGTGCTCGCCGATCGACAGCTCCAAGGGAAACGACGTCCCATCGCGCCGGCGCCCGACCGCTTGCAATTCGCCGCTCGCGCCCGCTTCTCCGCGCGACCGGAGGTCGCTGGCCAGCAGCATCGCCAACGGCGAAGGCTCGATGACCGCCTCGATAGGGCGGCCGACCAACGCGGCGGACGGCAGGCCGAACAGCCGCTCGCAGGCCGGGTTGCAGGCTCGCACCGCGCCGGCGGCGTCGAACGTGATAATGCCGTCGACCGCCGTTTCGATAATCGCCCGCGTTTGTGCTTCGCTCTCCTCCAACCGCCGCAACAACGGCTGGGCGACGCGCAAGAGCAGGGTCGCTCCGGCGAAAATCATGATCGCCGTGCTGCCCAGCGCGAATTGCAACTCGCGAGGAAATGGGCGCTCGGCCGTCGGGGCCGGCGACAATTGCCAGGCGGTGACCGCCATTGCGGCCAGGGACACGATCGTCAGAATCAGCACCGACAGCGTCAGCAGTCGTCGTCGATCGTTCACGCGGGGTTCCTGCGAGTGGTCGAATGGATTTTGACTCTCATCGGCGGAAGAGCATTCGCAGATTACCTGAGCGTCGCAAATTCCCTAAACGCCTGGAAGGCGGATTGTTTCCGTGGTATGTTCACAACAAGCGAGCGCTGGCGGACGGCTGGCAGATGGCAAGACAGCCGCGACAAAATCACTGCAACCCTGCCGAAGCTCTCGCTCGGAACAATCCAACCTCGTTCCAGCCTCGTTTGGCCCGCCTCAACGGATTGCCGAGCGAGCGGCCGGAAGCCTTGCCGCGACGGGTCTAAGAATGTTGAAATATGGTGTTCGTCGCCGATTGCGGTCCGCCCTTGGCGGCTGGCCGGCGTTTCTGTTTGCCCTGTTGTTGGCCGCCGCAGGCTGTTCGAATTCGCCGGGCGACGCCACGGGGCGCCTCGATCAGCTTGCCTCGGCCGACGGTCAAAACCAGGCCGCGACATCCGAGCAGTCCGCGACAACCGGAGGGGCCGGCGACGACGAGCTGCGCGAGCGGATCGACGAGGCGATCTCCGCGGCCCGCGGCCGCGTGATGAGCCCGCAGGTCAACAACGCCTGGCAAATCGTGCATGGCATTCTGTGCTTCGGTCGCGAGTTGCAGATCAACGACAACGGCAAGGTCGAGCCGGCCTTGCCCTGGCTGCTGGGCGGCGCCAAGTTGAAGGGCTGGGAACTGGTCCCCGGCGAGAAGGGGCTGAAAGACGTCGAGGAACCGGGCAGCAAGAGCGGCGAAGGGCACGACGATCAGTGGCTCGGCTACCTCTCGCAATGCGGCATGGGGCTCGACGACGAGATCAAAGTCAAGGACGAGACGTTCAAGGTCTCGGACCTGGTGACGCAGGCCCAGTGGGACGTTCACGAAGGAATGGAGGCGACCTGGACGCTGATGGCGTTCAGCAAATACCTGCCGCTCGACGCCAAGTGGACCGCGCGCGACGGGCAGGAGTGGACGATCGAGCGGCTGGTGGGCATGGAGGCGGCGCAGGATTTGAACGGCAGCGCGTGCGGCGGTTCGCATCGCTTGTACGGCATCACCTGCGCGCTGAATCGCTACATTGGCGAAGGGGGCGAAGCGGTCAAACGTCAGCTCGACGAAGTTAAAGCCCCGGCCGGTTGGCAGGCCGGCTACAATACGGTGCTCGACTCGATCGCCAAGGCGAACGAGTTTCAGCAGCCCGACGGCGGCTTTTCAACCAGTTTCTTCGCGCGCTCCGGCAGTTCGCCCGACATCGCGCTGCGGATCAACACGACCGGCCACACGTTCGAGTTTCTCGTGCTGGCGCTGCCCGATGAAGAATTGAAGGCGCCTTGGATGCGCCGCGCCGCGCTGTTCTTGTGCGATCTGCTCGACGCCACGGTGGACGAGGATCTGGAATGCGGCGGTTTGTACCATGCCGTCCACGGATTGATTCTCTATCGCGAACGGCTGTATGGTGCGCCGGCCGCGGCCAAGCCGGCGGCGAGCCAAACGAGCGCCGCCGGCGATTCGCCGCGCATTTTTTGCGCCTAGCGCGAACCTGCGTCGCCGATGGATCGTCCTGGCGTGGGGCATGTCGGCACATGCGCAATGAAAATCGAATTCGTTCCCCTGCTGCAAGTGCAACACGATCTGCACTTACTTCCGCGAGGCCGCGGCCGTTTCCAAGAGTACCTCCGGGTGATGCTCAACGAGCGCCGCGACGACGTGCGGCTGCCGCCGCTGGCGATCATGAACCCGATGGGCCGCGAGCACGTCGGCGCCTTGCTCGACGCGCTGGCGGCGATCGACGCCGAGACGATCGCCGCACGGGCTGTCGACGAAGCCTCGGTAAAACTGGCCGACGCGCCGGGCGAGTTCAAGCTGGGCCTGGTCGTCGCCGACGACGCCCAAGGCGGCTGGACGAACCGCTACGCCTATGAATTCGATCTGCGGTCTGCGCCCGAGGCGACGCTCAAGCGCGGCTGGCTATCGGGCGTTCTTTGGAGCAGTGAAGCCGCCGCCGCGAGCACGGTGCGCGAGGCGGCGCTTTCGACCATCTATCGCGCCGCATACGTCGCCGAGCACGGCGTGGCCAACACGCTCGGCGAAATGCTGCGGCAGGAAGGCCGCGTTTTGGCGCAAGCCGGTTGCACGCAGCCGGCCTTGGACGCCGACGATCTGGCGTACACGCGCGAAGTCATCGCCGGGAGCCTGGAGGCCCGCGGCCGGCGGGTCGCGGTTGAGTGCCTGTTCGGCGACGCGGCGGCTCGCTCGTTGGGATTCACGCCGCGCGGGCTGAGCGCTTGGGCGGGCCTGGCGCTCGCGCTTTCGGACGCGCGATTGCCCAGGCTACCTCTCTCTTTGCGAGGCGACGAGATCACAACGCCGCGAACTTAGGGCGTCCGCGGGCGCTCCCGCGCGGGAGCGTGGGGAGGAGAGCAGCTCGAGTCTCAAGGCGAGTTCTTCGGCGGCAAGATGACGATCGAGCCGTACTTCCACGTCTTGTCGGGCACGAGCGTTTCGACCAGCGAGCCGTCGAGGTTCGACTGGCAAATCTTCGCTTGCTCCGTCCAGTACAGCTTGCGGTTGCCGGAGTCGAGCGCCAGGCCGTCCATGTCGAGATGGCCGTCTAGGATTTGTTCGTCGCTCGTGCCATCGAGCTTGATGCGGCGGATCGCGCCGGCGCCCGTCACGACGTAGTACAGCCGTTTGTCGTCCGGGTCCACGGCCAGCCCCATCGACATCGCTTGGATGGGAACGACGTCTTCCACGTTCGCACCGTCGAGATCGGCGCGCTGGATCATGCCGCCGCGGACCCAGTACAGCTTGCGATGGACTCGGTCGATCGTCATTTCGTCGGGGTTGCCGAGGCCGACGATCAGATCTTTTTGCTCGGAGCCGTCGAGCTTGGCCTCGATGATCTTGCCGTCGCCCATGCACGACACGTAGAGCTTGCCGGCTTTCGCGTCGATCTGCAAATCGCCCGTGTAGTTCAGGCCCTTGATCAGTTCCTCGACGCCCGATCCGTCGAGATTGGCGCGGCAGGCCGAGTCGGCGTTGGCCATCGGCGCGGCGGACACGGTAAAGTAGAGTTTGCCGGCCTGCTCGTCGATTGCCAGACCGTCGGCGCCCTTCATCGGCACGAGCAGTTTGACCTCGCTGCCGTCGCGGCAGGCGCGATACACGCCCTCGTCGTACTTTGTCCAATACATCAGCCCCAACAGATCGCCGCAGGATTCGTCGGCCTTTTCGGCCGCCTTCGGTTCGTCGGCGGTCAGGCGCGGTTCCAACGTCAGCCAGGCGATCAGCGATGCCACCAGTCCTGCAGTCAGGCAGGACCGTTTACTGCGCCGCAAAAGGGTCATCCAGCCGCTAACATTCATGGAATCGTTCTCCCGAGGGATTGTTCTCGCCAGTGATTTACCATTCGTCAGGGCGCCGTCGAAGCTACGGCGCCTTGGGAGGCAGAACGACGATGGAACCGAAGCGGTGGCACTTGTCGGGCACGAGAGTTTCGATATCGGCGCCGTCGTCGTTCGCCTGGCAAATCTTCCTCGGTTCGGTCCAGTAGAGCTTGCGGCTGTACGGGTCGTACGCCAGGCCGTCGGCGCCGGTCAGGCCGCTTACGATCGATCGGTTCTCCGTGACGTCCAGTCGGACGCTGTGGACCGTTCCGTTGTCGCGCGTGGCGTAAAATAGGCGCTTGTTCTCGGGATCGAGCGCGATTCCCATGCCGGCGGCGTTGAGCGTCACCACGTCTTCCACGCGACCGTCGTCGACGTTCGCCCGCTTGATCGCGACGCCTTGGACCCAATAGAGCTGGCGCGCTTCGGCGTCGAACGCCATCTCGTCGACCGAACCGAGGCCCGCGAGCCATTCCTTGCGCTGGGAGCCGTCGAGATTGCACTGCATGATGACGCCGTCGCCGACGCTGGAAATGTAGAGCTTCTTCGCCTGCGCGTCGAGCGCCAGATCGCCGGTAAAGTTCAATCCTTGCGCCAGCTCCTCGACGCCGGAGCCGTCGAGGTTCGCCCGCACTAGCTTATCGGCATTGGCGTCGGGATGACCCGAAATGGTGAAGTAGATTTTTCCGCCCTGCGGGTCGACGACCAATCCATCGACATTTTTTATCGACGCGAGCAGCACGACCTGGCTGCCGTCGCGACAGGCCCGATAGACGCCTTCGTCGCGGTGCGTCCAGTACATCAGCCCGAATAATTCTGCGCAGGAATCGCCGCCCTCCTCGGCGGCGGCGGGCTTGTCGTCGTCGCCGAAGGTCCGCGGCGGCGTCAGGCATGCGGCCAGGCACGCCGCGACGACCATGCTCGCGATGGGAAGCCATGCCGACTTCATCCTCTTGTGGCCGTTCATCGCCCATTGCTCCGAAAGGATCACTTGGATTGTGCGGGCGCCGCCCGCTCGGCCTCGCGGGAATCGATCAAGCCGTCGCGATCGGCGTCGAGACGGTCGAAGATCTCGGCCGGCCCGACGAACTCGCGGCGACTGACGTCGCCGTCGCGATTGCGGTCGAGCTTTTGGAACCACGCGGGCCCGGCGGGCGCCGCCTCGCCGCGCTCCGACTCGTCCTTCGGCATGCGCTGATTGGCGGCTTGGGCGCCGGCCGTCGTGTTGCGCGACAGCTCCAGGGCCAGCCGCTGCGGAATCTCGTTGCCGGCCAGCCGGCCGTCGCGGTTGACGTCGCTTTTTTCGAGCGCCGCGGCGGCGCCGCGCAATTCGCGCACGCTGAGCACGCTATCGGGGTCCGAGTCCAGCAGGTGCAGCAACTGCTGCCCGCCGTCGGCCACCTCCAGCAGCAAGCGGCTCGCAGCGGCGCGGGTCTGGCGGTCGGAGTAGGCGTTGAACTCGGCGCCGAAGATCTTGCCGTCGCCGTCGACGTCAATCGCCGCGAAGGCCGCCGCCAACTCCGGATTGCCCGCCAGTTCGTTGGCGTCGAGATAGCCGTTGTTGTCGGCGTCGAAGTTTTGCACGCGCGGGCCGTCGGCGTTGTTCTGGGACGGATCGCGGTTGTTGCGGTACAAGTCGATCACGGCGTCGCCGAAATACAGTTCGAATTTTTCCCCACGGTGGAATTTCACGCGCGGCAGCACGTCGGCCGGCTCGGCCTCGGCGCGCGGCGTGCGCCGCTTGCGGAGCGTCGCCAGGCGCTCCTGGACCGAGACGCTGCCGATCGAGACCGACAATTCAAGGTCGGGCTGTTGCAAGAACAAGGCCGTCGTCGCCGCCTGGTCCAGCACGCCTTCTCCCCCCAGCTTGGCCCGCGCGCGCTGCGCATCGCTCAACTGGATCTCGCCCGCTCCGGCGACGCCAAACGATGCTCGGCCGTCGCCGTCGCGGTCGTAGCGGCTGGCGATCAATTCGCAAGCCAGCTTGCGATCGACGTCGGGGTTGAGCAAATACACGGGCGCGGCGCCGGGCAGAATCGACGGCGCCGAAGCCTCGGCCGGGGCGGCCGCCGCGGCCAGCGAAGCGTCGGGAGCGACCATCAACTCGCGGGGCGAGAGTACCTCATCTTCGTTGAAATCGCGGTTGGCCAATCGCAACTCGGCGGCGGCCAGTTCGTCGGCGGTCAACTGCTGATCGCCGTTGGCGTCCAGCAGCGGAAACAAGGCCGGCGCCGGCGCCAGGCCCGAGCGGGCGCGCGACAAATTACCGTTGTTCGCCGCCACCGTCAGCGGCGGCGCGACGCGCGCGAAGAATTCGACGAGGGCCGATTGGCTCAGCCGGCCCCCCTGTTCGCCCGCCAATTGACGCAGCGCGTTTTTCGCCTGCGTCGCTTCCTTCCCCAGGTACGCGGCGGCGTGGTTCGCCAGCGAATCGATTTCGGCCGGTTTCGCCAGCTGCTTGCCATCCGTGGGCGCCGGCGGCTCGATCATATCGATCGCGCGGTCGCCGTTCACGTCGGCGGTCCTGAACAGCTTTTCGATATTGCCCCGCCAAGCTTGCCGAAACGGCCGCTGATTGACGTTCACGTGCAAGCGAATCATCACCGGCCGCAAGGGCCCCAGAAACAGCAAATCTTGCGCATCGTCATCTTGCGAGTTTTCGTCCGCCGGATTGTTTTCTTCCGCCGCCGCCTCTTTCGCGACGGCGGCCACATCCGGCTCGGCCGCTCGGCTCAAGCCGCACAGCGCCGCGCAGCCGACCCCGGCCGCCACGATCGTGCGGCGCATCCAACCCGCCAAGTTACTCGTCGCGCACTTTCTCACCGCGGCGCCAACCTTAAACCTGGAATTTGAAACTTGGAACCAGAAACCGGCCCTAGGCCAGCGCTTCCTTCATCGCCTCGGCCTTCGGATCGACGACGCGAATCGGCCGGCCGACGTTGGAAATGTTCTGATGGCTGATGTCGATCGCCAGCGCGCCGCAGATCGTGGCCAGTAGATCGGAGACGGGCGCCGGGCGGTCCTCGACCGTCATGCCGTCGGGGCTGGTCTTGCCGATGGCCTGCCCGCCGCGCACGCCGCCGCCGGCCAGCACCGCGCTCCAGGCGTTCGGGAAATGGTCGCGGCCGCCGTTGGGGTTGATCTTCGGCGTGCGGCCGAATTCGCCCATCCAGACGATCGTGGTCGTGTCGAGCAACCCGCGTTCTTCCAACTCGCTCATCAACGTCGCCCAGGCCGGGTCGAGCGTTTCGGACAACCGCTTCACTCCGGCGAAGTTGTCGGCGTGGGTATCCCAACCGAGGCCCTGGTTGCCGTCGACGCCGGCCAGCGTGACTTCGATGAACGGCACGCCGCGCTCGACCAAGCGCCGCGCCAGCAGACAACCCTGGCCGAAGCGGTTGCGGCCGTAAGCGTCGCGCACCTTGGCGGGCTCTTTCTCCAAGTCGAACGCCTGGCCGGCTTCGCTGCGCATCAGCCGCACGGCCCGTTCGTAGGCGATGCGGTGCCCGACGGCCGAAGCCACGGCATGCTGGCTAATAAACCGCTCGTTGAGCGAGCCGAGCAGGTTCAAGCGGGCATCGACCGTCGCCGCATCGACCGACGCGGGCGGTTCGAGATCGGCCACCTTGAGATCGTAAGCCTGCTCTCCCTGTCCGCCCGCGGGCAGGCCGTCGCCGACCAACAGCGGATCGTACTGTGAACCCAAAAAGCCGGAGCTATACGCCGCCGGGCTGAAGAAACGATAGGGAGCGATGCTGACGAAGTTCGGCAACTCGGCCTCGGGCCGGCCGAGTTCCTTGGCCACCAGCGAACCGAGCGTCGGATAGCGGATCGGCCCCTGGGGCAAATAACCGTTGCGCATTAGGTAGGTGGCGCGGCTGTGGTCGCCTTCCTTGGTGCTCAGCGAGCGGATCACCGCCAACCGCTTGCCGTGCTTGGCCAGCAGCGGCAGGTGCTCCGAGATTTTCAAACCCCGGGCGGCCGTGTCGATCTCTTTGAACTGGCCGCCGTTGGGATGGCCGGGCTTCAAATCGAAGGTGTCCATCTGGCTCGGGCCGCCGCTCATCCACAACAGGATGCACGAGCGCCCGCGGGGAATCTTCGGGGCCGCATCGTCGGCCAGGGCCTTGAACCAGGGCGACATAGAGCCTGCCATCAAGCCAGCCGATGACAATTGCAGCCATTGGCGGCGGGAAAGCGAACGGCGATCAAAAGTAAACGGCGGCTTGCGCATGGTTAAGTTCCTTGGGCCGGTTCGAATTTTTGAAGGAGATAAGGGGATACGGAGGAGATGGGGGGATAAAGCGTGAGATCATGATTTCAAATCTCATCTCCTTATCTCCTCCGCATCTCCTTATCCCCTTTTAATACCTTTGATTTAGTTTCCCGCTTCGCGCTTCCAAGGCGTTCCGCTAGTGATTCAGTATGAACTCCGCGCTATTCAGCAAGGCCCAAAAAATATCGGCCAAGGCCCGCTGCTCGCCGATCGTCTTGCCGCGATCGGCGAGGTAGGCGAGCATGCGAGCCTGTTCGTCTTCGGCGGGAAACCGCCCGAAGGCGGCGAGAAACAACGTTTCGATCCGTGCGGCCGAATCCAAAAACGGCATTTCGGCCACGGCCGACAAAAGCTGGCTGCGCTCCAGGCTGGTCGCGTCGGCCACCAAGCCGCCATTCATCAGCGACAGGGCCTGCAAGATCGAAGTCTGCGACTCGCTGCGCCGCGAGCTTTGGTCGGCGAACAGAGACTTGAGCCGGGCCTGCGCAGTGTCGTCGACTTGCAGCACGTTGGCCTGCGCCTGACTGGCCGCGTCGCGGAAGCCGGTGGCTTGCACCAGGCTGTCGTAGAGTTGTTCCGGGGTCAACCTCCTCAGCGGCATGCGGGCGAACAGTCGCGACTCGTCCTGGCCCCCGCCGCCGGCGACCTGCGAAGAAAGTTGATAGGCCCGCGTGGCGGTGATCGCCCGGATCAAATACTTGACGTCGTAATCGTGGTAGGCGAATTGCCGAGCGACTTCGTCGAACAACTCGGGATGGCTGGGCGGGTTCGCTTCATCGAGATCGTCCACCGGATCGACGAAGCCGCGGCCGAGGAAATGCTCCCACAGCCGATTGACCAAGGCCCGGGCGAAGTAGGGATTGTCGCGACTGGTCAGCCAGCGGGTGAGCGGCAGCCGCGGATCTTCGCCCGCTCGAAGTTTCGGCGTCGAGCCGTCGAGGAACCGCGCTTCGGCGATCGCATCGAGGCCCGGAATCTTGATGGCCAGTTTGCCGTCGGCACTGCTGACCAGGGAAGCTTCGACAAGCTCGACTTGCGGCGGCGCGTCGGCATTGGGATCGGCGTCGCCGAGATCAGCGGGCGGCTGCGCCTGGGCCACGATGCTCGAACCGCTGAAGAAAGCGGCCAGCGACCAGAATTCCCGCTGCTTCCAGCGCGCGAACGGATGATCGTGGCACTGCGCGCATTGCACCTGCGTGCCCAGAAAGATCCGCGATGTGTTGGCCGCCAAGTTCTCGGGCTTGTACTCGTTCGCTTGGAAAAAGGCCAGCGGACTCGGCGCGGCGGCGACGGGCTGAGCGACGCCTGGCTGCGCCGCGGCCATCGAAGCGGGCGTCAATAGCTCTGATACAAGGCGATCGTAGGGCGTCTCTTCCGCGAACCGCAACCGCAGCCAAGCCTCCAGCGGCGGCGCCAAGGCGCGCGTCTCGGGACTGGTGTTGGCGCCGGGCAGCAGCAGCTCGCGCCAGGCATTGGCGAAGTGGTTGGCATAGCCGCCGCGCGCCAGCAGGCTTTCGACCAGCCGCCGGCGCTTGTCGGGCGCCTTGTCGCTGAGAAACGCGCGGACCTCGGAGACGGCCGGAATTTTGCCGATGATGTCCAGGCTCGCGCGGCGCAGGAACTCGGCGTCGTCTGTCGGCGGCGCCGGTACGACGTGTTCGGCTTCCCAACCGGCGCCAAGCACGGCGTCGATGCGCGCGGCGAGCGCCCAGGAATCCAAATCGGGCGCCGGCGGCGCCGTCTTCGTCGCCTCGGCCGCGAAGCTCGGCGCCTCGGCGCCGGCAGCCAGCGCCGCGAAGACCGCTAGCATGGCAACGGCTTCGAATAGCCGCGTCCTTGGCCAGTCCACGCATCCCGATGCCGACATGGGACTCTCCTCGCTCGTGCGTGAAAGAAGTGAGCTTTAAGTGTAGCCGTTTTTCCGCCGTCATATCAAGCTTTTCCGTGCAAGATCTCGCGAGAAAGCGCCGCCCGTTTCGCTTAGGTTTTGCATGTTTTCCAAACGGCCCCGGAATCTTCTTGATCTTGGGCGCCGCCTTGCTTCTAATCGCAACAGACGCGGAATGATTCCGCTGGCGCTCTCGCAGGCTGGAGAAAGCGAGATCGCGGGGCCCCTTTCTGCAAGATTTCTTGCGCAGTCTTTCGACGAACGAGTTCGGCAAGGAAAACAACGTCGATGGCCCACGGACGAAATGGCAAGGCGATTTTGAATGTGGCCCGGCCGCCCTCGGCCGGGAGACATGCAAGTCGCTCGCATGATCCCAACCCGGCCGAGGGCGGCCGGGCCACATCGCTCAACCCGGCCGAGGGCGGCCGGGCCACATCACTGTCGCTTCGCGTGTGGCTCGGCTTGACGGCTTGGGCCTGGCTAGCGTTTGCTCCAGCGCGCGACGCCGAGGCGCAGCTCGAGGTCGCCGTTCCGGCCGCCGAGAGCGCCGCCAATCCCAACGATCCGAAGCGCCCCTTCAATCTGCCGGCACAGAAGACCGAAATCTCCGAGGCCCTGACCGAGTTCCGCCGCTTGAGCGGCCGCGAGGCTTGGGAGCGGGCTTTCAAAGAATTGGAGAAGGTGCAGCAGGCGCCCCCCAGCGCGCTGGCGCCCGACGACGACGGCCTCTGGCTGCCGACGCGGCGCCTGGTTCGCCGGGCGCTGGCCGATTTGCCTCCCGCGGGCAAGCAGGCCTATCGGCTGTTTCACGACGCCGACGCCAAGGTGCTGCTCGACTCGGCGCAAGGCAAGAACGAAGTCGAAAAGCTCAACAAGATCTTCACCGACTACTTCATCACCTCCTCGGGCGACGCCGCCGCCGATCGCTTGGGCGACATCTATTTCGAGCAGGGCGAAATGGACAAGGCCGCCGAGTGCTGGCAAGCGGTGGTCGATTTCCGCCCGGAGACGAATATTCCGCGCGTGAGGCTGCTGGTGAAGACGGCGATTGCGCTGGCCCGCGCCGAGCGCTGGCCGGAATTCGCCGACCTGCGCCGGCAGGTGCGCGATCGCCACGCGGGCGAAAGCGTGGTGCTCGGCGGTAAGGAAATCGCCGCCAGCCAGCGCTTGGACGAACTGGCGCCGCTCGAATCGCAAGAACCGCGAGTCGCGTCGGAAAATGAGTCGCTGGCGGCCGACAGCGATTTGGCCCTGCCCAAGGGCAATGATCCACGCTGGCAATTTCGGCTGTTCAACGCACAGCAGGCGGCGATGCTTTCGCAGGCCGGCCAGAATTGGGGCTGGGGCACGCAGTTCCCCGTCCGCGAGATGGTGCCGGCCGCCATCATGGACGACCAGCGAGTGTATCTCAATATCATGGGCTATTTGCTGGCCGTCGATCTCACAACGGGCAAGCTCCTGTGGCGCACCGCCAAGCTCCACGAATTGCCGCAAAAGGTGCAGCAGAACCAGTATCACTTTCCCGAGCAATATTCGTTGGCCATCTACGGCGATACGTTGTGGGGCGTCACGCGCGACGTCGGACAGATCGGCCAGCACGGCCAGCAGTTTCGTCTGGCCCGATGGAGCGCCGCCGACGGCAAGGTCGGCTGGAACTCGCAGAGCGTCGCCGAATTGCAAAACTGGAACATGATGGGCCGGCCGCTGCCGATCGGCGATCGGGTGTATGTCGCCGCCGGCAAGCAAGGCCAAGGCTCGGAGCTGCACTTGCTCGCCGTAGCGGCCGACAACGGCAAGCTGCTCTGGTCGACGCACCTGGGAACGCACCAGGCCGACCAGGGCCAGATGTTCTACCGCCGCACGTCGCAGCCCTCGCTCGTGTTGCACGCCGGCCGGGTGTTGGTCGATACGCACGCCGGCGCGCTGGTGGCGGTCGATGTCCGCGGGGGGGCGATCGACTGGGGCATGATTTATGAATCGCAGATGCCCGACACCAACTATTGGTACAACCAGGCGCACGTGCTGACCACGGTCGGGGCTCCCCAGTTCATCGACAATGTCTTGTACTTCAAGGGCATGCGTTCGCCGCGGTTGTATGCGGTCGATCTGTCCGGTCCCAAGGTGCTCTGGAAGCGGCCGGTCAGCGACTCGGCGATGTTCATCGGCGCCGACCGCGACAAGCTCTACCTGGGCGGCGAAGAGGTGCTGGCGATCGATCTAAAATCGCAGAAGCTCCAGTGGGCCACGCGATTGCCGATCGCCACCGGTTGGATCAAGCCCCTGCTGACCAAGCAGCACGTCTATCAATTCACGCAGCGCGGCGTGTTCGAGCTGGATAAAGCGACCGGCGACACGGTGCGGCTGTTCCGCGGCGCCGATCTCGATTCGCTCGGCGGCATGTTGTTGATCACGCCCGAGTCGCTCGTCACCGTGTCGAACCTGGCCGTTACGGCCTATCCCTTGGAAGATAGGAGTCGGGAGATAGGAGACAGGAATTCGGCGAGCCGTAGGCGTTAGCCTACTGATGAGAAGGGCGAGTCGGGCCGGATCGCAAGTTTGCATGCTTGCGATCCGAGGCGCCTCAACAGAACCAGCGGCTGGCGCGCCCCACCGCTCGCCTCGCAAGCCCCAACCACTAACCCCAACCACCCCCGATGAACATCCCCTGGAAGCGACTCGCCTCAATCGTACTGACGGCCCTCTTGTCCGCCTTGTCTCCATCCGGGGCGCCCGGGGCCGATGACGGCGTCACGGTCTCGGGCACCGGCGAAGTGCCGGCGAAGCCCAGCCGCGTGGAAATCGACCTATCGGCCGGCGCCGCCGCGGAACTTACGGGCGACGCGATCGTCAAATACCAGGATTCGCTACGGCGCACGCTGGACGCCTTCAAAAAGATGGACCTCAAGAACCTCAAGATCGAAGAGCGCAGCCTGTCATTCGAAAGCACCGGCGGCGGCGCCGCGGAGAACGCCTTCGTGCAGCCCGGCGCCGCGCCGAAGTCCGTCAAGTCGCAAATCGACATCACGCGCTCGCTGCGCGTGGTGCTGAGCGAGGCCGATCGATTATCCGAAGCGGAATTGATGGAGACGATCGGCAAACTGCTCGACGCCGCCCAGGACGCCGGGGCCAAGGTCGGCGCGGGAACGGAAAACGCGCTGCTGATGCGGATGATGGGGCAAACGGCTTCGGCGACGCCCGTCGTGACGTTCGTCGTCGAAGACGCGGCCCCGGCACGCGAAAAAGCCTATCAAGCGGCTTTTGATCAGGCCAAAGCCCGTGCCGCGCGGCTGGCCAAGCTGGCCGGGCGGCGCCTCGGGCGGGTTGAGTCGGTGGAAGAGGGCCTGGAGGCGAGCGGCAAAAAAGACGAAGCGGGCATGCAAGAGCGCATGATCACCGCCATCTACGGCGTTTCCTCCAAGTCGAACGAAGAAGATTCGCGGCTGACTTCGCAAAAGCTGGCCGACATTCCGGTGCGCGTGACGCTGCGAGTGCGGTTCGCGCTAGAGGAGTAATCATCGGATGGTTCATCTCCTTTCAAAGAAGGGTCGGAAGAGCATGTCATCGCTGATCAGCCGGCATCGAGTCGCAGTTCGCCAGATCGCCTTTCGCTGGACCTTGCTGTCGATCGCTGCGGCAGGCTTCGGTCTCGCGGGCCGTGAGGCCGCCGCGCAGGTCGTCTATGGAGCGCAGGGCCAAGGCCATTCCGACGGCATCACCGTCTACGGCAGCGGCGAGACGATCGCCAAGCCCGATCGGGTCGAGATCAGCATGCGGGCCACCGCCAACGCCGAGTTGACGGCCGACGCCATCGTCAAGTATCGCGACGCCAAGCGGCGGATCCTGGAAGGCTTCGAAAAGCTGAAGCTGGAGCAGATGAAGATCGAAGAGATCGGCGTCTCGCTCACCAACCACGCCGGCGCCGAGGCGATGCAGATGGCCATGCGCGGCATGGTCGACAACAGCGCCGCCGGCAAGAGCAAGGTCGAGATCGCCAGCCAACTGCAATTGCGGGTCTCCGGCATCAAGGAGCAGTCGATCGAACAGGTCATGGAAACGGTCGGTAAGTTGCTCGATGCCGCCAAGGACTCGGGCGCCGAAATCGGCCCTTCGGCCGCCGACATCAACATGGCGTATCGCTACGGGCGTCAGGCCGAAAGCGCCTTGGTGCGGTTCGTCGTGCTCGACCTCGACGAATTGCGCGAAAAGGCCTACGAAAGCGCCGTGGCCGACGCCCGCGCCCGCGCCGCTCGGCTGGCCAAGCTGAACGGCATCGACGTGGGCGAAGTCCTCGGCGTGCAAGAGGTGCAGGTTTCGGGCGACGACGGCGGCTACACGACTAACCCCTGGGGCCAGTTGGTCGCGTCGCACGCCACATTGAAAGAGCCCAAGATTACTTCGGATACCTTCGCCGAAATTCCCTTTCGCGTGAAGTTGCTGGTGCGGTTCGGCATCGCACCCAAAGCTGAGAAGACGGCCCAGAATTGATTTAGCGGAATTGACGAAAGGAGCCATTGCTTATCGGAACAGGGGAATTGATCGCAGGAACAGCGCTCCAAGGGCGGCGTCCGCCCTTGGACGAGAGTCCCGGAACCTTCAACCGGTGCGAAAGAGGCGTCTATGAAAAAAACAGGGATTGCGGCTGCCGTGCTGGTCGCGGCGTGCTGCCTGCGCGCGACGGGGGCCGAGGATGAAGGCGTAACGGTGGTCGGCAGCGGCGAAGCCAGCGGCAAGCCCAACGCCTTCGAGTTCTTCACGCGGATCGGCGGCGCGGCCGAAATGGGCGCCGATGCCTTGACGAAGTTTTGCGAGTTCAAGCGGCGCACCGCCGCCGCTGTGGAAAAACTGCGTCTGACAGATAGCGACATCGCCGTCGGCGGCTTTTCGTTGACTTCGGCCAATGACGGCCAGACGCAGTTTTGCCGCGACGGCGACGGCGAAGACGTGTTCAAGCCGGAAATCGTGTTTTCCAGTCTGGTGCGCGTTTGCGTGCGCGGCATCGACCGGCTGCCCGAGGAGCAAGTTCCCAAAACCATCTCCGAATTGTTCGATCGTCTGAAGGACGTCGGCGTGGCGATCGTGCCGGTGCAGGCGCAGAATTCGGGCGGCGAGTTCGAGATCCACGACGGTTTCGACGCGGCGCCGGTGACGGTGTTCGTGCTCGAAGATGCGACCGAGCTGCGCCGGCTGGCTCGCCAACGGGCGTTCCAGGCGGCGAGGCAGAGCGCCGAGGAATTCGCGCGCCTGGCGGGCCTCGAACTGGGCCCGGTAGCGTCCATCCAGGAGGTCGGCGACAGGGCCTATCCGTGGATGGGCATGTTCGTTCCCGATGAATTCGAGGCGCCGCAAGGCGCGACGCCCGGCAAGCTACGCATGGTCTCTACGACGATGAGCGAGATCCCAGTGCGCTCCCGCTTGCGAGTTCGTTTCCAACTCAAGCCGCATGGCCTGGGCAGCGCCCAGGTCGGCCTCAGCGCCGCGGAGAGTCTCGGCGCTAAGGGAAGCCTCGGCGCCAAGGAAGGAGGACCGTAATGATTTGCCGCTTTGCGGCGCAGCGGGCGTTTCGCCGTCCGACGCCGGTCTTGTTGGCGGGCCTGCTGGCTCTGGCCCTGGCGCCGCCAAGCCGTGCCGAAGAGGTGCTGCCGAAGCACATCACCCCGCAAACGCTGAAGGCCGTCAAAGCGGGGCTCGACTACTTGGCCCGCTCGCAAGGGGCCGACGGCGGCTGGCACGATACGCAAGGGGGCGAAGCCTACCCGGTGGCCATGACCGCGCTGGCCGGCACGGCGCTGCTGGCCCACGGCGACTCGCCCACCCGCGGCCATTACGCCCCGCAGGTGCAAGGCGCGGTCGAGTATCTGCTGGCCTGCAAAACGCCCTCGGGGCTGATTACCGGCGCCGGGCAGGAATCGGGCCGGCCGATGCACGGTCACGGCTTTGCGCTGATGTTTCTGGCCTCGGCCTACGGCATGGAGACCAACCCCGGCCGCCGCGCCCAGGCCAAGGAGGTCATCGACGGCGCCGTCGCCCTGACCGCTCGCGGGCAAAGCCCGGCCGGCGGCTGGACCTACATTCCCGGCAGCGGCGACGAAGGCTCGGTGACGGTGACGCAGGTGCAAGCGCTGCGGGCTTCGCACAACGCCGGTTTCACCGTGCCCAAGGGAACGATCGAAGAGGCCGTGCGTTACATCGAGCGTTGCAGCACGCCCGAAGGAGGCATCGTCTATTCGCTCGGTTCGGGCGGCGGGCCGCGGCTGGCGATCTCGGCCGCCGCGGTGGCCACATTATATAACGCCGGCGAATACGACGCGCCGATCGCCGAGCATTGCCTGAACTACGTTTGGCAGCAGTTTCGCGGCCAGCAGGGTTTCAGCAAAGGAGGCGGCCACGATTACTACACGCACCTCTACGCCTCGCAGGCTTATTACATGGCCGGCGACAAGTACTGGGACGAATACTTCCCGGCCGTGCGCGAACAGTTGTTGTCGATGCAGGACAAGGGCGACGGCTCTTGGAATGGCGACGGCATCGGCAAAACCTACGGCACGGCGATCGCGCTAATCGTGTTGCAACTGCCTTACAAGTATCTGCCCGTTTATCAACGATAAAGTCGCCTGGGAACCCAAAAACGACAAAACCCTTGTTGAATGCTGGCCCCTTTAGGGGCTAAAGAGAAAAACATTAGTTGTTGCGTTCGTCTTCCCAGGCATAAATGCCTGGGCTATGGAAAGGTGAACGCTTAATCACAAGAAACTTTGGGTGACCCAGGCCTCTATGTCTGAGAGTCGGCGAACAACAAAAACCGTTCACCAGCTAGAACAAACCTTTTCACCACGAAAGAAAAACCCGTGAGCGAAGCAGAACACGACCCGGATCTCGCCGGACTGGCGAAACTGAAAGACGCGCACCAAAGCCTTCGCACGCAGATCGCCCGGATCGTGGTCGGCCAGGACGAAGTGCTCGACCAGTTGATGATCAGCATCTTCGCCCGCGGCCACTGCATGCTCGAAGGCGTGCCGGGCCTGGCCAAGACGTTGATGGTCAGCACGCTGGCCGATTGCCTCTCGCTGAATTTCAACCGCATCCAGTTCACGCCCGACCTGATGCCCTCGGACATCACCGGCACCGAAGTGCTGCAAGAAGACCGCTCGACGGGCGCGAGGCAATTGCGCTACGTCCACGGGCCGATCTTCGCCAACGTCGTGCTGGCCGACGAAATCAACCGCACTCCGCCCAAGACGCAGGCCGCGCTGTTGGAAGCGATGCAAGAGCGGCAAGTTTCGGCCGGCGGCCAGCGCTATCCGCTGCCCGATCCGTTCTTCGTGCTGGCCACGCAAAACCCGATCGAGCAGGAAGGCACTTATCCGCTGCCCGAGGCGCAGCTCGACCGCTTCTTGTTCAAGGTCTACGTCGGCTACCCCAATCGCGACGAAGAGCGGCAGATTTATCGCCTCACGACCGGCATGCAAACGCAGCAGGTCTCGAAGGTGCTCTCGGGCGAGGAGATTCCGGCCTTGCAGGCGCTGGTGCGGCGCGTGCCCGTTTCAGACCATTGCCTCGACTTCGCCATGGCGCTGGTCCGCGCCACGCGCGTCGGCGAGGCGGAGGCGGAAGGCCCGCAGTACATCTCGAAATGGATCGCCTGGGGCGCCGGGCCGCGCGCCGGTCAAGCCTTGGTTCTGGCCTCGAAGGCCCGCGCCGCGCTCGACGGCCGCACCAACGTCACGATCGAAGACATCCGCGCCATGGCCCGCCCCGTGCTGCGGCATCGGTTGGTGACGACCTATGCCGCCCAGGCCGAAGGGCAGACGCCCGACACGATCATCAACCGTTTGCTGGACGATATCCCCGAACGAGCAGGAGCCGCCCGCGCCGATGGCCAAGTCGCCCACGTATTCCAATCCTGAGGTGCTGGCCAAGGTCGCCGGGCTCACGTTGCGGGCCCGGCGGGTGGTCGAAGGCACGATCTCGGGCTTGCATCGCAGTCCGTTTCACGGCTTCGCCGTGGAGTTCGCCGAGTATCGCGAGTATTCGCCCGGCGACGATCTGCGGTGGCTCGACTGGCGCGTGTTCGGCCGCACCGACCGCTACTACGTCAAGCAGTTCGAGCAAGAGAGCAATCTCCGCTCGACGATCGTGCTCGACGCCAGCGCGTCGATGCGCTACGGCGCCGGGGCGCTGACCAAGTTCGACTACGCCGCCACAGTCGCCGCCTCACTGGCCACGCTGCTGGTCGGCCAGCAAGATCCGGTCGGGCTGGCGCTGTTCGACAGCCAAGAGCGGAAACTGCTGCCGCCGGCCGCCACCCAGGCGCAGCTGGTGCGGATCGTCGGCGAACTGGAAAGCGCGCAGCCCGACCGCACCACGCAACTTGGCCCGGTGCTGCAAACGCTGGCCGAGCAGATTCGCAAGCGCGGCTTGATCATCATCATTTCCGACCTGCTCACCGATCTAGAGCCGTTCTACGACGGGCTGTCGCGGTTGCAGTACCGCGGCCACGAGATCATGGTGCTGCACGTGCTCGACGGCGACGAGTTGGAGCTGCCGTTCGGCGACCTGGTGTTGTTCCACGACATCGAAGGCGACGAAGAAGTCTTCGCCGAGCCGTGGGTCTTTCGCAACGCCTACCGCGAAGCGATCCAGAAATTCCTGGATGAGGTCCGCGGCACGTGCGGCTCCCGCGGCATCGACTACCTTTTGATGCGGACCGACGAAGATCTGGCGACGGCGCTGAGCCACTACCTGCATGCTCGCGACCGCATGCAGCCGTTTGGGCAGCACAAGCACGGGGGGAAGCACTAAAGATCTGCAGCTCGAAAAAAAACTCCCTCTCCCTTTGGGAGAGGGTTGGGGTGAGGGCCTTCCCGCTATCGGAGTGCCCTCACCCTGCCCTCTCCCGGAGGGAGAGGGTTTCAATGCAATGCAACTAAGCAACTATGGAAACCCTCTCCTACAACTCGCCGGCGATGCTTTGGGGAATGGCCCTGGCGGCTATCCCAATTCTGATCCATTTGCTGTTCCGCCGCCGCTTCCGCCGCATCGACTGGGCGCCGATGCACTACCTGAAGATCTCGATCCAGCGCAATCGCCGCCGCGTGCGGCTCGAACAGTTGCTGTTGTTGCTCTTGCGCACGGCGCTCGTGCTGCTGTTGTTCTATCTCGTGGCGCGGCCGGTGATGCACGCCCAGGGGCTGGGCGCCTGGCTCGGCGGGCGCAGCCGCAGCAGCCAATTGGTCGTGCTCGACGATTCGCTCAGCATGGGCTACCGCGACGGCGGCCGCTCGGCCTGGGAGCACGCGCAAGAGTTGGCGGGCAAGGTGCTCGAAACGATCGGCCCCAAAGACCGCTTCACGCTGGTGCTGGCGTCGCAGCCGAAGACGCCGCTGGTGCGCGAAGTGGAGCTGACCAATCCCGAAGAGATGGCGCAGTTGATCGCCAAACTGCGCCCTGCCGAAACCTTCACGGCCTGGGCGCCGGTCTTCGAGGCGGTCGACGAGCTGCTCGATTCCGGCTCATACCCGATCCGCGAGCTGACCGTGATCACCGATCTGCGCCGCCCAGGCTGGGAAGATTCGCTCGCGCCGCTCGGCGGACGCTGGGCCTCGCAGCAATTGCAGATGCGCATCTTCAACGTCGGCAGCGAGCATGCGGGCGACGTCGCGCTCGAAGATCTCAAGCAGACCGACCGCCTGGCCTTGGTCGGGCAGTCGGTGCAATTCGAAGCGACCGTGCGCAACGCGACCGATCGCGAGCTGGGCGAGATCGACGCCAATTTCTCGATCGACGGCAAGCCGAGCGTCGTGCGGCTGCCCGCGATCGCGCCGGGCGAAACCGCGCGCGTGCCGCTGGCGGCCGCGTTCCAAGAGCCCGGCTTGCACCACGTCGAGTTCGAGCTGCCCGCAGACGAACTGCCGGCCGACAATCGCCGCTGGGCCGTCTGCCACGTGCGCGAGCAAGTCCACATGCTGCTGGTCGACGGCGAGCCGTCGAGCGAGCCGCTGGCCGGCGAGGTCGATTTTCTCGGCCTGGCCTTGGCGCTGGGCGTGGGCGAGGGAGACGCCTTCCGCGTGCAGATCGTGACCGACGCCGAGTGGGCCACGCTCCCCTCGACGCAGCCCGACTTGATCGTGCTGGCCAACGTGGCCAGCTTGGCGCCCGAGCAGGCCGAACGCCTGAAGCGGCAGGTCGAAGCGGGCGCCGGGCTGATGATCTTCGTCGGCGACCAGATCGACCCGGCCAACTACAACCAATTGCTCGGCGACTTGCTGCCGGCGCCGCTCGACGCGGCCGTCGATGAAGAAATCTCGGGCGTGCTCGTCGAGGAAGGGGCACCCGGCCCGCTCGACGCACTGCTGCAATTGAACCCGGCCGTGCTGGAACGGGTCAAGCTGCGCAAGTTCTACCAGGTGCAACTCGGCGAGGAGGAGGGCCGCGGCGTCCGCGTGCTGGCCCGTTGGAATAGCGCGGGCGCCACGCCCGCCGTGTTGGAGCGGACCGTCGGCGAAGGCCGCGTGCTACTCGTGACCACCACCGCCGACAAGAACTGGACCGACTGGCCGACCGAACCGAGCTACGTGCTCGCCGTGCGCGAGGCCGCCAAGGGCGTCGTGCGCAGCGACAGCCACACTTCAGGCTTGACGGCCGGCGAAACG
>Ga0134126_10002634_pt1 | contig 22576 bp, 22 predicted proteins | sample KB31752_FD_96881 | JGI IMG/M metagenome (GOLD analysis project Ga0134126, IMG submission 96881) | Terrestrial soil microbial communities with excess Nitrogen fertilizer from Kellogg Biological Station, Michigan, USA - KB3-175-2 | ecosystem: Environmental > Terrestrial > Soil > Unclassified ... | reverse complement strand
GAGGGGGCGGAGGGGGCGGCGGAGGCGGCGGCGAGGGCGGCGGTCGATCGGGTGACTACCGCCATCCTCGACGCGATCGAGGCTGAGGTGGTGCGGACCGAGAACGGACCATCCACATGACCCCCATCCTCTCCGCCAACGGCTCCTCCCTCACCATCACCCCCGAGACTCAGGGCTGCATCTCGTACCGCCGCCTCACCATCACGGCGCCGCTGCCTGATGGGCGCACGACGAGCCTCAGCGTGCTGTTGGACGATGAGCAGGCGGGGAGGGCGAGGGGGGAGATGGCGGGGGATGGCTCGCCCGACCTGGCTGCAAAGCATTGCGGCGCAGCTCCCTGCACCATGACCGACCCGTGTGTTTGTAGCTGCGGGCCGTGCAAGGGAGCCCGCGCCTACGACCGGGACTCGCCCGACCTGGCTGCGATTCGGGCGCGGGCGGAGGGGGCGCCGGAGCGTCTCGTGCTGCACGAGGACACGGACCCGGAGACAGGCGCGGTCCGGTGGAATCAGATTCTCATGCCGGCCGACGAGGTTCGTTTCTTCGCGTACGAGCGGGCGGACCTGTATCGCGAAGGCGTGTGGCGCAATCGCTCCGAGTTTCAGGCGAAGCAGATTGACGAAGCCCGCGCCACCATCGCGCGGCTCGAGGGGGAGCTGGCGGAGATCGCCGTCATGAACCGGAACGCGCCCGACGAGAAGGCGCTCGGGAAGCTGCTCGTCAGGTACAGGCAGGACCGCGACACCGCCTGCCAGCAGCTCGCCTCAGCGACGGCGGAGGTCGAGCGGCTGAGGGCGAAGTACGAAAGCGACGGAGGGACGGGGAGATGAGACGCATCGAGGCTGAGAGCTTGCAGGTAGGCGACCGCGTCCGGAGTCCTGGCGGCATTACCGGCACGGTCGACAGCGCGGATGCGTTCACGGTCACCATCCGGTGGGATGACGGGGTTACCGCACGCTCCGCCCGGTATGCATTGTGGCAGGCCACCTACGCGGGCTCGTCGATTCAGATGGTGACCGCATCCGCCGACGGAACCCGGAAGGAAGAGGATGATGGCGAATCTACCTGAATTGAAGCTGCCACCGTGCAAGCATCAGCTCCCGGCCGGTGTCCTTGTGGTGGCCGAAGTGACGCCGCCGGTGCTCGAGTGCCCGATGTGCCGCACGGAGAAACTCGAGGTCACCCTCGCCGCCCGCGATGTCGAGCTCGCGAAGATGCGGGAGGCGTTCCGCAAGCTCGAGCGCGTGGTGCGTCGACACGCGCCCGACGTGGAGAGCTGGAACGAGTGGGACGCGCTCTTGGTAGCTCTCGGACTCGCATCCCCGCCCGCCCCGAAGCCGAAGCCCATCGCCTCCCCTTTTGTCACATCATGCGTAGGCGGCAAAAGGGGAAGCCATGACGGGCTGCGGCACGAGGAATGGTGCGGGAAGCTCAAGTCTAGCGCGACCTGCGACTGCAACGCGGTGCCCATCGAGCCGACGGGGGCGGGGGAGCCGTCTCGCTTCGAGCGCGTCATCGCACCGCCGAACGAAGCTGCTGGGTGCGTTGCGTGCGACACGTGCAGCGGGTTCCGGGCGGCCGGTCGATCTTGCGCAGTCTGTCAGGCGATCATCGCGCGAGCCACCACCGCCGACGAGGCGCTGTCCGCCCTGCGCGATGCCCGATCGTGGATCGAAAACGCCGCGCACGAACTCAAATGTCGAGCCGAGGACGACCACGCCGACGGTTGCCCGGCCGTATTCGGCGAGCGCGTGGTCCACCGCATCGACGCCCTCCTCGCCAAGCGCCAGGCCAAGCCGTGACCCGCCGAGGATTGACGACACACCTTGCATGGAGCGACCGTACCTACATGGGCCTTCACGACTTCGGCATCCCGAAAGACCTGGCGCTCTTCCTGCGCGATCTGCTCGACCTCCGCACGTTCGTCGAGACCGGCACGAACAAGGCCGGTACCGCCGCATGGGCGGCCGACCACTTCGATCGCGTGACGACGATCGAGGGCGATCGGGCGCTCTACGAGGCGGCGCGGTCGACGCACGGCCGCCTGCGGAACGTGCGCTTCGTGCACGGCGACAGTGGGGAGGAGCTCGGGGGCGTGCTCGAGAACGTCGGCCAGCCCGCGCTCGTGTGGCTCGACGCCCACTGGTGCGGCGCCGAGACGTTCGGCAAGGCCGCCGAGTGCCCGCTGCTCGACGAGCTCGAGGCGCTGAACGAGTGCGCCACAGACCACGTCATCATCATCGATGACGCTCGCTTCTTCACCGCTCCGCCGCCGCCCCCGAACGACGGCCGCAGCTGGCCCGGGCTCGTCGAGGTCGCGCAGGCGCTCGGCGACCGCTACGCGCTCATCTACCGCGATGTCATCGTCGCCGTGCCCCAGCGGCACCGAGAAGCGCTCGTCGCGTGGGTGCACCGCCGCCTGGCCGAGGATGCCGTGCCGCCCCCGCTGCCGCTGCCTCAGCGTCTCGTGCGGCGGCTGGTGCATGAGGGCAACCGCTGGCTCGCGCGCTCGGGCGCAGCCCTGCAGGCGCCCCCGCGTGCTACCGCGCCGCCGGCGCCCGACTGGCGCGCGCAACGCAACTGGCGCACGTACCAGCGCGGGACGCCGGGGCCGGTCGTGGCGGCGCTGCTCAAGCAGACGCGCTAGGCCTGGCCAGCGTCGTCAAGCGTGGACACGTCGAGCAGGAACCGCGCGCGCTCACGCTCTCGCCTTGCCGTCAGGATGGGACTGACGACGAGGAGCCCCGTCTTCCGGTCGAGCACCTTGTTCCAGTCGCGGAAGTGATCCGCGGCTGCAAGGTATCCGCCCACGCGCATCATGCGCGCGACGCTCGACACGCGCTCAGCGCCGGTACCGATGTTGAAGCCCAGCGAGACGAGAGCATCGAACATGTTCTGTCCGATGTTGTCGGCGACGAAGGACCGCACGCACGCTTCGGTGGTGCGGAGGTCGTTCGTCGCCCACGCGTCGACGAGGGACTGCGGTAGGGGCCCGTGCTCGACGAAGGGAGGGTCGCCGTCCACCCTCCGGTGCCCCATTCCGCCCGTCTCGTAGCCTGCGAAGTCGTAGTACCACCTGAGCACGACGCCCTCTTCCGCCTCGATGGCGGCGCGTCCGGCGGGCGACGTCACCAGCGCCGGCGGCCGATTGCTCGGCAGGTCCGGCGTGGTGGGGACGTCGTCGGAGGTCACGGCTTCGGCAACGTCGCAGCCTTCTCGAGCTGGTCGACGGCCTCCCGTGCGGTCTCACGCGCGGCCTCGACGGCTTGCGCCTCGGTCTGCCCGGACTGCTTGCCGGCGATGAGCGCGGCGATGTCCTCGCCGAGCTTGATGAGCTCCGGGAGGTCGAGCAGCGCGGCCTGGATGAGAATCTCTGCGGCGGTCATTGTCCCTTGCCTCCGTCGAAGTAGCTGGCCCAATACGCGTCCCAGTAGGCCCGCACGTGCGCGCGGCACGCGTCGATGGCCCCGGCGTCGCCCTTGTTGTCCGTGACGCAGAGGGTCCCCATGGCGGTCTCCGCGGAGACTTTGGCGTCATCCTGCGGGGTGAGCTTGGAGCCGCCGCACGCCGACAGCGCGCATACCTGGGCGAGCAGGGCGATGGCGAGGAGGGCCCTCACGACGCCTTCCCCTGGCCGAGGAGCGCCGGCAGCATGCCAGCGACGGCGGAGCCGACGGACGCGATGATGGCGCCCATCCAGGTGGGCACCTCGACGTGCAGCGCGAGCAGCACGGTGTAGCAGACGACGACGACGCCCACGACGATGGCCGTGGGTAGGCTGATACTCTTCATGATGGCGATCCTCTTGGTGCGTGCGAGCTCTTCGCTCAGGTCGTGATGGGACGTCTCCGCGCGGCGCGTGTCCCGGGTGTGCTCCCGGTGCACGTCATCGATGAGCTCCCCGATGCGCTCGAATCCTGCGTGCATCGCGTGCTCGAGCGCGTCGATGCGCCTCTTCACGCGCTCCTCGCTCTCGCCGATGGCCCACTCGACGCGTCCGACGGCTTCCTCGAGCGAGTCGATGCGTGAGTGCGCCTTCGCGGCCCCTTCCGCGGCCTCGCGCAGCACACGGAGCCCGGCCGGCTGGCGGGGCGGGGTCACTTCGTCGAAGTCGCTTCTATTGCTCACGTCAGACCTCCGAGAACGTAGGATCGATCTGCCGACGACAGAACGTGGTCGTATACGAGCAACGCGCGAATCAACATCGGAGCCGCTGCGTTGGTGCCGTTGCTGAAGAGCGTCGGGATGTTCGTATTCACGCCGTAGGTGTTGGTCCCCGTCGTGAAGTACGTGGTGCCGTTGATCAGCATCGTGAAGTTGCCGGCCGCGCTCTGGATGTCCTGCGTGTACGGCGACAGGAGCAGGCCCGTCGTGACCGCGACGGAGCCATTCTTTCGGGCCGTCGTCGCAAATCCGTCGTACATCTTGTGATCGGTCGAGAACTCCTGAAACGAGCCGATGTCGCCGGTGCCCCAGTTGATCGAAGAAGGGTTGCCGAAGCCGTCCACCGTGAGCTGCGCGAGGATGATGCGCTCCCCGGCCGTCGCGGACCCCATGAGGGCGCTCATGTTGTTGACGCACGAGAGCCTCATTCCGGCCGTGACGCCATCAGCTTTGACGCTATTCTTGCTGTTGATGCCGCTCGTGACGAACGCCGGTTGTTTCCCGGCTGTCGGCTGCGTGAAGTGATTGCCATTGCCGCTCTGGTCGCTCCACTGCGACACGTTCGAGCCGTTGAGCGTGATGCCTGCGTCCGCCGTGAGGTAACAGAGACAGCCGGAGACCGTGAGCGGATTCCACCCGTTGTTGGGCATACCGTACGTCAGGCCCATGCCCATCCCGATCGCGGTCATCGGTCCGGGCCCCTCATGCCGAGGATGACCGGCGCAACCGGCGGCTCCGGGTGATTCCTTCGCCATCGACGCGCGTCCATGTCGGCGAAGGCGCCGGCCACCGCTCGCGCCTTGGTGATAGCATCCTTCACCTTCGCATGCGCGACGTGCGGCGGATGATTCTCGACCGCCTCGTGGGCTTCGACAAGGCCGCGCTTGAACGCGCCAGCGACGGCGACCGACTTGCGAAGGTGGTCGATCTCCTGAAGAAGAGACTCGATGTGCTCGTCGAGCGTCGCACCGGCCTCGCACTTCTCGTGTCCGGCAACCGCCGCCTCGCTCGCGCGCCTGAGTTCTTCGTGGTGTGCATCCGCCGGCAAGCCCGGGTCGCGCCCGGAGATGCTGAAACCCTTGACGTCGAGACGCCCCTCGAGCGCCGCCGCCATGTCGGGCATTGCGGACATGAGCCAGCGGTGGAGTGCCTGCTCGTCGCCCTCGAACTTGATCGTCAGGTACTTGTCCGCCATCGCTCACTCCACGTTCCAGTTGGTGCCATCCGAAGCCACGGTCGCCGTCGTCGCGACGCCAGCCGCGGCCGCGCCCGACGGACCTTGGATGATGATGTTGTGCCCGCCCGTCGTCTTGTTCACGATGACGCGCCTGTACCCGGCGATGACCGTGGGAACGGTCACGGTACAGTCTCCGGTCAGCGCGCCAGTGAACACAAACGTACGGTTGTAGAAGTCGTTCTTCGCCATCGTCAGCGTCGTGCCGCTGAGCGCGAAGGACTTTCGCCCCGTCTCCTCCTGGTGACCGACGACGAGTGGCACCTCGCCGTTCGTGATCGTCAATCCGAAGAAGCTCGACATGTTCCCGCCGACGAACGAGGCTTGCGCGGCGCCAGCCACGTCGGACGCGATACCGGGCACGCCGTCTACCGTCGTGTTCAATTCCATCACCGCGTTTCCGGCCGCTCGGATCGCAGGCACGGCGCTGTTAGACAGCGATACGAATCCGCCGTTGAAGCGTGCGTTCGACGTGCCAGCAAAGACAAGGCAGTCCGTGACGGTGCCTCCATCATCATCGAGCCAACACGCGTTGAACAACGCGGTCGCGTTAGCTAGGAACACCGAGCCGCGCCCGCCGCGACCGACGATCCAGGAGTTCTCGAGAAGCGCCGTTCCGCCCCCATTGCCGACCGAATCGACGATTTGCCAGGTCGGCGTGCCGTGGAATTGGCAGTCAGTGACGTGCACGAATTGCGTCCCCGTCACGATGCCGAGACCCCACGAATCGCCGAAGCCACCAATCGACAGCGGCGTGAACAAGCAGTCGCGGACGCGGACCGGATACGAGAAGTACCCGAACGTCAGGGCCGCAGTCCCGGAGAACTCGCACCGCTCTACGTACCCGTCAGACCACGTCGAGCCGTAGACCGTCGCGCCCCGTGAGTTGAATCCGAGGTGCTTGACCCCGACGTTGTTGACCGGAAGGATCGAGACCTTGCCCTGCCACCGCATCCACACGTACGAGCCGGTCGTGCGGCTGACCGCTCCGTGATTCGTCGCGCCCGAGCTCGTCGCGATGACCCAGCCCGAGCGCGGGCGGTTCGCGTTGACGAACGAGAAGCAAAAGAGCGTGTGCGTGTCGGCGACCGGCTCCGCGCTGGGGATCGTCGTGCTGACGTCGGAGACGTTGCGGGCGAGGATGCCACCAAGCGTGTACTGGTGCGTGTGGATCTTGTTCATCCGGTCGGGGAACCATGATGGCTCCGCGCCGATCAGGATGCGCTCGTACCACTTCTGGACGATCGTCCCTGTCTGAGCGTTCTGCGCCCCGAGAACACCGTTGATGTACACGTAGACGAAGCTGCCGTCGTACGTGACCTTCACGTAGTTGAGCGCGTTCGCCGTGAGTGCGTTGCTCGTGAAATGCGGCGAGAACCCTGTGACGCTCGTACGTAGCCCGACGTACAGCTGCGCTCCGATGTTGGCGCCGGAGTTCGATAGAAAGACGAAGAACGCCTCGCTCAGATCGTTGCCGGCCGTGCCGCCGTTGCTCGAGACAATCGGGTCGACGAGATCGCCGATGCCGGGAGCGATCGATCCCGGGTTAATCCAGAACGAGAACGTGAACGCGCTGAGCCCGTCGATGCGACCGACGTCCGATAGCTCGGCCAAGTCCATGAACATCCCAAGGAAGATGTTCGCCGGGACGAGAACCTCGAGCGTCGCCGTTTGGATCGTCGCACCAAGGGCGGTCTCCGCCTGGTACGTCGTGTCGGGGATGTCCGGACCCACGTAGAGCGCGGGGCATGTCTGGAATCCGGGGCCGGCGCTGATGCCCGTCTGAGAGGTCGTGATCTGCGGGTACGTGAGCGGCACCGACGGCATCGAGTACGGCATCGGCTCGCCCTCGAGCCGGATGTTCGGCGTGTCGACGAAGATCGGCGTCGTGCGCGCGTAGAAGGTCGGCGACGCCCATTGCGTGTGCGGGAAGCGCACCGTCACGGGACTGTCTGCGACCACGGCGAGCGCCTGCGCCGCCGCGATGGCCGCGTCGACCGCAGCCGTGTCGTCGACTGCTCCCGAGCCGACCGCCCCGAAGTCGCGCACGTCGATGTGGCGAGGAGCCTGCGTCTCCCATCCCCTGTGCTGGAGCTGCCATCGGTTCGCGGTCGTGTCGTAGACGAGCTGGCACGCGCCGCCGTAGGGCCGGAGGTTGACGCTCTTGCTGCCTCCATTCGCCCACGTCGTGATGCGGTTCGCGGCCGTCGACGATGGGTCTTCGTTGACGATCGTGAGCTGGTACTGGGTCGTGTTGATGATCGTGATCGGCAAGCCCGACTTCGTGGCGGACGTTGTTGCGATGCCGCCGATGGAAAAGGCAGCCGTCGGGCCGCCGACGCGCAGGACGGACAGGCCCGTGGTAGCTACGTCCGAGTTGAGACCATTCGCGAGCGTGATGTTGGACTGCCCCTGATTGCCGCTGCTGCCGCTCGCGCCGATGACCGTTCCCGGAGCGCTGGCAGTGCTGCTGGCACCATCGCTCACGAGGCTCGTGAACTTCAGCGTGAACGGTGCGATGGGGCATGTGACGGCGATCTGATTCGCCTGCCCTGCCGACCACGCGAAGCGCTGGCCGTTGAGCGTCTGATCGTCGCTCTGGAGCGCGAGCTCCCAGCGCTGCACGAGGCTCGTGCTCTGGAGCGAGAATGTCAGAGTCTGTCCGGCCGTCGTGTTGAACGTACCGCCGTACGCCAACGGCGTCGGCACGCCGTTGACGGAAATCGAGACCAGGGCGTTCGTGGACGTCAGCGACATGCGCAGCTCAGAAGAGGATGTTCCCGGTGACCGTGGTCCCGGCCTGCCGGACGATCGAGACTTGGAACGGGTAGAGCACGCCCGCCGACAGGTTGCTGAACGTGGAGTCGGCTGTCGCGTCGACGAGCCGGCAGACGAGGTTCCCCGCGCCGCTCACGTAGACGCCGCGTGCCGCGTTCGCGAGCTTCTGGTCGCCGCCGCCAACACTGATGGCCATCTCGTCGCGCGCGCCCTCGCTCGATACGCGCAGCTGCCGCCGGCGCGTGATGGCGACGGAGGCCGTGCGGCCCTGCGCCTTCTTCGCCGTGTCGGCCGTGGTCTGCGCGGTCTGCGCGGCGTTCGTTCCACCGGCTGGCGCCGCGTTGATGTCCGGCAGGCTGGCGATGCCCGCGGTGGTGTTGGGGCCCTCTCCCTCGTACGTTCCGGCGATCTGGTCCATGGCTTAGCGCCCTCCTGGCGCGTCGAACACGCTCGCCAGCGACTTGCTGATGCCGAGCGATGCGGGTGCAGACTTGCGCGGCGACGGCCCGCTACTCGACGGCGCCGTCGGATGCTTCGCGTAGCTCTCCTGCATGGAGAGCCGGAACTGGGGCGTGAGCGTGGGGTCCGTCGGCAGGTCGAAGAGCTGGCCGATCCGGACGCGCTCCTGGTACCCGAGCGGCTTCGTGCGCTCGGCGCACTTGGTGCCGATCTTCTGCCGAATCTCCTCGTACGCCTTCGGATAGAAGCGCTGCATCACCTCGACGTCCTCGGGCTTCATCTTCCCGGTCGCGAGGCGCTGCATGATGGCGGTGGGCCCACCCTCGACGGCATCCACGGCGCGAAGGAGCTTCCCCCGGTCGGCCGCCGACACCGGAGGCTTGGCGAGCTGCGGCGTCAGGCTCGCGGGCTGGCCGTTGTCCTCCGGCAGCTTGCTCGCGAGGTAGGCCGTCTGCGACTTCGCCATCTGCTGCATGGTCGCCGCGGCGTTAGGCAGGTGCGTCGCGAGGGGACCCGTGCGCGCCTGGAGATGGGCACCGACGAGGCCCGGGGAGATGGCCGCGAGCTGCCGTACGCGCGATTCCTCCTCCTCGAACCGCTTGGCGTCCGACTCGCCGCCGCTCGTGTAGAACGCCCGGGGCATCCGCCGCGCCAGCTTGCCGGAGATGGCCGCGTCGATGGCGCGGTCTACGTCCTGGTCGAACTCGCTCGCGGCCTTGCTGGCGCCCCCGAATGCGGCCAGCCGGTCGAGCATGAGCGCCGCGTACGCGTTGCCGTGCGCGCGCATCGTCTTGTGACCCACGCTCATCGCCAGCGCGCCCACCGCGGCGCCCGGGTGGCCGCCGAGGAGCATCCCTGGCGCGTGCGCGGCGCCCGCGAGGTAGTCGGTGAGCGACAGGTTGCGGTTGGTGGCGTAGCGCGCGGTGTTCGACTCGAGCGCGTCGGCGGCGATCTTCAGGCGCTGGTACTCCCGGTTCAGGTCCCGGAGCTGGGTGCCCGCCAGGCCCTCGCCGGCCGCCTTGCCGGCCTTGTTGAGCGCCTCCTCCTCGAGTCCGTTCCACTCGCGGGACACGTCGCGCAGGAGCTGGACGCGCAGGTTCGGGTCGAGGCTCTTGCTCTCCTCGAACGCGAGCTGCTGGAGCGCCCTGCGCTGCTTGATGGCGTCGGCGATGGGCACCGCGCGCTCTGCCCCCTCCGCGGCGACGACGGCGGGCGCCTTGTGGGTCGCCTCGAGCGGAAGGCCCCCGTTCGCGGCCTGCTCGAGGAGCTCCGGGTGCTCGCGCAGGTGCTCGCCCAGCTCGGCTGGCGTGCGCCGCACGTACCCGGCCCCGGTGAGCGCCGCCTCGTGCTCGGGGCTCCCCGGGACCAGCCCGGAGAGCTTCGATTCCAGCGGCTCAGCTTCCTCGCCGCCGCCGAGGACGCGCGTGACGGAGTCCCGAAGCTTCTCGAGGGTCCGGACCTTGTCCTCGCCGCCTACGCGGTCCGAGAACTCCTCGATCCGCTCCTGGATGGGCCGGAGCATGTCCTCGAGCTTGACGGTGGCCTCCGAGCGCCCCGCCACCAGGTCGCCGATCTGCTTGCCCGTGTCGCTCAGCGCCTTCTGGACAAGCTCGTACTTCTCGTCGTTCGAGACCATCGCGCCGCCGAAGCCGCGCTCTTCGACGAGCGGGCGCAGGACGCGCTCGAACACCGTTCGCCCCACCTCGTCGGTCCCGCCGGCGCGCTTCGTCGCCTCGTCCGAGTAGCGCTTGAGGGGGTCCAGCCACTTCCACGCCTGCTCCCCCGCGGCCTCGTCGAGCTTCGGCGCCACCTTGCCCAGCAGGCCAGACGCGCCCTCGACGGCCATCGAGCCGAGGCCCGACAGGCCAGCGCCCAGGAGGCCCCCCATCAGCGCCCCGTGGCCCACCGAGGCGAAGAGCTTCTCGGCGGTGAGGTCCTCGTCCTTCAGCGTCGACTCGCTGATGCCCTGCCCGGCGCCGAAGAGCCCTCCCTCCACGATGCCGCGAGCCGCTGCCTTCGCCGCCGACTGCGCCGCGCGCCCGAGGACCGTCCCGGCCTCCGCGCCGAGGCGCCCGGCCATGGCCCGCTCCGCCGCGGCGCCCAGCGACGTCACGCCCCTAGGCAGGGCGCCGAGTGTCCGGAGGCCCTGGCCCACCTTGGCGAGCGCGCCGGCCTCCGTGGTGGCCCCCAGCGCCTCGGCACCACCCAGCGCCGCCGCTTCCTCTGGCGCAGCAGCGCCGCCGGTAAAGAGCACCGGCAGAGCTGCGCCAATCAGCTCGCCACCGACGGAACCGTACGGGTGGTCCTCTTTTTCACCCTCGAGGTGCTGACGGACTGCCTCGGCGCCCTTGTCGCCGCCGACCAGGTGCCCCGCGGCCACCGCCAGCGGGTCGGACAGGCCCAGCGACAGCCCGCGCGCGGCGCCCTCGCCCACGGCCGCGAGCGTGTGCCCTACACCGCCGTACTCCCGGTCCAGGGCCGCGTCGCGGTACTCCTCGGGGGTCGCGAGGCGCCCGCCGCCGGCGAGGACATCGCCCGCGTGCTCCGCGTCGACGTGGCCGATGGTGCCGTCGGAGCCCACGACGGGGACGGCGGAGCCCTTGACGAAGCCGAACTGCCCCGAGGCGTACGCCTGCGCGGCCTGGTCGTGGGGCACCTGCACGACAGTCCCGTCGCGCTGCACCATCGGAATGGTGGGCTGCGGCGGCGGCGCGGCGGCCGGGGGCGGATTGGGGGCGGGCTGCGTCACTCGCCCTCCCCGGCCGGCTTGATGTACTGGTCCGCGTCCTCGGGGGCTTCCTCGCCGCCGGCGGTCCCGTGCTCGGCGAGCGATTTGCGCTCGGACTGGATGGCCCGCCGCACTTCGCCCACACCCGCCGCGCGCGCGCCGCTGGAGCTCCACACGGTGAGAGGCTCCTCGGGGACGTTCGGGAAGCCGCTTCGCCGGAGGACGGCGGCATCGGCCTTGGCCTGCTCCCGCTGTGACAGGCTCAGAGACGAGCCGCTGCGGAGCAGGGACTCGAGCCGCGCCGCCGCCTTGTCGGCCTCGTCGAGCTCCGCCTGGCGCCGAGCGAGTCGCGCGTTAGGCTTCCCGCCGCCGGCCGGCACGCGGTCTTCGCTGGTCCCGGCGCGGCCCGTCGACAGGATGCGCACCGCGGCGTTCGTGGCGTCGTCGGGGTTCTTGTAGACGCCGCGCATGAGCAGGTCCCCGGCGAGCTTCGTGACCGCGGCTTGCGTCATGCCGCCGCCGGTCGCCGTCGCGGGAATCCACTTCTCCATCTGCGCGTGCTGCGCGGCCTGCTCGGCCTCGATGCCGGCGCGTACGCCCGCCCACTTGGCCGCGAGCATGGGCGACTGCGAGCGCGCCACCATGACGTCCCCGGTCGCCTTCGCCTCCTCGAGCTGGCGCGCGCGCTCCGCGGCATCCGCCACGCGCTCGTCGCCGAACCGTGAGCGCATCTCGGCCAGGCCCTGACGCATCCCCTCGGCGGCGCGGTTCTTGTTCTCGAGGTTGGCGCGCTGGGCGGCGATGTTGTCGTCGATGTGCTTGTTGACCACCTCGAGCGCGTAGTTCGGCGAGTGCGACAGGGCGCCGCCGAGGGCCCCGAGGCCGATGCCGATGGCGCCCGCGAGGTTCACGTTCTCGGGGCGGACGCGCCCTTCCGCGGCCTCGCGCTGGGCCCGGCGGTAGTCGGCCGCCTGCTTCTCGTAGGCTTCCTGGCGCTTCCGCTCGCGCGCCTCCATCTCGCCGCGCTGCTTGCCCAGCGCGTCGGCGACGCCTTGCATGGCCTGCGCGTTCGCGTCACTGGCCGCCACCTCGGCGCCCTGCGCCTGGTCCGCCGCGGCCAGCTTGTCGAGGTTGGCCCGCTCGATGCCCTCTCGGCTCTCGGGGCTCACCATCGAAACCGCGTGGGCCGGCGCGACCCCGCCCATGGGGAAGGCCATCGACACCGGGGGGCGCTGGGCGCCGGCCCCGCCCTGGTCTGCGAACACGCCTTCGGCCTTCGCTGGTGTCGCCGGCTGAGGGGTCGGGGTTGCCGCCTGAGCGGGTTTGGCGGACGGGCCTCCGCTGAAGATCGAGCCGCTTCCGGTCGTGGGCGGCAGCTTCCCGCCCATCTGCTCGTACTGCGCGTACGTGATTTTGCCGTCGCGCATGAGCTGATCGATCGCCGAAGAATCGAACGCGGGAGGCTGGGGCGCGGCCTGCGCGGGCGCTGGGGCCGCTGGCGGCGCCTGGGGCGGGGGCGCCTGGGTCGACGCGAGCGCCTGCGCGCTGCCGGTGTCGCCCACGTCGGGCGGCAGGTCCGCGGCAGCGTCCAGGGGGTTCTGCTGCGGCGGGATGATGCCCCGCTGGGCGAGCGCTGCGAGGACGGCGGGCGACAGGGTGTTCATCGGCCGAACATCGCCTCCAGGGCCGAGACCCTCTCGTGCAGCCGGCCGAGGCCCGCGAGCGCGAGTGACATGCCGGCCTTGGGGTTGATCATCCGCTTGCCGGTCGCCGGGTCCTGTTCGACCGCCTGCGCGCCCTCGGGAGTCTTCTCGAGGTTCTGGGCGATGACGCCGAGGTACTTGCCCCCGTCGGGCTGTGTGCGCGGCTCGTCGGCGGGGCTCTTGTACTTGTAGGTGTACGGCTCCAGGGTCGACATGACGCGGTCGGTCGCCGTCGACTGCGGGGCGATGCCCGTCTTCGCGCGCTCGTCGGACACCGCGTCCATGGCGCCAGCACCGAAGCCGTGGCCGTCCGCGAGGGTCGCTCCGCCGCCGCCCATGCCGCCCATTCCCCCGCCGTGGCCGCCGAGGAGGCCCGAGAGCATGCCCCCTCCACCGCTCGACTGGCCGGAGATGCCCTGGGTGCTGCCCATCATCCCGTGCGTCGCGCCGCTCATGACGCCGTTGGCGAAGGCGGCGAAGGGCCCCTGCCCGGTGGCCGGCGAGTCGGGGGTGATTTCCGACTTGCTGGTCGCGTCGGACATGGCGCCGATGGAGCCGATGAGGCTCCCGACCATGCTCGTGATGCCGCCGGTGGCCGTCTGGCTTCGCTGGGCGTTGCCCGCCGCCGCCTGGTCCATCGTGGACTCGTGCGACACGTCCGCGCTCGTCTGCGCCTGGAGGGCCTGGTTCGCGAGGTTCTGGTACTGGAGCTGGTTGCCCTGGCCAAGCTGGTTGTAGGCGAGCTGCTGGCCCGCCCCCATGCCGTACGCCTGGAGCTGGTTGCCCTGCTGCGCGAGCGCGTTGCCGGCCTGCTGGCTCTGGATGGTGCTGCCCAGGTTCCCGTAGCCGGCCATGGCCGCCTGCTGCTCCTGCGCCCGGAGCTGCGCCGCGTTGTTCGCGGCTTGCCCCGCGAGCTGCGCCTGGTTCTGGGCCGCCTGGTGCTGGGCGTTGGCGAGGCCGAAGCCGCCGCGCGCGCTCGCCGCCTGCGCCTGCTGCGCCTGGATCGACTGGTCGAGCCCCGACTGCAGCTGCGCCTGCGCGGCGCTGGGGCCGTTGCCCTGCGCGGCCTGCTGGTACATCGCGAGCGCGTTGTTCTGTGCGGCCAGAGCCTGACTCGCGTTGCCAAATGCGCCCTGCGACGCCACCCCGTACTGATTGCCGACGTTGTTGAGCGATCCGGCCGCGTTCGCACCAAGGATCTGGTCCTTCCCCGCCATGCCGAGGCCCTGATTGGCGAGCCCCTGCGCGTACGCGTTCGTCTGCGTGTTCCCGCCGAACTGGGCGGCGGGCGTGTAGGCGGCCGTCCCGAAGAACGAGTCGCCCATGTCGCCCATCCAGCTCTGGGAAGGCGTCGGTTCGCCGAGATTCGGCTGGACTCCGTTGTTTCCGATGAGCTGAAGGGGCCCGTTGCCGGCCGTGCTTCCGTTGCTGGGGCCCAGGTATTCGCTGTTCGGCATCAGGCCCTCTGCGCGGGTGGAACGTTGCGGTACGTGCCGTCCTTGACGCCCAGGTCGAGGACGATCGCTCCGAAGCTGAAGCCCTGTCCGGTGGTGAAGCTCGGCGGCGACGGCGGCGCGTCGCTCATCGTGACTTGGATGCTCTTCGCCTTCTGATTGCCGGGCGTCATCTGCACGTCGACTTGCGGGAATCGATCGAACGCCGAGATGGCGCCCGCATAGGCCCAGGCGCTCGACTCGCTGTAGTAGCTCGACGGCGCGCCATCGAAGGTGAGGGTCACGGTGAGCGATGCCGGATCGAGCGAGTCTCCCTCGCAGAGCACCCGCCAGAAGCGCGCGAATCCGCCCTCCGTCGGCTTGAGCCAGGCGGAGGCGTACGTCATGGAGATCCAATGCCCCGCGTCCGTGTAGGCGTTCGCCCCGAGGCCGTTCGTCTCGCGGTACACGCGTCCCGCCGTGGTCGCCCAGTGGACCACGCTGCGCCCGGCCGCCTGCGCCACCCACGCGCACCGTGCGCCGGGCACGGTGGCCGTGTCGACGTCGTACAGCGTGTCGAGCGACCAGACGCCGCCCTGCTGGTAGTCCCACACGAGCCGGACGCCGCTCGCGAAGCCAGGGTCGGAAGGCACGCATGTGATGTAGACGCGACCGGCCGTCGGGTGGACCACCATACTGGTCACCACCGGGTTCGCGGCCAGCGCGTCCTCGACAGGCCCGGACAGATACGAGACCTGCAAGTCACGCGAGAGCAGGAAGATGCCGCCGGCGCCAGTCGGTCCGCCGCTCAGGGAGCGGAATAGGGTGCCGAACGGCCCCGAGCAGATGCCGCGCTGGTCGACCGGGCCCGCGTCGCTCGGGACAGACTGCGGGGGCGTCCAGTCGCTCTGCGTGCCGGCGTCCGTGGGGCCTTCGCCGGTGATGACCTCGATGCCGTAGAGGCTCCCGCGCTGCACACCCACGACGAGCTTGTCGTCCATGCTCGCGAGCGCCCGGATGGCGCCCGTGCACGTGAAGTTCATGGCTTCGTTGAAGCCTGGCAGCTCGGCCGGGGTGATCTCCTTCGAGGGCCAGAGCGCCGTAGGGTCCGGGCAGCCGGCCACCCACCATCGATTGCGGTGCGTGATGAGGATGCGGCCCGACGGGGGGCAGAAGTTGTCGAGGACGCCGCCCGTCGTGTAGAGGAGCGGATTGGTCGCGATACTGGCGTCGCTCGCCGTATCCGTGATGGTCACAAACGCACTGGCCGCGTCATTTGCGAGCGGCGCCGGATCGGCCGTGACGCGGTAGAACACGGCGCCGTTCGCCTGCGTGCGGTAGAGGATGACCGAGGGAAACGTTGCCGCCGGACTCGTCGACGTCGACGGCGCGAGCCGCGTCATCACCCCGGGCACCGTGACCGTGCAGGAACCCGTGTTGCCGGCGCCGGTTGCAGTGACCTGCACCGCGGGGCTTGTCGCGGAGCGGTGAATCTGCCCGCGCGCGTCGTACCACTCGTACGTCGCGATGTACTGGTAGAGCCCCGACGTCTGCATGCTGCCGCCGACTCCCGAGAAGGAGGGCGCCGGCAGTTGCGGGTATGCGAAGAACCCGTTCTCGACGATGTTCTGCCCATCGAAGGCGAGCGGAGTGCCCGCGGACAGCGCCTCGAGTTCGTAGAGCTCCCCGCCGAAGTACCGGAGCGGCGAGGCCGTATCGACGGCGTGCTCGTAGAAGGCTACGTGTGTGGGAGACGTGTTTTCGAACGCCATCACGCCCACGACGCCCGCGCCCACGGTCGTTAGGATCACCGCATGCGGCGCAGTCTGCGCCTGATTGCCCGTTGGGATGAGCAGCGCCGTGTACTTCGAGAGCCGCGGGTCGAGCGTGGCGACTGGCGTCATGGGGTGCTGGGCGAAGCCAAGGTCCCCGAAGCCGTAGTCGCGCGCCAGGAAGAAGGTGCCTTGCGCGACGCTCGGCAGCGCGAGCGCCAGGTAGCAGCCGCCGTTCGGCGCCAGCACGGGCTTGCTCGCGATGACGCACGGGCCGGTGGGTCGGATGCGGGCGAAGGTGCTGGTGCTGATGAGCGTGACCGCCCGGGTTACGGCCGCGACGAGGTTCGTTCCGTCGTCGGCTGCGGTGTTCAGGAACTGCGACCAGTAGACCGTGATGTGCTGCGCGTCGTTGCGGATGGCGACGACTCGCCCGGGCGTGCTGGTGCCGGAGCCGGTGACGGTGAACGGGGCCACGTGGCTTGCAGGGGTGCCGTCCTGCCAGGCCCATGCTCGGATCGAGCTGATGCCGCCGCTGACACCGAAGTACGTGGCCCACATGAGCTCCGTGTTCGTGGCCACAACCGCGATGGCGGTCAGCGAGGAGAACGCGGTGTCGTCGTACTCCGTGTGCGCAAGCGTCAGCGTGCCGGTGTTGAAGGTGCTGATCGCGACCGACTTGCCGGCGTGCGAGACCTCGTACGCGATGCAGAATCGAGAGGCATCATTCGCCACCGGTGCGACGTCGTAGACGCCGCTGGTGACGTTGCCGACGCCATCGTTCGCAAGCACCACCTCGCCGCTCCACCCCGATGCGTACGCCGCAGCGAGGGTCGCAACCCGTCCGCAGATGTTGCCCGCCCGCACGTACGTCAGCAGGAGCGTCTGCCCGCATACCGTCAGCTTCGGCGCGTTCACCTGCGATGCGATGGCCGGATCGACGGGCGTGTCCGGCAGGAGGACGGCCTGCGTGGCCGGGTCGAGGACCTTGTAGAACGGGACCGTGAAGCCAAGCCCGGCGGGGTCCGCCGTCCAGACGACGACGAGGTACCCCTGGCCGTACGCCTGGTCGTAGTCGAGCGGGTTGACTGGCATCGACGTGATGCCGACGCGATCGAGCGCCACGGCGTCCGGCACGGTGTCGATGGGGGTCCACGCTGCGGCCAGGTCACTCCATTCGTAGAGCGTCTCCCCGTCGCTCATCCACGGAATGCCTCGGTAGCTGCCGCCGGCAACGGCCGCTGCGATGGTGCCGGCGAGGGTCGTACTCTTCGAGAGCGCCGTGTGCCCGAAGCGCTTTCGGACCGCGCCCGTCTTCTGCATCACGCAATTCGTCATCGTCGCTGCGCCGTTGATGGCGAGCGTGCGCAGGTCCGCCTTTTGATTGAGGCCGGCGGTCAGCGGGACGGAGACGGTTTTGCGCTCGATGGGCATCAGAAGACGAAGAGGTCGAATGTGCCTGCGTTGGTGCTCGTGAGGGAGAGGCCCTGGGTTGGCGTCATGCCGGCGGGGAGCCCGGCCTCGACGAAGGCGGCTACGCCTCCCTGCGCGCGGACGACGTACCAGCCACGGAAGGCGCGCCCGAGGCCGTGGGTGAGCGTGCGCGTCTGGCCGCCTGTGAAGACCTCTCCGGAGAGGAGCACGCCGCTCAGCGTCGGGTTGCTGGCGAGCGACTGGAGCGCGCTCGAGACGGCCGAGTGCAGATCGTTCAGCACGCGGTACAGTCGGCTCGACTCCTTCAGGTCGTCGCCGGTGAACTGGAGCTGCCGAATGGCCAGCGCCGCCCGCGTGAGCACGGACGGCTTGGCCTGCGAGCCGACAGGCTGCGTGACCGTGCTGGTGGCGACGCGGACCGTCGACATGGCTCACCTCAGAAGTTGATGACCGTGAGCTTCACCGTGCTGGTGTCGGTGCCGCTGGAGCTCGTCGCGACGAGGGCGCTCGACCCGCCCGCGCCGGCGGTCTGCGTGGTGATCTTCCAGATGCCCTGCGTGCCGCCGCTCGTTCCCACGACGGGAATGACCGGGACGCTGGTGCTCAGCACCCAGGCCGTGGCGATCGACGGGGTTACGCCCGCGACCGCGGCCGATGTGGTCACCGTGGACACGCGCGGGAAGAGCGCGATGCTCGTGGTGCCGACGGTGCTCGTGCCGGTCGTGGTGACCTTCCAGGTGCCGGAGAGCGTGCTGCCCTCGGTCACCTCGATGACGGTCCCGGCCAGGAGCGAGGAGCCGTTCGCCCAGTCGGGCGCGCGGGTGAACACGAACTTCGCCGAGGCGCCGCCCAGGCTCGTCACCTGGTACAGGCCGTTGTCCGCGCCGGCCGCGCCGAGCGTCAGCAGCACGAGGTCGCCGACCGCCATGGTGACGCCGTCGATGGTGCCGAGCGCGCCGTTCGCGTTGGCGGTCAGGACGCCGTTGACGTTGGTGTACGCGGAGAGCGCCGCGGCGGTGGCGACGCGCGCCACGTGCTGCACCGGGACGGAGTTGGAGCCCTTGGTGCTGATCTGCCCCGACGCGAACTGCACCGAAGCCTGGCCGTCGCTGACCGTGCTCGTGTAGTTCGCGAGGAGCGAGTCGACCGGGAGCTGCACCTGCAGCTGGTTGGCCTGCCCGGGAACCCACCGGAACACCTGCTGGTGCAGGCTCGGGTAGTTCGGGCAGTTGAAGGCGATCTCCCAGAGCGCCACGCCGGACGTCGACTGGAGCGAGAAGGTGACGAGCGCGCCGGGCGTCACGAGCGCAACCGCGCCGTTGGCCTGGGTGGCGACGGCTCCGGCGCCGTCCTGGATCGAAACGAGAGCTGCGGTGGAAGAGAGGCTCATGGGGTCCTTGGGTCAGTAGATGGGGCGGCCGATCCACCCGTCGTCGTTGAGGGTCACGTCCTGCACGCGCTCCGGCGCTTCCGCGTCGTGCGTCAGGCTCGAAAGGAGCTGCGATTCCTGCCGCGCGCGCTCGCTCATGAGCGCCTGCGCGTGCTCGAACTGCTCCTGCTTCAGGAGGAGCTTGATCGCCGCCGAAAGCACGACGATCTCCTCGTATCCGTTGATGCCGTCGAACGTGTCCGACGGGTTCGTGAGGACCGTGGGCGTCGGCGTGTACCACATGGTCACGCTGAAGGCGCCCGACGGCACCGGGATGAACTTCACCGAGTCCAGCGCCGCCGAAGCCTGCGCGCTGCCCTTGCCGAGCATCCGGTAGAACACCGGCTGCGTGTAAATCCAGCCGCTGTACAGGAGCTTGAAGCGGTTGCGCTCCGTCCACATGAACGGCTTGGCCGTGTTGATGATGTTCTGGCCGAACTGCACGTCGAAGCCCTTGGCCTCGAGGAAGTCGGACACGTTCACCGCCTGCGATGGCCCGATGGCGTACGTGTCGACGCTCGGTGACGTCGCGAACGACACGGACTCGAAGTAGTACGGCTGCCCGGGCACGCTGATGACGGCCCGGTGCATCTCCGCGATGCCCTCGTTGATGTTGTCGGTGATCTCCGACGAGGAGAAGATGGCCGCATTGGACGCAACCTCGACGTTCGCGCGCTGCTTCACGCGCGCCGTCAGGGTCTGGAGCGTCACCGTGCGGGCCATCGGTCAGGCCGCCTCGTCGCCGTCCGGCTCTTCGCCGCCGCCGCCAGCCTTGTGCAGGTCGAGCGCCGCCTTGAAGGCCTCGCAGAAGCCGGCCTTGTCGCCCGACTTAATCGCGGCCATCATCTCGTCGCACGCCTGGTCGAGGCCGGTGTCTCCGTCTCCGTCGCCGGGCGCGCTGGCCTCGTCGCCGTCGGGTTCCCCCGCGCCGAACATGATGGCCAGTGCGCCCTTCTTCTTCGCGTCCGCCATGGTCGGCCTCAGGGCTTCTGGTACCGGGTGGTAGAGTCGCGGAAGACCGCGTGGAAGTGCACGCGCTGGCTCGCCGCGGCATCCGTCGGGGTCGCCCCGTTCAGGATGACGATGGTGATGGTCGGCGCGGTGTTCGCGGTCGACGTGCCGGTGATGGGCTCGACGGGCACCGCGCGCAGGGCCGAGCCTGCGGCAGCCACCGCGAGGTCGCACCGGAAGCTCACCACCTCGAGGTACGGGTCCTCGAAGGTGATGGTGTAGAGCCCCGTGCCGGTGCGGACGATGCCCGCGGTGCTGAGGGGGATCGGGTTGTTCTGGGGCGGCGTGATGAGCGCCATGACGCCCTTGACGGGCGCGTACCCGAACCCGAGCCCCGTCACCTTCGTGGCGTCGACCGTCCCGGCTCCGGTCAGCGGGACGAAGCTGCCGTCCACGATGATCTTGCCGGGCCCGATGAGCCCGTGGAGCTTGTCGTGGTTCCGGTTGCTCATGGTCTCACCACGTCCCGGCGAGGTTCAGGCCGGGCGCCTCGCAGCCGAGCTGCGGATACCCGCCCATGCGCCACTGGTAGCCGTCCGCGTTGCTCTCGCGGATCATCTGGAGGCCGTCGTCGTCGAGCAGCCCGGGGAACTTGCCGGCCGACTTGAGCACCCAGGTCGACATGTCGAGCAGGTAGAACTTCCCGCGCGGCACGTTGACGTCGGAGTAGACCTTGATGGTCCCGTCCGGCCCCTCGACGTTCAGGGCGCGGTAGCCGATGTCCCCGTCGGTGGAGCTCGTCGGCTCGTACACCGCCTTGGAGCCGAGGCTCTTGACGACGTCGGCGCGGTCCAGGTTGTTGATGAAGGCCGAGAGCTCCTCGGCGCCCTCGCGGCCCGCCAGCTCGGCGGCGTCGATGAGGGTCTCCTCCTTGTTCCCGCCGTTGCCCGTGTACCGGATGCCGGCGAGGCGCACGGTGTCCACGGAGCGGTCGACGCCGAAGTGGTTGTCGCCCGTGGTGGGGGCCGTCGAGGGCAGCCAGCGCGCGACGCCGGCCATCCCGAAGGAGTAGTCGCCGTTGCGGAAGATGTAGTCCGCGTTGGTGACGCCCGAGAGGGTCGGGCTGATGTTCTGGGTGAACGTGATGGTGCCGGCCGTGCGGTCGACCGCGAGCACCGTCAGGGGCCCGCCGGAGCGGATGCCCGCGAGCGCGCCGCCGTTGTTGTACCCATCGTCGGCGCTGAAGTCGCACTTCATGCCGACCTCGAAGCCCACGATGTCCGCCGCCTGGGCGAGCGTCGCGGTGGCGCCGGTGATGGTGTACGAGCTGTTGCCCTGGCCGCGCTGGCCGCCGCCGTTGCGCCAGAGTGAGATTTGGATCGAGCGGTTCAGGTTCCGCATCGACCCTTCCATCTCGCCGCGGAGCGAGTTGTAGATCGTGTCCTCGTCGCCCTTGCCGGCGCGGATGGCCTCGCCCGAGATGCCCGAGACCTGGTAGTCGCGCGCACGGGTCAGCAGGAACGCGACGTCGCTCGAGCTGGTGGCGTTCGCCTGCGCGTTCGCGAAGGTGAAGCTGCCGCCCTGCGGGGCGCCGTAGCGGAGCGAGATGCGGCTGTTGTTGCCGCCGAACTCCGTGTCCTTCTCCACCTGTCCCGCGAAGGGGGCCTTCTTGTAGAAGAGCTGGTGGAAAACCTTCTGGTCGTACCGCGTCTTGAGGATGTTCGTCAGCGCGGCAATCGTCGCGTCGCCTGCGGGCATGGGGAGTCTCCGTGAGAGCGTTGGCTCTGCACGGCCCGCGAGGTCGGAGGGGCGTCAGTCAGTGCCTGGCGGTGGCCTTCGCGGTCTCGGCGTCCTTCGCCATGGCCGCTCTCAGCTTCGCCAGGTCTTCCCGCTCCTGCTCTCGGCGAGTCAGGATGCGCGGCTTCTTCTCCGGCTTCGGGGTCGTGCTCGTTCCCGGCCCGTTGGTGCCTTCTCGGCGGCCGTTTCCCGGAGCTGGCTTCGTTTGTACCCCGAGGGCCGTCCCCGGCTCTGCCCCCTCTTCCGAGGGCGTCAGGAGCGACTTGCGACGCTCCTCTTGCTTGTCGTACACGCGTTTCGCGTACTGCTCGAACGCATTCGCCACCTCGGCGAAGGAGTACGCCTTGCCGACGCGCCGGTTGCCGGCCTCGTCGATCCACTCCTCACGCTTCGCCATCTCTGAGAATTCGCGGGCTTTCGCGGCGATCTGCTCGGGCTCGAACAGGGCGTTCAGATGTGGGTACTTTTTCGCGTCGCTCGTGACGGCGGATACGAAACCCCGCACCAGCGCCTGCTCTGCGGCGGCTGCCTGTTGCTTCTGCGTCTCCTCGCGCTCCTTTGCGACCGCCTCGTCGCGGCGCTTCAGCTCGGCCTTGAGCTCCTCGACCTCGCTCGCGCGCTTCTGGTCCGCCTCGCGGAGCTCCGCCAGCGCCTTCTCCGGGGTCGTGGAGTTCAGCCACGCTTGGATCGCCTG
>Ga0134126_10002633_pt1 | contig 22580 bp, 15 predicted proteins | sample KB31752_FD_96881 | JGI IMG/M metagenome (GOLD analysis project Ga0134126, IMG submission 96881) | Terrestrial soil microbial communities with excess Nitrogen fertilizer from Kellogg Biological Station, Michigan, USA - KB3-175-2 | ecosystem: Environmental > Terrestrial > Soil > Unclassified ... | reverse complement strand
CCTTCGATTCCGGACGAGTCTCGACGCTGCCCGGCGAGGGCGCGCCTTCCGCATCCGGCTCTTCTTCGTCGGCAGAGGACTCCTGCGTGGCGGCGCCCTTCACCGCGAATTCGATCAGGAACGGCGGCTCCAGGTACCCCTTGATCTGCGAAAACTTCGACATCATCTGGCGGAACTCGGGACTCGACGCCAGTGTCCAGTCGATGCAGCGCGTCGCGCCCTGTGAGTCGGTAAAGCAGAGCGACCAGGTGTGGTGCTCTTCGTCCTGCACCGGCTCGTGGAGCTTGATCTGCAGTTCGTTCGCGCGTTCCTTCAGTTCCTTGTTCAGTTCGCGGATCTTTTCCGGAAGCTCGTCACTGTCCTTCGAAGTAAAGTCCGCGCGATGGGTCAGCTCGGCGCGAGCCAGCAACTCCACCAGCCTCTCGTTGCGAATGCGCTTGTCTACCTTCTCGACAAAGCCGAGATATTCGTTGAGGAAGCCCATGAAGCGCGTCAGGTCGGAGCCTTCGATCCTGCTGGCGTTCTCGCCGTGGCGCACCACGATGCCTTCCGAGGCGCGCTTCACCATCACCTTGACGAACTCGCGATCGTCCTTGATGTACTGCTCGAAGCGGCCCTTCTTGATCTTGTAGAGCGGCGGTTGCGCAATGAACACGTTGCCGCGCTTGATCAGTTCCGTCATGTGGCGGAAGAAGAAGGTGAGAAGCAGGGTGCGGATGTGAGAGCCGTCCACGTCGGCATCGGTCATCAGGATGATCTTGCCGTAGCGGAGCTTGGAGGTGTCGAAATCGTCCTTGCCGATGCCGGTGCCCAGCGCCGTGATCATGGCGCGGATTTCTTCGTGGCCAAGCATCTTGTCGTAACGGGCCTTCTCCACGTTGAGGATCTTGCCCTTCAGCGGCAGGATCGCCTGGAACCGGCGATCGCGTCCCTGTTTTGCCGTCCCTCCTGCCGATTCGCCCTCGACGAGATAGAGTTCGCAGCGGTCGGGGTTGCGTTCGGAGCAGTCGGCCAGCTTGCCCGGCAGGCCGCCGCCTTCCATCGCGCCTTTGCGCCGCGTCAGGTCGCGCGCCTTGCGGGCCGCTTCGCGGGCGCGCGCCGCTTCAATGGCCTTGTTGATGATGCGCTTGGCTACCGGGGGGTTCTGCTCCAGGAACATGCCCAGGCGCTCGTTCACGAACGCCTGCACGATTCCAGCGATGTCGGAGTTCAGCTTGCCCTTGGTCTGGCCCTCGAACTGCGGCTGCGGCAGCTTGACGCTTACGACAGCGACAAGGCCTTCGCGCACATCGTCGCCGCTCAGGTTTTCCTTCATGTCCTTGAAGAGCCCGAGCTGCTGGCCGATGGCGTTGATGGTCCGCGTAAGAGCCGTGCGGAATCCCGACAGGTGCGTCCCGCCGTCCACGGTGTTGATGTTGTTGGCGAAGCTGAACACCGACTCCGAGTAGCTGTCGTTGTACTGCAGGGCGATGTCAATTTCTACACCGTCGCGCGAGGCTTCAATCGCAATGGGCTTGTCGTGCAGAACCTGCTTGCCCCGGTTGAGGTGCTTGACGAATTCGGCAATGCCGCCGGCGTACTTGAACTCGGTGCGCTTGGCCTCGCCGGTCTTGGGATCGGCGGTGCGCTCGTCGGTCAGTGAAATCTCCAGGCCCTTGTTCAGGAACGCGAGCTCGCGCAGCCGCTGCGCCAGGGTGTCGTAGTTGTACTCGGTGGTGGCAAAGATCGACTTGTCAGGCAAAAAGTGAATCTTGGTGCCCAGCTTCTTGCTGGTGCCCACCTTGCGCAGGTCGCTGACGGGCAGGCCGCAACTGAAATCCATTTCCCAGGTGTGGTCGTCGCGCCAGATTTCAACGTTGAATTCCTGGCTCAGCGCATTCACGCAGCTCACGCCCACCCCGTGCAGGCCGCCCGAGACCTTGTAGTTGGAAGCATCGAACTTGCCGCCGGCATGCAGCTTGGTCAACACCACTTGAACCGCGGGCATCTTCGAGCCGTCCGGCAGCGTCATCATGTCCACGGGGATGCCGCGGCCGTCGTCCGTCACGGTAATTGAGTTGTCGACGTGGATGATGACGTCGACCTTTTTGGCATAGCCGGCCAGGGCCTCATCCACGGAATTGTCCACCACCTCGTACACCAGGTGGTGCAGACCCATCTCGCCGGTCGAGCCGATATACATGGCCGGACGCAACCGTACGGCCTCAAGCCCTTCCAGAATCTTGATGTTTTCGCCGGTGTAGCTGCCGTTGGGGGTTTGATCGTCGGGCATAGGAATGCGTTCAGTCGCCATAGAAATCCATGAGACATTCGCTCCGCATCCCCGGGGAAGAAGCCGTTCCGAGCGAGGTCAGTCCGCCTTGCCGTTGTTCGGATTAACCGCTTGAAAAATTGAGGACTTCGGGCGAAATTGCCTGTTCTTATTTTAGCACGCGAGAGGGGTAGTTCGGGTGGGCTCCGAGGGCGGCTTGCTGCCACGTGATCGCTGCCATGGTACATTCAATGAACGTCACTTAAGTAACCTGAAAATCAAAACTTTTCCTGCGGAAACTTCGAATAGTTTCGTGCTTTATACAACTTTTGGGTTACCATTCGAGGTGACTCGAGCTTCGAACTCTGTCAATCACTAAATCTACAAGGGGAATCAATCATGAAACTTGTTGTCCGTATTTTCGCCCTCTCCCTGGTTGTTGCCGGTGCCGCCGCTGCCTCCATTTCGCCTTCCGCTTCGCGCACTTTTGTAAGTCATCAGGCAGCCACCGCGGGATTGCCGGTTCCGGCGTGCGGACCGAACGTTCCCACGTGCCCGACGCAGCCCGGTGGTCCGAACGCGCGCTAACGGCCGCGTCCAGCGTCCGATAAAGCGACAGGTAATGGCACGAAAGTGCCAAGGATACGTGTCTTTTCCCCTTTGAGCTCAAGGGAAACAGCGCTATGCTGAGAACATCTTCAGGATAGCGGCGGTCCCTTATGCCTCTGAACTTCGCGATGTCGGCAATGAGCGTGGCTGAGTTTTTTCTCTGGGCCGTGCTCGCATACTTTTTCTGGTCAAAGAAGCTGCACAAGCGCTTTCCCGCCATGGGAGCTTACCTCGGATTGCGCGTCGCTTCTACTCCCTTGCTCCTCGTCGCCTTATGGGTGTCATCCCAGCGTTGGGGACACGGCTATTACGTCGTCTACTTCTTCGCTTTTTATGCGAACTACATCGCCAGCGCAATCCTGCTGTTCTTCGTGTGCTTTGAGGTCTTCCGCAATGCGCTTTCCGCCTTTAGCGGTCTGCAGCGTTTCGGAATCGTGATCTTCCGCTGGGCCGCTGTGGTATCGGCCATTGTCAGCCTCAGCACCACGATCTTCGCTCATCACGGCATCCCCGCCGTCCCCGATATCGCCTTCTCGCTCATGCGCTCGGTCAGCATCATGGAACTCTCGCTCCTGGCGTTCCTCTGCCTCGCCATGAATGCGCTCCAGCTGCCGGTCCGCGACCTGGCCTTCGGCATCTCGCTTGGATTCGGGATGATGGCGACCAACGACCTGATCGTTGCCGCGCTCATCAAGTACAACTCATCCCTCACTGAGCCCTTCCAGTTCTTCTACCAGGCGTTGACCCTGGTAGCGCTGGTAACCTGGGCCATCTATGCGGCCCTTCCCGAGCGGGCGCGCAAACCGGTTGTGGTGGCCGCCAGCTCCACCATCTATCGCTGGAACGAGATCGCATCCGCCCTCGGGCACAAGGGAACCAACATCGCTGTGCCTGCCACGGCAAACAGCTTCTTCCTGAGCGACGTGGAAAAGGTCGTGGACAAAGTTCTGACCCGCAACCTGCGCGAAACCGAATCGAGCGGCTAGGTGGCGGAAAGATAAGACGACAACGGCCCGGGGATCCGGGCCGTTCGTTTTTGGTCGCTATGTCCACTGAGGGACGGCCGCAAGCAGGGCCACACGGCTAACCGACGCGGCTGCTTAAAACCCCCGGGTCATCTGTATTCAGCGTTTGCGCAGCCAGCCGGCAACCAGCGCGGCGGCAAGCAGGGCGGGACAGAGAATGCACACCCACAGGCTGAATTCCGTGTTCAGGTCGCCAAGGTGACCGCCGGCATTGAAATAATCCACCGCCAGCCAGATCAGCGGACCGGTCACGAGCAGGAGCAGCACAAGTGCCGCGAGCGCAACCGCGCGGGTCCGCTTGCGCACGGCCTGCTGGTCCTGCATCACGCCCAGAGAAGCCATGACAACGCCCCGGGTGCGGTGGGCGACGGCGCGATCCCGGCCGGCATCCACCAGCGAGGCCGCGACGCTGCGCAGCGAGCTGTCGCCTTCAGCGCCTTTGTCTGCGCGCGGAATCATCCCACAACCTCAGCGGCCAGTGCAGCCTGCAGGCGCGGCTTGATGGAAGCGAGGCCGCGATATAGGCGCGATTTGACCGTGGACAGCGGAGCGCGGGTCACCGCGGCGATCTCCTGCAGCGACATGTCCTCGTGGAAACGCAGCACCAGCACTTCGCGATAGACGGTGTCCAACTCCAGCAGGGCCTCGGCCACGCGTTGAGCGTCTTCGCGGCTGGCCAGGCGATCGAACGGCGTGGGTTGTTCGTCGCTGATCTCAAAGGTGACCGGGCGATCGTCGTCGTTCGTTCCGTCGACCAGCTCATCCAGGCTGGCGAGCGTCCGCTTGCGCCGGTAGTCGATGACCAGGTTACGCGCGATGGTGAAGAGCCAGGTGTCGAAGCGCGCCTTGCCGTTGAATTGCCCGCCACGCATGAGCACACGCATCCAGACCTCCTGGAAGAGGTCCTCGGCCAGTTCGCGGCTGCTGGTGAGGTAGAGCAGGTAGCGCAGGAGGCGATGCTGGTAGCGCTGGATGAGCTCGTCGAGCAGTCCCGTTTCCTGGCGCTTGAGACCCTCGGCAATGGCGAGGTTCTCCTGGCGAACTGCTTCCTGCTCAATGGCCGCCGGGCCGCGGGCAAAAATCGACTGTATGGGTGCAAACGTGCTCATCTTGTCCCATTAGACGATAAACCGTTTTCCCCTGGGGACAAATCTGCGATAGTTTACAAATCTTTACGTTTCCGGCGGGCGCCCCATCCGGGGTCTGCCTCGATGGGATAGTCTTCGGGCACCTGAGACGATTCGCGAGGCGCCGTACCGCCCGGACTGGACCGCGCTTTTTCGAGCGCGTCCTCGATGGCAGACTGGAGCCGTTTTTGCCGCGCTTGAGGCGACCGGCAGCCGAAGATCAGAAAGAGATGACTGCGCCTTTGCGTCGGGGTCATAGCCATCCAACCCTGCTGGGCCTGAGGCTGGGCCTGGAACACGGCGCGCAAAAGCGGAGGCGGCTCCTTTTCGCCTTCCATGGTCAGGTAAAGCCGCTCCGCCATGTCCTCGGCCCGCTTTTGCCGCGAGGCGGCGGACTTGGGTTCGGTAATGCTGTGCGCGATCCATCTCCTATGCCCAGGCGGAAGCTTTTCGAACCACTTGCGCAGACCTGGCGCGCCCTTCATGGCGCGGACCATCTCCTCCGGCGTGGTTTCCGTCCGCATCTCGAGATCGGGCTCGAGGCGAATGATCACGCGGTCACCCTGCCGGGCTCCGGCCCCGGCCAGCATCCTCTTGTTCACTACGAAACCATGCCCCTTCGGTGTGTGGAACAGCGCGGTCCGGAACTGGAAGCCGTTGATTTCGCCCTTGACCCGCCTGACCCGCAACTCGGACCAGGCACTCGCCAGATCGTGCGGCAGGCGCGCAAAGGTGGAACTCAATCCCATGCCTGACGGCTCGAGCGTGGCGCGAAACGTTGTGGCGGCAGATCGACTCATGGAAGGCACGAACAGTATAGGGAAAACGACGGATAACGGTATGCCGGGACGCATTTGAGGGAGGCGTGCCTCTGGCGGCTGCGGGAGACCTGAGTTATATTCACGTTTAAGATGCGGTGGAGTTTGCCAAACCGGGCACAGAGCGGACGCAGGCGCGGGTTCGTGGTTGCGCTGCTTGCATTGCTGCTGATGTTCGGCACTACAGTGCAGCTGACCCACATCCACCTGGATGCCAAGGCGCACCAGGACTGCGCGCTCTGCCAGAGTGCGCACAATGTAATTCGGCCCGCTGTGGCTGCTCCGGTTCAGCGCAGCATCGCGGTTGTGCGCCGCGTGGCCGTACCCCTGACGCGGCAGTATCGCGAGCATATCTTCTCGTTTTCGCACTGGAACCGGCCTCCTCCCACCGGCGCCATCCACTCCTAAGCGCATCCTCCATCAGCGCGCAAATTGCGGCGAGTCTCTCAGTAGTTCGAGCGGCGGGCCGCGCCGTTCGCGCTCCGTTGGCGGAAGATGCTTCCGATGGTGCTCTCTTTTCGCGAACGTGTTGGAGGTTTTTCCATGCGCTTGAACATGCGCAGCATTCGTCTTTGGCTGGTCTTCATCGCCATCTCAGCCGCCACGACCACCCTTCATGCCCAGTCCAACTCTGGAACCATCACCGGATCCGTGACGGATCCGACCGGGGCGGTGATTCCCGGCGCTACGGTTACGATTCAGAATCCGGTTAGCCAATACAGCCGGAGTGCGACAACGGATGGGAACGGGAACTTCCAATTCGTGAACGTTCCCTTCAACCACTACCATCTGACCGCCTCCAGATCCGGCTTTGCCGATCACGCGACGGATGTGACGGTGGCTTCCACCGTGGCCATGAAGGCGGACATCCGGCTGAAAATCGGAGCGGCTTCGAACACCATAACGGTTGAAGGTGGTGAAGACCTGATCGAGAACGATCCGACGGCGCACACCGATGTGGACCGTGAGCTGATCGACAAGCTCCCGCTGGAAAGCGTTTCGTCGTCGCTGAGCTCGCTGGTGACGCTTTCCTCCCCCGGGGTGACAGCAGATTCGAACGGGCTGTTTCACGGCCTGGGGGACCATGCTTCGAACTCGTTTTCGGTGGACGGGCAGCCGATCACGGATCAGCAGAGCAAAGTGTTCTCGAACCAATTGCCGGCGAACTCAGTGCAGTCGCTGGAGGTGATCGACGGCGCGCCGCCCGCGGAGTATGGAGACAAGACGAGTCTGGTCATCAATGTGACCACGCGGTCGGGCATGGGGATGACGAAGCCCGTGGGGAACATCACCACCAGCTACGGATCGTTTGGCACCTCGACCGGCTCCATCGACCTGGGCTACGGCGGCAAGAAACGGGGGAATTTCTTTGAGATGGATGGATTGGACACAGGGCGCTTCCTCGATCCACCCGAGTTCAAGGTGTTTCACTCCAAGGGGAACGAGCAGAACGTTTTCGATCGTGTGGATTACCAGTTTTCGGCGACCGATTCGATGCACACGGACCTGAACTACTCGCGCTCGTGGTTTCAGAATCCCAACGCTTACGACAACCTGAATGTGCAAAATGTGGTGAGCGGTGGGACGACAGCAAACCCGGTGTTCGGAAACGTTGGCGACGCCGACCAGCGCTCGAAGGTGGGAACCTACAACATCGCGCCCACATACACCCGGATTCTGAGCCAGAACGCCGTGCTGAATGCGGGTTTCTTCGTACGCCGCGACGGGTACAACTATTACCCAAGCCACAATCCGATGGCGGACCTGGGACCGATTCAGCAGCAGTCAATTTCGCAGTACCGCACGCTGCTCAATGCGGGTACGCACACCGACGTGACGATTCAGGCAGGGATCAACAACATCAAGGTGGGAGTGCTGTATGGGCAGACATTTCTGCGCGAGCATGACAACCTGGGCATCGTCAACGCGACGTTCAACGCGCCCTGTGTAGATGCAGCCGGGAATCCGCAGCCAGGCTTCACCAATCCATCGCAGTGTGCGGGGGCGGGCCTTGTGTCGAACGCCTCTGCGGCGGGAGGCACGTTCAATCCCATTCTCTTCCCCTACGACCTGACCCGCGGCGGCGCCTATTACCAGTATTTTGGCCATACGGACGTAAAGGAATTGGCGCTGTACGTCGAGGACCAGATCAAGACCGGCAACTGGGTGTTCAACGTCGGGATCCGGGGCGACCTGTACAACGGGCTGGCGGCGGCGCGGCAGGCCGAGCCGCGGGTGGGCGCGGCTTACAACATCAAACAGAGCAACACGGTGCTGCGCGTGTCGTATGCGAGGACGCTGGAGACTCCGTTCAACGAGAACCTGGTGCTGTCCAGCGAGGGATGTTTGAACAACGTACTCTCCCCGCTGCTGTCGTGCACGCCGGGCGTAGCCGGAACGCTGCAGCCGGGTTATCGCAACGAGTTCCACGCAGGGTTTCAGCAGGCCGTGGGGAAACATTTCGTTCTCAGCGGGGAGTACATGTGGAAGTACACGCATAACGCGTTCGACTTCAGCGTGCTGGGAAACACGCCCATCTTCTTCCCCATCGACTGGCACAATTCGAAGATTCCCGGATTCACGCTGCGTGCGAACGTCCCCAATGTGCACGGGATCTCCGCGTACCTGGTCATGTCATCGGTACAGGCGCGCTTCTTCCCGCCGCAAGTGGCGGGCGCCGGGGCCACGGTGGGTCAGGCGGGCCTGCCGTTCCGAATCGATCACGATGAAAAGCTGAACGAAACGACGCACCTGCAATACCAGTTTCCCGGCCGGCTGGGGGTCTGGACAGGATTCAACTGGAGATACGACAGCGGGTTAGTCGCCGGATCGGTGCCGTGTTACAACGTCGATAACCCCAACAGCCTGTGCAATCCCATCAACGGAGGGCCCTCGATCACTCTTCCCAACGGCGCGCCCGTAGTGGATCTGAGCCGGCGCTCGCCCGATCAGCAGTTCCAGGCAGGACTGATATGCGATGGAATCGCTGCTACTCCGACCGCGGGCTTCAAGGTCTGCGATGCCGCAGGATTGACCTCGAAACTCGTGAACATCCCGGCGCCGGGCACAGAAGATAACGACAAGAACCCGCCGCGTATCGCGCCGCGGAACCTGTTCGACCTGTCTGTGGGCGATGACAACCTGTTCCACGGCGACAAGCGGAAGTGGAGCGTACGGGTGACCGCGGTGAACTTCACAAACACCTATGCGCTCTACAATTTTCTCTCCACGTTCAGCGGCACGCATTACGTGACGCCGCGTACGATGACCGCTGAAGTTGGGTTTCACTTCTGAGGCGAGGCAAGCTGAATACGACTGCCATGGGGATGGCGCGCTGATGTCCCGCCCTTTTCTCAACGAGCGAGAAAAGGGCGGGGCACGGGCATCGCCGGAGTTTTCCTTTCGGGCCCGTCGGACGCCGAAATGTGGGAGCGGAACTTGAGGCGGCCCTGGATTCCCGCGGGGAATCAATAGAGCGCGCGTTCGGCATCATACTCACGCCTCGCATGTAACTGCCACTTAACCGCCCGGGCGAGCGCAAGGTAACGAAAATAACGTTTGATAGAGCTGCGCGAATCGCATACAGTGGCACACGGCACGTTTTGACAGGGCCGGATATCGAGAAGGCCCGTCGGACGGATGCATCTGTTTCGCTCCCCGAATCTGCCTGCGCACAGTTCCACTTGGTCCCGGCCACAGGCGGTTGCCGCTGCCGAGCGCGGGCTGTGCCTATTACCGGCGCGTTGAAGGAGTTGAGGATTATGAGACGAATTCGAGCGAATGCGATTCTTTTTGCCATCAGCACTACCCTGTGGTGTGTGGCACAGCAGGCCCAGGCGGCGGAGGGGCCGTATGGCGGAACCCCGGCGCCGATCCCCGGCACGGTACAGGCCGAGAACTACGACACGGGCGGGCAAGGGGTGGCGTACAACGTCACATCAGTGAATGGCACCGCGAACAGCTATCGCTCCGACGGCGTGGATCTGGAAGTCACGACCGATACCGGCGGCGGATACAACATGGGCTGGACGGCGACCGGGCAGTGGTTCCGGTACACGGTGAATGTGGCCTCGGCGGGAACCTATACGGTGACCTTCCGCGTGTCCGCCATCAGCGCAGTGACGGATGCGTTGCATATCTCGAACTCCTCGGGAACCAACCTGAGCGGCAACATCAACGTGCCGGCAACGGGCGCGTGGCAGACATGGACGAATGTGACCGCGGCGGTGAGTCTTCCCGCCGGCCAGCAGACGCTGACCATTAACCAGGATCACGCGGGTTGGAATTTCAACTACCTGTCGTTTGCCGCAACGGGCGGACCGTTCGGCGGGACTCCGGCCGCGATTCCCGGAACGGTGCAGGCCGAGAACTACGACCTGGGCGGGCAGGGCGTCGGGTACTCCGTTTCTTCAGTGAACGGGACGGCGAACAGCTACCGCTCCGACGGCGTGGACCTTGAAGCGACCACCGACACCGGCGGAGGCGACAACCTGGGCTGGACGGCCGGCGGGCAGTGGTTCAAGTACACGGTGAATGTGGCCGCGGCAGGGACTTACAACGTCAGCTTCCGATTGGCGTCGTTGAATGGCGTGAGCGACGGGCTGCACATCTCGAATTCGTCTGGCGCCAACCTGAGCGGCAACATCACTGTTCCTTCGACAGGCGGGTGGCAGGCATGGACGAATGTGACGGCGACGGTGACGCTGCCGGCCGGCCGCCAGACACTGACCATCAACCAGGACAATGCCGGCTGGAACATCAACTATGTGAACTTCACCGGCGCCGGTGGAGAAGGACCGTACGGCGGGACTCCCGCGGCGGTTCCGGGCACGGTGCAGGCCGAAAACTACGACACCGGCGGACAAGGCGTGGGCTATCAGGTAAGTTCCACGAACGGCAGCGCGAACAACTACCGGTCCGACGGGGTCGACCTGGAGACGACGTCCGACACCGGCGGCGGTTATGACCTGGGCTGGACCGCGGGCGGCCAGTGGTTCCGCTACACCGTGAACGTGGCGTCGGCAGGGACATACACAATCGGGTTCCGCGTAGCCGCGCCCGCTGCGGTGACGGATGCGTTCCACGTTTCCAACTCGTCGGCGCAAAACCTGACCGGATCAGTGAATGTGCCGGCGACGGGAGGCTACCAGACCTGGACCGATGTCTCGGTGACGGTCACGCTTCCGGCGGGACAGCAGGTATTGACGCTGGACCAGGACAACGGTGGATGGAACATCAATTACATGACATTCACCGCGGGCAGCGGCGGCGGCACGGGATCGTGCGCGGGCGTGTCTTCCATTTCGGTGGGAGGAAAGACGTACACGCCGAAATGGTGCCAGGAATTTAATGGCACGGCCGGGCCTCCGGACACGACGGCCTGGAACTTCGACCTGGGCAACAACGGCGGCTGGGGCAACGGCGAAGCCGAAGTCTACTGCGGACCGCCGGGGTATCCGGGCAATCCGTCGCAGTGCCCGACGACGTTCAGCACCTCGACCGCGCCGGTTTACGTGGACGGCAGCGGGCACCTGGTGATCCAGCCGCGCAACGTGAGCGGGACGTGGATCTCCGGGCGCATGAATACGCAGAACAAGCAGAACTTCAGCTACGGCATCCTGGTGGCCAGCATTCAGGCGCCGAACACTACCAACCAGGGCTTGTGGCCGGCATGGTGGACGCTGGGCAGCAACATCGGCACCGCGGGATGGCCGACGTGCGGCGAAGGCGACATCATGGAGTTGTGGTCGCCGCAGGTGCTGAACGGGCCGGGGCCGGGAGCAAACCAGTCCACTGTGCACACGGCGAAGACGGGCGGAAGCGGGTACGGCGCGCGCTACACGTTCCCCAGCGGGCAGGCGAACGATAATGCGTTCCACACCTACGGGATTGTCTGGACGCAGAACCAGATGCAGTTCTATGTGGACAATGCGTCGAGTCCGTTCCTTACGGTGACACCCAGCAGTCTGCCTGCGGGAGACACGTGGCCGTTCAACCAGAACATCTTTGCGATTCTGAACGTGGCGGTGGGCGGCACGCTGGGCGGTTCGACGAGCGGGCTGTCCAATCCCGGTCCGATGCTGGTGGACTACGTGCGCTGGTACCAGTAGAGGCGCACAAGAGCACTCTCTGATCTCACGCCGGCCGCGCGGCAGCGCTGATGAGCTGCCGTACGGCCGGATTCTTTTTCAGGCTAGCCTGGGCGCCGAAATGCGCGAGCAGAACTTCAGACGCCCCTGGATTCCGGCGCGGAACCGATAGAGCGGGCCGCCGACGAAGACCTGGGTGGGGTCGTATCCGCGAGGCGCAAGCGTGAGGCAGTTGTTCATGCCCGCGGTGGTCACGTAGATTTCGTCGAGGTCCGGGCCGCCGAATGCGAGGGAAGAGGTCTGGGTAGCTGGAAGCTCCACCTTGCGCTCGCGCACGCCGTCGGGATCGTAGCGGGTGAGGCATCCCCCAAACCAGTGCGCGATCCAGAGGTAGCCTTCGGCATCGACGGTGAGCCCATCGGGCATGCCTTCGGATCGGTCGATGGTGACGAACACGCGGCGGTTCGTGAGCGCGCCATCGTTGCGCCGCCAGTCGTAGGCATAGATGCAGCGCGCGACCAGGTCAGTGAAGTAGAGTGTGCTGCAATCGGGAGAGAAGGCAAGGCCATTGGAGAACGAGATGCCTTCATCAACGATGTGGACGGAGCCGTCGGTGTCGATGCGGAAAAGGTAGCTGGGCGGCGAGGTGCCGTCTTCGTTGAGATGGTACGAGCCCGAGTAGACGCGGCCTTCGGGATCGGCGAGGCAATCATTCAGTCGGCACTCCTGGCCCTCGGCTTCGCCGGCAACGAGCAGCGGATCGGCGCCGGGCTGCCATAACCACGCTCCCTGGCTGCTCGTGGCGAGGAATCCGCCGCCCTGCTGCATGCAGAATCCGTTGACGACGAACCCTTCATGCAGAAGCTCGCGACGGCGTTCGTGCCAGAGGAAACGGTAAAAGCGCGCACCGTCGATATCGGTCCAGTAGAGCGCGTTTTCGCGCTCATCCCAGTGCGGACCTTCGCCGCAAAGGTTACCGTCATCGGCGATGACTTCGACATCGGGTTTCACGATGCGATTGGATGGAGTCCTTTGAGCCATGCGACCGGAATCCTCGCGTTTTCCAGAGTTGAATGCTTTCAATCTTACCCTTGGACGTGTTATGTTGACACCCTCAGGATAAACAAAAGGTAGACGAATGCGTTTACGAGGTCGGGTGGCTCTGGTGACCGGAGCCGCAATGGGAATAGGAAAAGAGACGGCGCAGCTATTTGCTCGTGAGGGGGCGCGCGTCATTGCTGCCGATGTGAACGAGCCTGGCGGGCTCCAAACCGAGCGCGAAATTCGCGAGTGCGGAGGCGAATGCCTCTTTGTCAAGACGGACATCAGTTCCGAGGCGCAGGTGGAAGCGCTGGTCGAGGCCGGAACCCAGCGCTTCGGAACCATCGATGTGCTGCTGAATGTGGCCGGCATTGCCCATGAAGCGCCGGCGCATCTGCTGAGCCTCGAAGACTGGAACCGCATTATCGCAGTGAATCTGACGGGGACTTTTCTCTGCTCGAAGCACGTGCTGCGTGGGATGCTCGAGTTGCAGCGCGGCTCGATTGTCAACATCTCGTCGGTACAGGCGCTGTTCGGGTTCCCCGGATATCCCCACTACGCCGCGAGCAAGGGCGCGATCATCAGCATGACGCGGCAGATGGCGCGGGAATATGCCTCGGCGGGGATTCGCGTGAACTGCATTGCGCCAGGCACGGTCGATACGCCGATGAATGCCGGCGTGCTGTCGCGAGTGGAGAATCCGCAGGAGCTGCGCAAGGCGTGGGACGAGATGCATCCGCTGGGAAGGATCGGCCAGCCCATCGACGTGGCGAACGGAGCGCTCTTCCTCGCCGGCGACGAGAGCTCTTGGATCACCGGACAGTGTCTCCCGCTCGACGGGGGTGTCTCCTGTGCCGTGCTTTGACGATGGGTCGGAATCATGACAGATTTCATACAAATTGAAAATCTGGCGCAGCGTGTGCCGGACGGCGCGCGCCTCGGCATTGGCGGCGTGCATTTGTCGCGCCTGCCGCTGGCGTTGATTCGCAGCGTGATTGCTGCCGGTAAGAAGGATTTCGTTTTCACGAGCTGGGGCGGCGGGCTGCCGTTAGAGCTGTTGCTTGAGGCGAAGGCCGTTCGCAAACTGATTTTCTGTTTTTCCAGCCTGGATATCTTCGGCCTCGCTCCGCGCTTTCGCGAGGCGCTGGAGCGGGACCAGGTGGAGGTGGAAGAGTGGTCGGCACTGGCCATGATGCAGGGGCTGCATGCGGCGCATTTTCGCCTGCCCGAGATGCCGTTTCAATTGCCTGCGGGATCGGACCTGATGCAGCACGGCGATTTCTGGAAGGCAACGCGTTCGACGTTCGGAGAGGGCGAGGTGGGCCATGCGCGCCGGCTCGATATCGACGCGCTGTTGCTGCATGTGCAGCGGGCCGATCGCGCAGGAAACATCGAAATTCAGGGGTCGCGTGGATTTGACCTTGCACTGCTCGGCGCGGCGCAGAACGTTTTTGTCACTGCGGAAGAGATTGTGGAGACAGGCACGCTGGGCGCGCCGCTTTCCTTCGTACTCCCGTCGCACTTTGTAACGGCGATTGCGCACGTGCCGTGGGGAGCGTGGCCCGCCTCGTGCCTGCCGTACTATGCCACCGACTACACCGAGCTCTTGCGGTGCGTGCGATCGGAGCAGGACAGGCGTCGGGCGGCAGAGGCTGCGCCGCTACCCGCCGAAACGGTGCAGAACTTGTCTGGTGGCGATCGCAAGAGCTTTCTGCGCGCCGCCGCGAGCATCCGCACTGCCGATTTGACGCCGCCGGTGCTGCAGCAATTTCGGGTGCCGGCGGAGTCCGAGTCGTGGACCATCGACGAATTGATGGCCGTGTGCCTTTCGCGCGAATACGACAACCAGAGCATCTGCTCCGTGGGTTCGGTGTCGCCGCTGGCCATGGTGTCGTATCTGCTGGCGAAGCGGACGCATGCGCCGCGCCTGGCGATCATCGCGCTCAACGGCGGATTCATCGACATCGATTTTCATCCCATGTCGTTGACAGCGGCCGAGCCGCTGGAATTCGCCAGCGCCAAAATCTGCTGGGGAGCCGACGAGACCTATCACTGGTATTACCAGCAGGGGCGCATCACGCATGAAGTGATCACCACGGCGCAAATCGACCGCCGGGGCAGAACGAACAATGCGTGGATTCAAAGCGGCGCGAAGCGGCTGCGGCTTCCAGGACAGGGCGGCATGGCGGACGTTGCCAACCTGCATCAGCACTTCATCCTCTACCTCGCGCGGCATACGCGTGAGAGATTCGTAGAGGCCGTGGACTTCTGCACTGCGTCGCGCGGGCTGCTCACTGAAGATGAGCGGCGCAAGGCCGGCTTGCCGCCAGGCAAGGTGAAGGTGATCACAGAGCTGGGCGTGTTTGAAATGGATGAGCACGATCGCATGCTGCACCTTGTCAGCATTCATCCCGGCGGGGAACTGGACGAGGTACGGGAGCGGACGGGCGGCGAATTTTTCGTGGCGGATACGCTGGCGGTGACCGAGCCGCCAACGCGGGAGCAGTTGCGACAGATACGCGAAGAGATTGACCCGTTCGGAATCCGGCGCCTGGAGTTCGTTGCAAGCAAGGATCGTTTAAGCCTTATCGACAGCATTATGCAGGCGGAGGCCAGGATGGTGAACGCCCTGATGCCGGCGCTCGAAAAGACCAGGAGGAGAAGTTGAGCGGACCATTAGAGGGACTGCGCGTGGCTGATTTCAGCCAGCTTGTGCAGGGCCCAAACGCAACACAGTTTCTGGCGGATATGGGCGCCGAAATATTGAAGATTGAGCCGCTCAAGGGCGACTGGCAGCGCAACTGGTCGCTGGGCGATGCTTGGATCAATGGTGAGAGCGTTTCGTTTCTCGCCTTCAATCGCGGCAAACGCAGCGTTGCACTGAACCTGAAGGATGCGCGCGGCAAAGAGGCAGCGTTGCGCATCATCCGCTCCTGCGACGTGCTGCTCGAAAATTTCCGTCCGGGCGTGATGGACCGGCTGGGCCTGGGCTATGGGACGTTATCGGAAATCCACCCAAAGCTGATTTACTGCGCGAGCTGCGGCTGGGGCCAGGACGGCCCCTATCTCACTCGCCCCGGCCAGGACCTGCTCGCGCAGGCAGTGGCGGGGGTTCTGAACCTGAATGGAAAAGCGGGCGATCCGCCTTCGCCGGTGGGCATGGGCATCGCGGATATTACCGCGTCGTTTCACATCGTCGCCGCAATTCTGGCTGCCGTCTACGAGCGCAGCCGAACGGGGATGGGACAGCGCATCGACATCAACCTGCTGAACTCGATCATGAGCCTCGCCACGCAGGAGGTCACACTCTATCTGAACACCGGCAACGAGCCGCAGCGCAGCGCAGCGGGAATCGGACACCCGTGCGTCGGCGCGCCCATGGGCATTTACAAAACAAAGGACGGCTACATCGTGGTGGCCATGATGCCGATGGGCAAAGTGGCGGAACTGGTGGGGATTCCCGGCTATGAGGGCAATGATTCCCGCAACGTGATGGAGAACCGCGATGAGGTGAAGCGCAGCCTCGAGCCGGGATTCGCCAACAAGACCACCGCCGAACTGATGGAGATCTTCATGGCGGTCGACATCTGGGCCGCACCCGTGAATTCGTTCCCGCAAATCGAGAACGATCCTCAGATCCGCCACAACGGAACGCTCGTCAATTTTGAGCATCCGAAGGTGAGCCAATTTCGCACCGTCGGCCCACCGATTCAATTCAGCCGCACCCCGTGCGAGATTCGACGGCCGCCGCTGCTCGGCGAGCACAGCAGGGAAATCCTAAAAGAGATGGGCTTCGCCGATAGCGAGATCGAACAACTGCATCAGGATGGTGTGGTTGCGTCGGCTGAGGAGCTTGCGTGATTCGCCTGCGCGGCATGACCTGGAGGCATGATCGCGGGTTTGCTCCCATGGTGGCGACGGCAAAGCAATTTGCGGTCGACCATCCTGAAGTTGTAATCGATTGGGAAGCGCGCAGCTTGAGCGAGTTTGGCGAAGTCCACGCCGATCATCTCGCGGAGCAATACGACCTCGTCGTGCTGGATCATCCCTACGTGGGCGCGCTGGCCGCGTCGCGGTCGTTTCTGGCCCTGGACGAATTTCTTTCGCCGGAGCAGTTGCAGGAATTTGCGTCCGATTCCATCGGTCCGTCGCACGCAAGCTATAGCATCGAGGGCCACCAGTGGGCGCTGGCAATTGACGCCGCGGCCCAGGTCACCGGCTATCGCGCCGATTTACTGGAGCGCGAAGGTGTTAAAGTCCCGCACACGTGGGATGAGGTGCTCACGCTGGGGCGCATTCGCAAGGGATTCGTTTCGCTGCCGCTTCTGCCGCTCGATGCATTCCTCGCCTTCTGCTCCATCTGCGCCAATACCGGCGAGGCGCCGTTCTCAGCAGACGACGTTTCCCTCACCATGGGTGCGGCCGAGTACGGGCTCGACACACTTCAACGCCTGCGCGAGTGCTCCGTTGAGCAGGCGCTTCAAGAGAACCCCATCGCCGTGTGGGAACGGATGGGCAGGACGGAGGAGACGGCATACTGCCCTCTGGCGTTCGGCTACTCGAATTATGCGCGGCCCAGCTATCGCGAACATCGCCTCGCCTTTGGAGTGATTCCCTCGGCCGGGCACGGGCCCATTGGAGCGACGCTCGGCGGCGCCGGCCTGGCCATCTCGGCACGTTGCGCGCATCGCGAAGCTGCGCTTGCCTACGCAGCGTGGGTCGCGAGTCCTGAGTGCCAAAGCACGCTGTATGTCGACGCCGGAGGACAGCCGGCAAGCCGCACCGCATGGACCAGCGACCATGCAAATGCGATCACCTGCGGCTATTTCAGCGCTACGTTGCCGGTGCTGGAACAAGCTTGGCTTCGGCCGCGGAACGAAGGATTCCCTGCATTCCAGGCTCGGGGCGCAAACATCGTCGCCGCGTTTCTCGAACGAAAGATTTCATTGATCCATGCGGCCGATGAACTCACCCGCCCAGCTCCGCGACATCCATCTTCTGGTGAGAAATAACGTTCCTGCCCGCCGGCGATGCAATCCGATTCAGTGCGTGCGCCTATCGGGCAGTGGCATTCATGCTTTTGCCGTCTCCCACGAGGCGCATGTATTCCTCCGTGATCAGTGCGCGCATGCGGCGAAGAATGTCTGCGTCACACGCCACCTCCACCGAACGGCAGCGGTCTACGGTTGCGCGAAGGTCCTGGAGGAAGGCGATGCACGCCGGGCACGCTTCAATGTGCGCCCGCATTTGCTCGCAGGTGCCCGGCTCAACACGTCCGTCGAGATATTCCGAGAGCCCAGCGAACAACTCTCGGCATTCCCTGGGTCTCCTCGCCAGCGACTTGCCGTGCTCTTCGGGCTGCTCAGGCAGGCCTTCGAGCAGGCGCGCCATCTGTTTGCGAACCGCGAGGCGCGCGCGGTGAAGGCGCACACGAACCGTGCCCACCTGCACTCCAAGTATCTGCGCAACTTGTTCCGAGTTGAGATCCTCCATGTCGTGCAGCACCAGGACGAGGCGCAGCGCGGGAGCAAGCTCAAGCACGGCGCGATGCAGAAGCTGTTGCTGCTCCGCATGAATGGCGTGGTGTTCCGGTCCGCGTTCCGCCGTCTGAAGAAGATCGCGCATTTCCTGCTCGTCAGGCATGAGCTCATCGAGTGAGAGCCGCTTCGCCGGGCTGTCCTGTGGATTCCGCCGCATGCGGCGGCAGCGGTTACGCGTCACGGTATAGAGCCATGCGCCCAGGGCATTGGGATCCTGAATCGAACCCAGATACTTGAGCGACCGGAAGAGCACGTCCTGCATGGTATCTTCGGCATCTTCACGATGGCCGCACACTTTCATGCTGAACGAGTAAACGGCGTTCTGCAGCAGCGCGATGGCCTGCTCGATCGACTCAGGCGTATTGCGCCGCAGAAGTTCCGATGCCTGGATAAGTTCGGGCCGCATGGTTTGACCGGGAATTTCAGGACCAGTATAGCGACGCAGCGAGGAAACTGCGCGTGACGAACGGCACCGGATTCTCTGTATGGGTCATTCGGCAGCGGGGCAGCTTGCGCCTTCATTAAGCGACGCTTCGATCATCTTCAGGCCGAGAGGACAGACTTCGATGAGCCATTGCGGGAATTGCGCGTCCTCGCTGGAAGAGTCGCGCTGCACGACGGCCCGCAACAGCGCGAGTGCGAGCCCCATTTCCGCGCCGGGACGATTGGACTCAAGCCGCAGCATCTCGCGGTAGACCTCGTCTTTCAGACGGTTGATGCGGCGCGAGGAAGCGGTTGCCGGCGACGCGATTTCCGACTCAGGCTGCGCGCCGGCGGAAAGGCGTGTACGGGGCTTTCTTCCGGAACTTCGTTCAGCGGCCATTTTCTGTGACAGCATCCTTGACGCATACCGCATCTTTCAAACCGATGGCGCGGAAGATCGCCATGGCCGGGCACCAGTTGGTGAACGCCGACTGGAAGAGATTGAGGCCGATGAAGACTGCGAACCAGATCCAATAGACAGAGACGAAGTATATGAGTGCGGCCGAGAGCAGGACCATGATTCCGGCCATGAGGCGAAGTGCGCGTTCGACGGTCATTGCATGACTCCTTCAAGGGTTTCTGGGGCGCAGCTCACTGGCGTTTCAGCGTGCTTATGCACCATGTAGTAGAGGATGGGAATGGTTGGCCATGAGAGAAAGGTTGAGGCCACCGCTCCCGCGATGAGCGACACGGCAAGACCCTGAAAGATGGGGTCGGTGAGGATGACGCTGGCGCCGACGACCACGGCGGCGGCGGTGAGGAGCATGGGGCGGAATCGGATGGCGCCGGCATCGATGACGGCCTGGGCAAGCGGCGCGCCCTGGCGGCGGCGCAATTCGATGAAGTCGACGAGGATGATGGAATTGCGCACGATGATTCCGGCGCCGGCGATGAAGCCGATCATGGATGTTGCGGTGAAGAACGCGCCCAGCAGTGCATGTGCCGGCAATATGCCGATCAGAGTGAGCGGAATGGGCGCCATAATGATCAGCGGCACCACGAACGAGCGGAACCAGCCCACGACCAATACGTAGATGAGGACCATCACGGCGGCGAACGCCAGGCCGAGGTCGCGGAAGACCTCAATGGTGATCTGCCACTCGCCATCCCATTTCATCGAATAGTGATCGCTCGATTCGGGCATGGTCGCGTTGTAACGCGTGAGCGTGTAGCCCGCAGGAAGCTTGAGCTGGTCGAGCGCCTTGTTCATTTTGAGGATGGCGTAGACCGGGCTCTCTTCGGCGCCGGCCACATCGCCGGTGACGTAGACGACGCGCCGTAGATTCTTGTGATAAATGCTGCGCGGAATGGCCCCGCGGTCGAAGCTAACCAGCTCGCGCAGCGGAACCATCGCGCCGTTGGCGCCGGGCAGATGGATGTTGTTGAGCGCCTGCTCTGAGGAGCGATCTTCGCGCGTGAATTGCACCAGGGCGGCCACCGGCTCGCGCGCTTGCTCGTCATGCAAAAGGCCGACCTGCGTGCCGGACGTGGCGAGTGCGATCGCTTGCGCCACGTCGGCAACGGCGATGCCGTTCTGCGCCGCCTTGACTGCGTCCACGCGAATGGCGAGGCGCGCCTGCGAATCCTCGACGTACCAGTCCGTATCGACAACGCCCGCGGTGTGCTGGAAGATTGACTTGATCTGTTGTGCCACCGCCGTCTGGCCGTCAAGATCGGGACCGTAGACCTCAGCCACCAGAGTCTGGATCACCGGCGGCCCGGGCGGGACTTCGCTCACCTGAACGCGAGCGCCGAACTGGTTGCCCACGTTCACCAGAAGCGGGCGGAGTTGCCTGGCGATGGCATGACTCTGGTCGTGGCGGTCTTTGGCGGAGACGAGGTTCACCTGGATATCTGCCTGGTTGGGCATGCGACGCATGTAGTAGTGGCGCACCAGACCGTTGAAGTTGTACGGCCCGGATGTGCCGGCGTAGACCTGGTAGTTGAGAACGCCGGGCTGGCGCGCAAGCTCATTCCCCAGAGCCTGTGTGGCGCGAAGCGTCTCTTCCAGCGGAGTCCCGTCTGGCATGTTGATGACCACCTGAAGTTCGCTCTTATTGTCGAACGGCAGCATCTTTACGCGCACCAGCTTAAACGGGACCAGCGCCATAGAAACAAGCAGCAGGGCGAACACTGCTGCGAAGAAGATGATGCGATTGCGGCCGGATGCAATCAGCGGCGACATGACTTTTCGATACAGCCGCGTGCGCCAGTTCTCATGTTCGGGCTCGAGCAAATGCGCGCCGCTCATGTGCTTGCCGAGCAGGCGCATGGCGGCCCACGGCGATACCACGAACGCGACCATGAGGGAAAAGAGCATGGCAGCCGATGCGCCGACCGGAATCGGCCGCATGTAAGGGCCCATCAGCCAGCGCACAAAGGCCATGGGCAGCACTGCGGCGATCACGCCGAAGGTCGCGAGGATGGTCGGGTTTCCCACTTCAGCCACCGCCTCGATCGTGACCGCGCTGCAGGATCGATTGCGATTCTCAGGCAGGCGGAAGTGGCGCACGATGTTCTCGACCACCACAATCGCGTCGTCCACCAGAATGCCGATACTGAAAATGAGCGCGAACAGCGTGACCCGATTGATGGTGTATCCCAGCAGGTAGAACACTGACATGGTGAGCGCGAGGGTCACGGGAATGGCCAGCAGCACAACGCCCGATTCTCGCCAGCCGAGGAACAACGCAATAAGAAGAGTCACGGAAAGTGTGGCGAGCAACAGGTGCTCCAGCAGTTCGTCTGACTTGGCTTTGGCCGTGTCGCCGTAATTGCGCGTGGTGGTGACCTGCACATCGGCCGGTATCTGCACGCCTTTCATTTCGTCCACGCGTTTGAGCACGGCGTTGGAAATGTCCGTGGCGTTGGTGCCCTTGCGCTTGGCTACCGTGACGGTTACAGCGGGGTATTGCCGGGCTGCTGCGGCACTGTTGGTTCCGAACAGGACGTAGTTCGCGGGCTCTGCCGGGCCGTCCAGGATCTGGGCGGCGACATCGCGCAGATACACCGGGCGCCCATGATCGACAGCAACGATCACTGACTCGAGATCGCGGCGGTCAGTGAACAGGTTGCCCGCATCCACTCGCACCTCGCGGTTGTTGTCTGAAAAGCTGCCGGCCTGCAGGCTGGCGTTTGCAGCCTGAAGGCGGCCGACGATGGCGAGCGGAGACAATCCGTAGGCGTTCAGCTTTGAGGCATCGAGCATCACGCGCATGGTTCGAGGCAGTCCGCCGATCACCGTGCTTTCTGACACGTCGGGAATTTGCTCAATGTTGTGGTGCACCTCGTCTGCGATCGCCCGCAACTGGTATCCGTCGTAGTGTTCGCCCCAGAGCGTAAGAGAAAGGATGGGAACGTCGTCGATGGAGCGCGCTTTGACGATGGGCTGCGAGACGCCGGGAGGAATCTGATCGAAATTCGAATAAAGCTTGCTGTAGACCTTGATAAGTGCGTCCTCTTGCGGAGTTCCCACAAGGAAGCGAACGATCACCAGGCTTTGTCCCGGGCTCGAAGTGGAGTACACATATTCCACGCCGGGGATCTGGTGCACGAGGTTTTCAATTGGCAGCGTGACGCGCTGCTCGACCTCGGCGG
>Ga0134126_10002632_pt1 | contig 22583 bp, 8 predicted proteins | sample KB31752_FD_96881 | JGI IMG/M metagenome (GOLD analysis project Ga0134126, IMG submission 96881) | Terrestrial soil microbial communities with excess Nitrogen fertilizer from Kellogg Biological Station, Michigan, USA - KB3-175-2 | ecosystem: Environmental > Terrestrial > Soil > Unclassified ... | reverse complement strand
GAAGAAATATGCGGAGAGCGAACAGCGCGAACAGTTTTACAACCGCCTGCTTGAAAATCTTCGTGGACTTCCCGGCGTTGCAGCTACCGCAGCCGCCTCAGGTTTGCCGCTGGGAAACAACGGCTGGCAAACCGGGTTCGTAGTCGATGGCCGGCCACGTCCGCCTCGCGACCAAACGCCTTTGATGGAAGCCTGCCTGGTCACACCCGACTACTTCAAGGCGATGAATATTCCAGTGAAGAGCGGTCGTGTTTTTGACAGTCACGACGACAGATCGTGGATTGCCGGAAAAGATCTGAGCAAACTCGATGACGATGAAAAACAGATGGCGCCGCTGAATTCAATCGTGATTGACGAGGAGTTTGCGCGGCGTTACTGGCCCGGCGAAGAGGCGGTTGGTAAGCGAATCGCGATGGGTAGTGAGAAAGATCCGCGTTTCCTTACCGTGCTTGGGGTAGTGGGTCGAGTGAAGATGGAAGGCCTCGGTACAGACTCAAAACGTGTGCAGGGTTACTTTCCCTTTGCGCAAACCCCCAGCAGCGGCATGACGGTGATTCTCAAAGCCGCCGGCGATCCAAACCAGTTGATTGCTGCGGTGCGGCAACAGGTCAAAGCGATCGATCCGGATCAACCCATCTACAGCGTGCGCACGATGGATGACATCCGGGCCGAGTCCGTCGCTCCTGAGCGTTTGAATTTGACGTTGCTCAGCATCTTTGCCGGCATAGCGCTGGTGCTGGCGGTGGTCGGCATTTACGGCGTGATGTCTTACACAGTTACGCAGCGCACGCACGAGATCGGTATTCGGATGGCGATAGGCGCGCAACCGCGCGACGTCTTTCGCATGGTGATCGGGCAGGGAATGATGCTGGCTTTGATAGGCGTCGTGTGTGGACTGGTAGGAGCGTTTGGTTTGACACGACTGATGGCGAGCATGCTCTTCGGTGTCGAGCCGACCGATCCGATCACGTTCGCTGCTATTGCCGTGCTGTTGACGGGCGTGGCTCTGGTTGCCTGTTACGTGCCGGGCCGGCGTGCGACGAAAGTCGATCCGGTTGTATCGCTAAGGTATGAGTGAGTTTGAGATCTGAGATCTGAAATTTGAGATCTCAAAGGTTCTGACAAGAGGTTGGTTATGGAAAACTTTTTCAAAGACGTCCGCTACGGATTTCGCGGGTTAATTAAACGGCCGGCCTTCACAATTATTGCGCTGGTAATCCTGGCGCTCGGCATCGGGGCCAACACGGCAATCTTTACCCTGATCAATGCCGTGGTCCTGAAAACGTTGCCGGTCAACAAGCCGGCGGAGTTAGTTCTCTTCAATGACACCTCCGATGAGGGAACCAGCACTTTGAGTGAGGGTGACGTTCCAGCTGGTCGTTCGCGGCGTTTCTCCTATGCCGGCTACCAATACTTTCGCGAACACGACCTCTCTTTCCAGGAACTGAGTGCTTTCCGCAGCGGCGAAAGCCGGCTGAGCGTAAGACGAACGGACGGGTCGGGTGAAGCCGCACAACGTGCGTCGGCCCATCTCGTCTCCGGAAATTACTTTACGGTCCTTGGCGTCAACGCCATGCAGGGCCGTGTCCTCACAAACGAGGACGACTTGCCGGCTGCACAACCCGTGGCCGTCATCAGCAACGGTTACTGGCAGCAGAAGCTGAACAGCGATCCGCAAATAGTTGGGAAAAACATCCTGCTTAACGGCACTACCTTCACGGTTGTTGGCGTAATGCCGCCGCAGTTCTTCGGTATCCGCGTTCGTCGTTCACCTGACTTCTGGTTGCCGCTTTCTTTTCAGCCGCAGGTCGAACTGCGCAAGTCATACCTGGAAGACAAGAATGTCTACTGGCTGAACATGGTCGGCCGATTAAAACCCGGCACTGAGATCGCGCAAGCACAGGCTGCCGTAAACGTGGAGTTCCGGCAATTTCTTACCGAGCGCGCCGGCAGTCAACTGACTGACGATTCCCGGCAGGCGATTCAGAATAGTTTTGTCACCCTCGCGTCCGGCGCTCGCGGGCTCTCAGGTTTGCGCACTTTCTATTCGCAAGCGCTGCGCATGCTGATGGTGATCGTGGCGTTGGTCCTGCTCATTGCCTGCGCCAACGTTGGAAATCTTTTGTTGTCACGCGCGGCCGCGCGGCAAGCCGAGATTTCGCTGCGCCAGGCTTTGGGCGCCAGCCGCGGGCGACTGGTGCGACAACTGCTGACGGAAAGTTTATTGCTCGCCTTTATCGGCGGGGTGTTGGGCATCCTGTTGGCGCAGTGGGGCGTGAGCCTTTTAGTAACTCGCGTCGCTGCTACTACGCCGTTGGACGTCAAGCCTGACGCTTCGATACTCCTGTTTACCCTCGCGATTTCGCTGGTTTCAGGAGTGCTGTTTGGAATTGCGCCGGCACTTCGGGCCACGAAAACGGATCTCACTTCGGCGCTGAAAGAAAAATCCGCGCAAGGCCGAAAGCACCGGTTCAACCTGGGCTCGGTGCTGGTGGTGGTGCAGGTTGCCGTCTCGCTCATCCTGTTGGTAGGTGCGGGGCTGTTTGCCCGCAGTCTAATGAAACTGCAGCAGGAAGATCTCGGCTTCAATCGCGACAACGTGTTGCTGGCCAGCGTCGACACCCGGCTTGCCGGTTACAAGCCACCCGAGCTCAGTGCCGTTTATCGTCAACTTTACGATCGCCTGAGCGCACTGCCGAACGTGCAGTCAGTGACGATGGCCAGTTATAGCCCGTTACAGGGCAGCGGCACGAACAGCACCATAACGGTGCGCGGTTACACGCCCGCGAAAAATGAGGACACGGCAGTTTCCGACATTCAGGTTGGACCAAACTTTTGCGAGACGATGGGGATACCGGTCCTAATGGGTCGAGACATCGGCTTACAAGACACTCCCAATTCGCCGAGGGTTGCCGTAGTTACCCGGTCGTTTGCCCAGTCTTATTTTCACGACGAGAACCCGATTGGCCGCCGGGCCACTTTTGAGGAAGATTCCGACAAGGACGACTTCGAAATTGTTGGTGTGGTGGGCGACGCAAAATACGACAGTGTAAAAGAGAAGGCCGACCGCACCGTCTACCGGCCCATCCTGCAGGTTCAGGATCAGCAAACCTTCAACAACGTCTTTGAGCTCCGCACTTTGGGCGATCCCTTGAGTCTGTCAGCGGAAGTACGCGCCGCGATCGCCCAGGTTAACGACAAACTCCCGATCGGAAATCTCACCAGCCTGCGCCTTCAAACCGACGAGGCTCTCAGAGAGGAAAAACTGATCGCGCAGCTGGTCAGCTTCTTTGGGGTGTTGGGTTTATTGCTCTCGTGCGTTGGTTTGTACGGAATCATGGCGCATGCAGTGGTCCGTCGTACTAATGAAATTGGTATTCGCATGGCGCTCGGTGCCGAACGGCGGGACATCATCTGGATGGTGCTGAAGGAGAGTTTGCTGCTGGTTGGTATCGGCCTGGTGGTCGGAATACCCGCGGCGTGGGGCGCGGCCCACCTGATCGCGAGTCAACTCTTCGGAGTCAATCCAACCGATCCGGTGACGTTGTTGACTGCGGTCGTGTCACTGACGCTCGTGGCGGCTTAGGCCGGTTACCTGCCGGCGCGAAAGGCGTCGCGAGTTAATCCGTTGATCGCGCTCAGATACGAGTAAAAATTTTGGAGTGCGGTGACCTGTCACCGCTTTAGTCCTGGGCGGCTTGACGCCCAGACCTCTAGTTAGTTTTCAGTTCAACGGTGGTCGCGACAGGTCGCGACCGACCAAAGCGGTGACAGGTCACCGCACTCCAAAACGAGTGAGTCTGAGATCTGAAATTTGAGATTTCAACAGAGGAAACATGGAAACACTGCTCAAAGATATTCGCTACGGTCTACGCGGCCTGTTAAAGCGCCCAGGGTTCACGCTGGTGGCGATTATCACACTCGCGCTCGGCATCGGCGCCAACACGGCAATCTTTAGCGTGGTGAACGCGGTCGTCCTGCGACCTCTGCCATATGCCGAGCCGGACCGGTTGATGACTCTTTGGGAAACGATGCCGGGAACTGATCAGCGTTCGGTGGCCCCGGGAAACTTCGTCGACTGGAAAAGTCAGAACAAGACCTTCGAGGACCTGGCCGCGACGTTCTATGCCAACTTCAATCTTACGAGCGACGGCGAGCCTGATCGGATTGATGGCGCCACCATTACCTCAAACTTAATGAGCGTGCTCGGCGTCAGTGCCCAACTCGGCCGGACATTTCAAGCTGACGACGATGAACATCAGGATCGCAATGTAGTGCTGATCAGCGACGGTCTATGGAAACGCAGGTTTGGCGCTGATCGAAACGTGATCGGCCGCAGCATTGTGATAGATGAAACGCCACACGCCATAGTTGGCGTGATGGCTCGCGGTTTTCAGTTTCCGGCGCGCTCGGACCTTTGGGTGTTGGGCCGCAACCGCAGTGCTGTTCCAATGAGTTTGATATCGCAGGTTACAACGACTGACTGGCCCCATGAACGCGACGCGCATTTCATCAGGGTGATTGGACGGCTCAAGCCCGGTATCACTATTTCACAAGCGCAATCGGATATTGCTGCTATCACGCGCAGGCTGGAGCAGGACTTTCCCAAATCGAATGCCGGGCTCGGCTCGAACGTAGTGCCCTTGCACACTCAGGTTGTCGGCGACGTGCGGTCCATGCTTTTCATCCTGCTGGGCGCCGTCGGTTTTGTTCTCCTGATCGCCTGTACGAACGTAGCCAACCTAATGCTGGCTCGCGCTACGCAACGCGATCGCGAAATTGCTATTCGTGCAGCGGTGGGCGCCAGCCGGCTCCGTTTGATTAGACAACTGCTTACTGAAAGCCTGCTGCTCAGCATCGTAGGCGGACTTGCGGGTTTGCTCGTCTCGATTTGGGCTGTTGCTGTCTTCGTCAAACTTAGTCCCGGTGATATTCCCAGACTAAACGAAGCGAGCGTCGACTTCAGGCTGCTGGGTTTCACGCTGCTGGTTTCGTTACTAACCGGACTCGGCTTCGGTTTGTTACCCGCATTTCAGGCTACGCGCACAAATCTCAATGCGTCCTTGAAGGAAGGCGGCACGAAGGCGAGCGAAGGTCGTCAGCGCCGGGGCGCGCGCAACATCCTGGTTGTCACAGAGATCGCGCTTGCCCAGGTGCTGCTTGTAGGCGCCGCGCTGCTGGCGATTAGTTATGTGCGAGTGACGGAAATCAATCCCGGCTTTAACCCGGACCGGGTGTTGACGGCCAAGATCGCTCCCTCGAATAAGAAGTATCCCGATTCCAAGAGCCGGGCCACCTACTACACCGCTGTACTTGAACATCTAGAGAGTTTGCCCGGCGTTGAATCAGCCGGGATGGTGATGAACCTGCCGCTCACTGGTTCCAGCATGAACCGCGGCTTCCGCGTCGAGGGACGTCCGATTCCAAAAGCGGATGAGAACGTCACGATGGATTTTCAGATAGTTAGTCCAAACTATTTTTCTACTCTGGAAATACCAATCAAACGCGGCCGCGGCCTGAATACGACTGACGTCGAAACCACCGAGCCCGTGATCGTAATCAACGAAACAATGGCGCGGCAGTATTGGCCAAATGAAGATCCAGTCGGTAAACGCATGGGCATTGGTGAAAGCACGAAAGACACTTCTTGGCGCACGATCGTGGGAGTTGTTAGCGACAGCCGGCACGCGAGTCTGAGCGAGCTGCCGGTTCCCACCGCCTTTATTGCGTACCGGCAAGATCTCGAATCGTGGCCGCGGATGGGTTTTGTGATTAAGGCGAAGACAGATGCCGCGAGCCTCACCTCGGCAGTAAGAAGGGAACTCGCCGAAATCGATCGCGCCCAGCCAGTCTACGCGATCGAGCCCATGGAAAATCTTTTGCGCACCTCAGTGGCGCAACGAAGATTCATCATGTCGCTGCTCGGATCGTTATCGGCAATCGCGTTGTTGCTCGCGATGATAGGAATTTACGGCGTCATCTCGTTTTCGGTGAGCGAACGTACACAGGAGATTGGTATTCGTATGGCGCTCGGCGCGCGCGCGGCTGATGTGCTGAGGATGGTGCTGGGTCAGGGGATGCGCGTCGCGCTGATTGGCATTGTGATCGGATTGGGCGCGGCGTTCGTTTTGACGCGGCTGCTTACGAGCATGCTGTTCGAAGTGAGCGCTACTGATCCGCGCACGTTTTCGATCGTTGCCGCATTGTTGGGCGCTGTTGCCTTCTTAGCTTGCTACCTGCCGGCGCGCCGCGCGACGAAGGTCGATCCGTTGGTCGCCCTGCGCTACGAATAGCTTTTGGAGTGCGGTGACCTGTCACCGGTTTAGTACTGGGCGGCTTGACGCCCAGATCCTTCAGTGATCTGAGATTTCAAATTTGAGATCGCAAAAGGCAAGAGGTGAATATGGAATCACTATTTACCGACATTCGCTTTAGTTTCCGTTCGCTCGTTAAGCAACCCGGCTTCACGCTGGTGGCGATTCTGACTCTGGCACTCGGAATCGGCGCGAACACCGCAATCTTTTCTGTGGTCAACGCTGTGTTGTTGCGACCTTTACCATTCAAAGACCCCGAACGTGTGGTTCTGGTTTGGAACAACGGAGCGGAAGCGGCCGGCGGCGATCGCACTCCGCTTGCTATTGTCGACCTCCAGGACTGGCGCGCGCAGAGCCGATCCTTTGAAAGCATGGGCGCGTTTCAAAATGGAACCTTCAATTATTCGAGCGGCGAAGTGCCCGAACAATTGCGAGGAGTCGGTGTTACCGCAAACCTTCTTTCGTTACTGGGTGCAGCACCGCAAATAGGACGCGATTTCCAGACCGCCGATGAGCAGGTCGGCGCCGAGCGCACAATCCTGATCAGTGATCGTTTCTGGCGCTCCCACTTTGGCGAGGACAAGCAAGTGGTTGGACGCCGAGTCAATCTCAGTGGAGTCAGCACCACTATTATCGGTGTGATGCCTGCTGGTCTGGATTTTCCGAGTAAAGAGATTGATTTGTGGCGGGCGATGCAGCTCGAGCCGCCAACCAGACGAGGTCCTTACTTCCTCACCGGCGTGGGCCGTTTGAAGCCAGGGGTTCAGGTTCAGCAAGCGCGCGCTGAGTCGCTGACCATCAAGTCCAGCCTCGAAAACTACAACCTCGATTTTAATGTGCTGCCGGTTAACGAGTTCATCTTCGGTGACTCGCGTCCCGCCCTGATAGCACTTTTCGTGGCTGTCACTTTGGTGCTGCTGATCGCGGCAGTCAATGTTGCAAATCTAACGCTGGTGAGGGCGGCCTCGCGCCTCAAGGAAATCTCCATTCGCACCGCACTTGGCGCCAGCCGCGGTCGCGTTATCAGGCGACTGCTGACGGAAAGTTTGTTGCTGGCGATTGCCGGCGGAGTGTTTGGGACGCTCTGTGCTTTCTGGGGTGTTTCTGCGTTGGTCCAGTTTGCGCCCGAGAATCTTCCCCGGGTAAATCAGATCAAGATCGACGGGTTCGTGCTCTTGTGGACAGCCGCAGTCACGCTCCTAACAGGCCTTGCTTTTGGTTTGGTGCCGGCCTGGCAGGGCTCGCGTCTAAATCTTAACGAAGTGCTCAGGGATGGCGGCCGTAGCAGCACCGAGAGCGCCGGCCGGCGTCGCGGGCGGAGTGTGCTGGTTATCGCTGAGCTGGCGCTCGCGGTGATGTTGCTAACCGGAGCCGGGCTGCTAATCAAGAGTCTGTGGCGATTGCAACAAGTCGATCTGGGTATAAATCCAGAGCGCGTAGTGACAATGCAAATGTCGTTGCGCGGCCAGCGCTATGAAAAGCCGGAGGCTGTTCGTGAACTCAACTCGCGCCTTATTGAGCAGACGAGAAACTTACCTGGAGTGCGCGCGGCCGCACTCACCAATAGCCTGCCGCCCGACGAAACGGAGTTTTCCAGCAACTTTATTGTTGAGGGAAGGACTCCGCTGAAGGACGTCCCACAAATCGCCTACTTCAACCTGGTTAGCACTGAGTACTTTCAGGCGCTCGGCATTCCGCTGCGTGCCGGTCGTACTTTCACCAGTTCAGATTCGAGCGACTCGCCGCGAGTGATTCTTATCAATGAGACGCTGCGCCGCCGCTTCTTTCCCGGAGAAGATCCAGTCGGCAAACGCCTCAACCTTAGCATCGCCGGTAAGCCGGATTGGACCGAGATAGTCGGTGTAGTTGGCGACGTTAAGTACAACGGTATGGCAGACGACGTGCAGCCTGCAATTTATCAAACAATCGAGCAGCAGCCCGCCTGGGGATTCTCATTGATTCTAAAAACCGATGTGACGGATCCGCTCACTTTAACAACGGCAGCGCGCAACGAAGTTAGCAAACTGGATCAGAGCTTACCCGTGACGAACGTGAGCACGATGGAGCAGCGCGTCGCAACCGCAATGGCGCCGCCGCGCTTTCGTACGACATTGATCGCTCTCTTCGCGGCAGTCGCGCTGATCCTGGCCTGCATCGGCATCTATGGGGTTATTTCGTATTCGGTAACCCAGCGCACGCATGAAATAGGAATCAGGATCGCGCTTGGCGCGCAAAGGCGAAATGTGTTGCGGCTGGTACTCGGGCAGGGGGCATTGTTGGCGGTGATTGGAGTCGGGCTCGGTTTGACCGGCGCGTTTGCGTTGACTCGATTGATGTCGAGCTTGCTATTCGGAGTGACGCCGACAGATGCCGGGATATTCACGTTCGTACCACTGGGGCTGACTGCGATCGCGCTGCTCGCGAGCTACTTGCCCGCGCGACGCGCGACGAAGGTCGATCCGCTGGTGGCGCTGCGGTACGAATGACTTTTGGAGTGCGGTGCCCTGTCACCGCTTTAGTCGGTCGCGACCTGTCGCGACCTTTGTCGGACTGAAGAAAAGATCTGGGCGTCAAGCCGCCCAGGACCAAAGCGGTGACAGGTCACCGCACCTCAAAGGAGTTGCATGGAAGCACTAGTCAACGACATTCGCTATGCCTTTCGAAGTCTGCTGAAGCGCCCCGGCTTTCTTGTCCTGGCGGTGATCACATTGGCGCTCGGCATTGGCGCCAACACGGCAATCTTCAGCGTCGTCAATGCGACGCTGCTGCGACCGTTGCCATTCAAAGACCCTGAACGCGTCGTAATGCTTTGGGGGTTCTTGCCCAAGATGGCACTCACTGCCGCCCAGTTGCCGAGCTCTTCCGGTAACTTCGTAAGCTTACGCGAACAGAATCAGACGCTCGAAAATCTGGCAGCCTTTCGATCATGGAGTTGGCAATTGACGGGAGGTGGCGAACCTGAGCTGTTACACGGGTCGCGGGTCTCTGCAGATTTCTTCGCAGCGGTAGGAGTCAGTCCGGCGCTTGGTCGCGCGTTTACGCCTGAAGAGGACCTGCCAAACCGCGCACCGGTGGCGATCATTAGAAATGAACTCTGGCAAAGGCATTTCGCCGGCGACAAGAATGCGATTGGCAAAACGCTTACGCTCACCGGTCAGAGTGTAATGGTGGTTGGCGTAATGCCGCGCGGGTTTCAGTTTCCCGGCGGCGCAAATATGACTCCGGGTCTTCAGTTCACGTTAGACAACGACATCTGGATGCCCCTGGCCTTAACTGACGAAGACAGACAACGACAGGGAAATCTCAACCTCGCCCTTATCGGTCGACTCAAGCCCGGCGTCTCTCCGGCACAGGCCGAGACGGAATTGCGCGCAGTGCAACGGAACCTTCCGCTCGGAACCATCGGCTACACGCTCAACCTGATCCCGCTGCACCAGCAGATGGTGGGCAAGATTCGCAAATTACTGATCGTGCTTCTGGCCACGGTGGCGTTCGTCTTACTTATCGCCTGCGCCAACATCGCCAACTTGTTGCTCGCGCGTGCTGCCTCGCGCCAGAAGGAAATCGCCATACGGGCCGCCCTCGGCGCCGGCAGGCTGAGAATCATCCGTCAGTTGCTAACTGAGAGTCTGCTGTTGTCGCTGACTGGCGGCTTACTGGGGCTCTTGCTCGCGGTCTGGGGTAATTCTTTGCTGGTGTCGCTCATCCCCGCGGATGTGCCGCGCATACATGAAGTGAGCCTTGATGTCCGGATCCTCGCCTTCACCGTGCTCGTCTCATTCGTAACCGGTCTGGTGTTTGGTCTCGCTCCGGCATTGCAGGCGTCAAAACTCGATCTAAACGAGTCACTAAAAGAAGGTTTGCGCGGCACAACCTCGGGCCTGCGCCAGAATCGCTTACGCAGCCTTTTGGTCGTATCAGAAGTCGCCATGGCTCTCGTCTTATTGGTTAGCGCCACGCTTCTGATAAAGAGCTTTGTCCGTTTGTCGGATGTGAATCCCGGATTTGATCCGGCCAACGTTCTGACTATGGATATTCAGGTACCGAATCTTCCGCCATCGAGATACGCGAACAAAGAAGAACAGACTGCCTTCTTCCAACAACTTACAGATCGAGTTAGGGCGCTGCCGGGTGTCGAGAGCGCAAGCGCCGTGTTGACGCTGCCCCTGACCGGCGCGTTTGAAAGTACCGACGTGATTCTTCCCGGTATGGAATCTCTTTCCGGTGCAGTACGACCGGAAGCTGACTACACAACCGTCACGCCGGACTACTTTGTGACTATGCAGATTCCCTTATTGAAGGGAAGGCAATTCACTTCGCAGGATAAGCAAGACACACCGGGAGTAATCATCGTAAACGAAGCGTTCGCGCAGAGTCTTTGGCCGAATGAAAACCCGCTGGGCAAACGATTCACGGTGGGCTTCGAGAAAGAGCCGCGCGAAATCGTCGGCGTGGTCGGCAATATTAAACAGACTACGCTCGACGCCCAGACTCGCTCGGCCATGTACATGCCGCACCTGCAATCACCCAGTGCGGTAATGACAATGTTGGTTAGAACCACGGGTGAACCGCTCCGCATCGCCAGTAGCGTGCGAGAGCAGGTGCGCGCAATCGATAGAGACGTTCCCGTTACGCATATTCAAACCATGGAGCAAATATTTAGCGCCTCGGTCGCGCAACAGCGTTTCTCGATGCTGATCGTCGGTCTCTTTGCCGGGTTAGCGCTGATTCTGGCGACAGTCGGTATTTATGGAGTGATGGCCTATTCGGTCACTCAACGTTCGCATGAAATTGGCGTGCGCATGGCCCTGGGCGCGCGAACCAGCCAGGTGCTGAAACTGATTTTGAAAGACGGGATGGTATTGGCGCTGCTGGGCGTCGCTATAGGTTTGGCTGGAGCCTTCGCGCTGACGCGCCTGATGACAACGTTGCTTTTCGGGGTAACGCCGACCGACGCCACGACGTTGGTAGTCGTACCGTTAATACTTCTCGGCGTCGCTTTGGTTGCGTGCTACATCCCGGCGCGACGCGCGACGAAGGTCGATCCGCTGGTGGCGTTGCGTTACGAGTGATTTTTGGAGTGCGGTGACCTGTCACCGCTTTAGTCGGTTGCGACCTGTCGCAACCACGGTTGGGTTGAAGAGTGCTGAAAGATCTGGCGCCAAGCCGCCCAGGACCAAAGCGGTGACAGGTCACCGCACTCCAAAGGAGTTTCATGGAAACACTATTAAAAGACATTCGCTACGGTTTCCGCTCGCTCTTGAAGCATCCGGGCTTCACGGCCATCGCGGTTTTGACCCTGGCGCTTGGCATTGGTGCCAACAGCGCGATGTTCAGCACGGTTAACTCAGTTCTGCTGAAGCCGCTCTCCTACCCCGACGCGGATCGAATCGTGGTGCTCGAAGGAATTAATCCGTCTAAGGGCATCACGGACAGCAATATGTCGATACCTGACTTCGCCGACTGGCAAAGTCAGAACCAGGTATTCGACCAGCTCGCGGGTTTTGCGTTTGGCGGGGCCTTGCTGACCAGCGGCGACGAAACTGAGCGCGTGCGCGCGTCCAGTGTCACCAGCGATTTCTTTCCGCTATTCGGCACGCCGGCTTTCGCGGGCCGTACGTTACACGCGGAGGACTCGCAGAAGGGTCGCGATACGGTTGTGGTCTTAAGTTACCCCCTTTGGCAGCGACGCTTTGGCGGGAATCGGAATGTGATTGGTACTAACGTGACGATCGCCGGCGAGAGCACGACGATCGTGGGTGTTATGCCGCCTGGTTTCGACTATCCGGAGCAGTCAGAACTTTGGTTGCCTTATCCGATAGATGCAGCTGCCGAGCGGCGTGATAACCGTTTCTTCCTGGTAGTTGCTCGTCTCAAACCCGGCGTGCCAATCGCCCAGGCGCAGACCTCGCTCGACACGATCAACCAGCGACTGGCGCAAACCTATGTCGATACGAATAGTGGTTGGAGCGCGCGCGTGATCAATCTGCAGGAGCGAATGGTCGGCTCAATGCGCAAGTCGTTGCTGATCCTGCTGGGCGCAGTCGCATTTGTATTGCTTATTGCCTGTGCGAATGTTGCGAACCTGATGCTGGCCCGCGCTACGGGCAGGCAAAAGGAGATCGCGGTGCGTGCCGCGCTGGGCGCCAGTCGCTGGCGCGTCATTCGTCAGCTGTTAACTGAGAGCGTGCTGCTCTCAGTGATTGGCGGTGCGATTGGACTGCTGCTAAGCGTTTGGCTGACCAAACTGCTGGTCTCGATCAGCCCCGCAAATACGCCGCGCTTCGATGAGATCAAACCGGACCTCCGCGTATTCGCGTTCACGCTGGGTCTTACGGTCCTTACGGGAATTCTGTTTGGTCTGGCTCCGGCCCTTCAGGCGTCGCGCATTGATCTGAACGGCGGACTGAAAGAAGGTGGAGGCAAAGGCTCGGGCGGTTCACGTAATAAACGCCTGCGGAGCCTGATGATGGTTTCGGAGATTGCCCTGTCGTTCATGCTGCTGGTTGGCGCCGGGCTGTTAATAAAGAGTTTCATGCGGCTCCGTGAGGTCAGCCCGGGTTTCACTACCGACAATGTCCTCACCATGCGCGTCTCGCTGCCATCTGCGAAGTATCCGAAAGGTGACGCGCGGGTCCAGGTGTACAGACAGACGCTTGATAGTTTAAAGACACTGCCCGGCGTCCGCTCCACCGCCGCGGTGTTGAGCTTGCCGCTCGGTGGCGACACCTTCAACGTTGGGCGCTCTTACATTCGCGAAGGTCGGCCGGCTTCTCCGGAAGAATCAGTTAACGCCACTTACCTGGTAGCAACGCCTGATTATTTTAAGACCCTTGAGATACCTCTGCTGGCCGGCAGGGTCTTCAACGATCAGGACAATGAACAGAGTACGAAGGTACTAATCGTCAACGACACGATGGCCCGGCAACTCTGGCCTGGACAAAGCCCGCTCGGCAAACGCATCACCATCTGGCGCGACGAAAAATTTCCTCGTGAGATTGTGGGTGTGGTCAGCGATACCAAGCCGTCGCTCGACGCTGAACCCAGTCAGCAAATGTATGTGCCTTATGCACAGGATTCCGGCTGGAACGGCATGTCTCTGGTGATTCGCACCAGCGGCAATCCCCTGGACACCGCTCCGGCTGCGCGAAACGCAGTCCGTTCAATCGATAAAGGCATACCCGTTTTTAACGTAAAGACTATGAACGACGTCCTCGCGACTTCGGTGTCGCAGCAACGCATGTCGATGTTGTTGTTAAGTGCGTTTGCCGGCGTCGCCCTGCTTCTGGCGATGATCGGAATTTACGGCGTTACTGCCTATTACGTTACTCAGCGCACCCAGGAGATCGGAATTCGGATGGCCCTTGGAGCGCAGATGGGCGATGTGATGAGACTTGTTTTGGTGAGCGGGATGGCGTTGGCGGCGGTGGGGATTGGCCTGGGAGTGGTTGGTGCTCTGGCGCTGACGCGCTTGATGACCAGCTTGCTTTTCGCGGTCAGGCCAACTGATGCGGTGACCTTTGTCACAGTCTCACTGTGCCTGCTGGTTACCGCTTTCATCGCTTGCTATATCCCGGCGCGTCGCGCGACGAAAGTCGATCCGCTGGTGGCGCTGCGCTACGAATAGTTTGAGATCTGAGATCTGAAATTTGAGATCTCAAAGAGGTGGTTCTATGGAGACACTACTCAAAGACATTCGTCATGGTGTCAGGGGCCTGGTGAGGAACCCCGGTTTCACGACTATTGCGGTGATAACGCTGGCTTTGGGCATCGGCGCAAATACGGCGATCTTCAGTGTCGTCAATGCGGTGTTGCTGCGCCCCTTACCCTTCGATGATCCCGAAAGCATCGTGTGGGTATGGGACACGCAACCACAGCTCCCAACGGCGCCTGCTTCTGTGCCTGACTTCCTTGACTGGAAAGAGCAGAACAGTTCATTCGCACATATGGCGGCTTTTCAGAGCGGCATGATGTTTCTCGATACCGGCGAGGGCACGGTGGATACGACGATGGGTTTGGTAACGCCCGAAACGTTTTCGCTCTTTCACGTGAGTCCGATACTCGGCCGCACTTTCACCGAAGAAGAAACTCTGCCGGAACGAAATCGCGTGGTAGTTCTTAGTCAGTCGCTGTGGCAGAAGAACTTTCGGTCGGACCCGAATGTGCTGGGACGAACGTTGCAGCTCAGCGGCGCCGCTCACACGATCATCGGCGTTATGCCGGCGGGTTTCTCGTTTCCGGATCGCGCGCAGTTTTGGAGGCCTCTCATCATCGATCCGGCAAAACTGGATCGCGGGCCGCATTTCCTGCACGTCCTGGGTCGTCTGAAACCGGGCGTTACACTCGCCCGGGCGCAAGCGGACATGTCGGCCATTGCCGCGCGACTGGCCCATCAATACCCGGAGAAGATCGCCGGGCATGGCGTAAAGCTGGAGCCGCTCACGACTGTGATTGTGGGTGATATCGGGCTGGCGCTCTATGTGCTGCTGGGTGCGGTCGGATTCGTGCTGCTGATCGCCTGTGCAAACCTCGCGAACCTCATGCTCGCTCGGCTCGGGGCACGACAGAAGGAGATTGCGGTTCGCACCGCGCTGGGCGCAAGCCGCTTGCGCATTGTGCGGCAGTTGCTTGTCGAGAGCATCGTGCTTGCTGTGGTTGGCGGCGCCGCCGGGTTGTTGCTCGCCATCTGGGCCGTGAGCTGGGTGGTATCTGTTAGCGCCGACACGATTCCGCGGGTGCAGGAGATTGTTGTCGATCCGCGCGTGGCCGGATTCACTCTTTTGGTTTCGGTAGCCACTGGGGTGTTGTTCGGTCTCGCCCCGGCGCTACATGTGTCCAGAACAGACCTTACCGACGCTCTGAAAGAGAGCGGCCGGACGAGCCCTGGTCTTCGTCGTAGCCGTCTGCGCAGCGCGCTGGTCATGAGCGAGGTTGCGCTTTCTCTGGTGCTGCTGGTTGGCGCCGGTTTGATGATCAGAAGCTTCGCAAAACTTAATCACATCGATCCCGGATTCAATCCAGAGCGGGTGCTCACGCTGGGTGTAACGTTTTTGAAAAGCAAATATCCGGCGGACGAACAGGTGGGAACGAACTACACCCAACTTTTGGAACGCGCGGCGGCTGTGCCTGGCGTCGAATCGGTCGGGGCGATTACAGACTTACCGCTCTCCGGAGGTAGCACCAGCGATTCCTTCACAATTGAAGGACGACCAGCCGTTGCAAAGGAAGCAGAGCCCAGCACCGAGTATCGCGTCGTCACGCCGCGGTATTTCGAGTCGATGGGCGTCCCTCTTCTGGCGGGGCGCGATTTTACTGACTCAGACACCCGGAAATCTCCGAACGTCGTCGTGATTAATGACGCCTTCGCGCGGCAGCACTTTGGCGCGGAGAGCCCGTTGGGCCATCGCCTCAAGCTTCAGGGCCAGGAGCGTGACCCACTGATGATCGTTGGCGTTGTCGGGAACGTACGAGACTTCGGCCTTGATCAACTGCCGGCGGCGGCAGCTTACGTTCCTTATTTGCAGGACCCTTTGAGCACGACGTATCAGCGGTCAATGACGATTGTGGCGCGGACGAATTCTGATCCCAGCGCCATAGCCGGATCGCTCAGAACCAGCCTCACTTCGGTGGACAAGGATCTGCCGGTGTACTCGATTAAGCCGATGACTGAATACCTCCACGACTCACTCGGCCGGCGCCGTTTCAACATGATCTTATTAACAGTGTTTGGAGGCGTAGCCCTGGTGCTGGCGGCGGTCGGCATTTACGGAGTCATCAGCTACGGCGTCACTCAACGGACTCACGAGTTGGGAATCCGGATGGCGCTCGGTGCGCAGCGGCGCGACGTGCTGAAGCTCGTGATCCGGCAGGCGATGATGGTGGCGCTGGGAGGTGTAGGGATTGGGCTGGTCGCCTCGTTGGCGCTGACGCGGCTGATTAAGAGCTTGTTGTTCAATGTGGACGTCACCGACCCGCTTACGTTCGTCGCGATCGCAGCGTTGATGAGCACGATTGCCCTGGTTGCGTGCCTGATTCCGGCGCGGCGGGCGACGAAGGTGGATCCTTTGGTCGCGCTTCGATATGAGTAGTTTTTAGAATCTCAGATCTCAAATTTGAGATCTGAAATTGAGGAGAACAAGATGAAATCGTTACTACAAGACCTGCGCTATGCCGTTCGCACCATGTTGAATAAACCCGGGTTCACGCTGATTGCGGTGATCACGCTCGCTCTTGGCATTGGCGGCAGCACGGCGATCTTCACCGTGGTTGATGCGGCCCTCCTGCGCGGCCTTCCCTATAAATCGCCCGACCGCCTTTATCACCTTTTCGAAAGCACGCCGCAGAAGGAGTTTGCCCAGCGCGAGTTTTCCTATCCCGATTTCCAGGACTACCAGCAAAACCAGGTACTCGAGGGACTCGCAGGCTACGCGGGCGGTGGCGGAATCATGAGTGGTCGCGGCGAACCGGAACGTGTGTTTGCTCCGGCGGTCACGGCGAATTTCTTTTCAGTGCTCGGCGTTGAGCCGGTCATTGGCCGCACCTTCCAACCCGGCGAAGACAAACCCGGCGCGCCGCGAGTGGTGGTGCTGACCTATGGCATGTGGCAGCGCAGGTTTGGAGGCGACAAAGGGATTCTGGGACAGTCGCTCACCATCAACGGCGATCCTTACACAGTAGTTGGAGTCTTGCCGGCTAGTTTTTCATTCGCACTTAGAAATGCCGACTTGTGGCGACCTTATCAACCGACCGACGCGCAACTGACGCGGCGCTTCATGCATGGCACGAATCTCATTGGGCGCTTGAAAGATGGAGTAACTCCGGAGCAGGCGCAATCTCAACTTGCCACAATTGCAAAGCGGATTGAACAAGAGCACGCGGAGTCGCACGCAGGTACGGGCCTCAAGTTGGTGGCGTTGCAGGAACAGGTTGTGGGCCAGGTAAAGCCAATTCTCTTTGTCTTGCTGGCCGCGGTAGGTTTCGTGTTACTGATTGCTTGTGCCAACGTTGCCAGTCTGCTGCTCACCCGAGCGTTGGCTCGCCAGAAAGAAGTCGCCATCCGCGCGGCGCTCGGTGCAAGCCGTTGGCGCGTTATCCGGCAGTTGCTGACCGAGTCAGTGTTGCTGTCGTTAGCCGGTGGCGCTGCGGGTCTGCTTATCGCTTATTGGGGCGTTACTGGCTTGGTTGCGGCGTTGCCGGACAACCAGATAAATGCCTTACCGTTTCTAAAGTCACTCCATATCGACCTCGGCATTCTGGCGTTCTCGTTCGGGCTTTCATTGCTGACGGGAATCATCTTTGGGTTAGCGCCCGCGCTGCAGTCGTCGCGATTGGACTTGAATGAGGTGCTCAAAGAAGGCGGTAGAAATACTGCCGGTGGAAGCGGTCACCGCCTGCGCAGCGCCCTGGTGACGACGGAGATCGCTTTGGCAGTGGTGTTGCTGGTTGGCGCCGGACTGATGATGAAGTCGCTGCTGCGGTTGGTGCAGTCTGACGTCGGCTTCAACCCGCAAAACGTTTTGACGATGACTGTGGTCTTGCCCACCGCCAAATATACCGACCCTAACAAGCAGGTAGAATTCTTCGATCAACTGAAGCAGCGGATTCAATCGCTGCCCGGCGTTGCCGGTTCCGGAACAGTGGACAATCTGCCACTGAACGGCGGCAACACCACACGCTTTTATGTCGATGGCGATCCGGTTCCGCCGCCTGGACAAGCGATCGAAGCCAACTTCAGGGTCGTCGACGAGACCTATTTTCAGACGTTGGGTGTTCCCCTTATTGCAGGCCGCCTCTTCGATGGACGTGACACTGCGAGTGCGAATCCGAATGCCACGGGCGTCGTAATTATCGGGAAGACCGTGGCGGACCGAATTTTCGCCGGTCGAGATCCCATCGGGCGAGAGCTCAAGTTTCCGAGCTTTCCCGGGCCGGGCGTGGTGATCGTCGGCGTTGTCGGAAATGTAAAGATCGCTGGGTTAGATGAAGCGCTCAAGCCCGTCCTTTATTACCCCTTCCGGCAGTCGCCGTCGACGGGAACCAACCTGGTAGTGCGCACGAATGGCGATCCGACAGCTCTGGCTGCTGCAATCCGTAACGAAACGAGCTCGTTGGAGCCCGACGTGGCTATCTTCAACGTGCGCGCGATGGAGCAAATCATTTCCCAATCGCCGGCGGCGTTCATGCGGCGTTTTCCGGCGTTGCTGATAAGCATCTTCGCGGGTATCGCATTGCTGCTGGCATCGATCGGAATCTATGGAGTGGTTTCGTACTCCGTGAGCCAGCAGACGCATTACATCGGCGTGCGCATGGCGCTGGGGGCGAAGTCGTCCGACATTCTGAAGATGATTCTCAAGCAAGGGCTCTCGCTGGCGCTGGCCGGTATGGCACTGGGTCTGGTTGCCGCATTCGGACTGACGCGCTTGTTGCGGAGTTTATTGTTTGAAGTGCAGGCGACCGATCCGGCCACGTTCGGGCTCGTGCTCGGCACACTCTTCGTGGTGGCGTTGCTGGCTTGTTACATCCCGGCGCGGCGCGCGACGAAAGTCGATCCGCTGGTGGCCCTGCGTTATGAATGATTTGAGATCTCAGATCTCAAATTTGAGATTTGAATAGATATGAGGTGATTTGATGGAAACGATCCTGCGCGACCTGCGCTATTCGGCGCGAATGCTACTCAAGAGTCCGGGCTTTACGGCCGTGGCTATCTTGTCGATTGCGATCGGCATTGGCGCGAATACAACCGTCTTCAGCGTAATCAACGCCGTGCTTTTGAAGTCCGTGCCTTATAACGATCCGGCCAGCCTGGTGCTCGTATGGGGTGACAGCAGAACGGAAAGCAGCCTCAAGAAACACAATCAGGTCTCCGCTACAGACATCGCGGACATTCGCGCGCAAACCAGTGTTTTAGAAGACGTGGCAACTTACACAGGTTGGTTTCCAATCTTGTCCGGCCAGGGTGAAGCGGAAAGAATCCCGGCGATTCAGGTTGGCGACGGCTTTTTTAAGATCATGAAAGGCACGCCGATGCTGGGCCGTGTCTTCACTCCTGAGGAACAAGTGGATGGCAAAGACTTTGTCGTCATCCTCGGTCATGGATTATGGCAGCGACGTTTTGGCGGCGACCCGAATGTGGTGGGTAAGTCCGTAATGCTCAATGGCCGTCCTTACAACATTGTCGGCGTAATGGGTCCGGACTTTCGCCCACTACCCGCTTCACTGGTTGCCCCAGAAGGTCAATTCTATCGACCGGTAGCCGAAAACTATGACGATGAAGAACGCGATGCACGGCATCTGCGGGCAATTGCGCGTCTCAAGCCTGGCGTAACTGTAGAGCAGGCGCAAAACGAACTAGGCGTTATCGCCCAGCGACTTGAACAGTCGCATCCGCTGACTAACAAAGGCTACGGCGTGGCGGTGGTTTCAATCACCGAAGAGATCACCGGTAACATTCGCCCCACCCTGTTAATGATCTTTGGCGCGGTGGTCTTCGTGCTGTTGGTCGCCTGCGCAAACGTTGCGAACCTTTTGCTGGCTCGCGCGACTGTCCGTCATAAGGAGATCACAATTCGTTCCGCGATTGGCGCCGGCCGGGCCCAGTTAATTCGCCAACTGCTGACCGAAAGCCTGCTGCTAGCCATACTGGGCGGTGGCCTCGGGCTACTGATCGCTACCTGGGGCACCAGCGTGGTTGCCGCCGCCGGGTCAAAAATCAACCCGATGTTTCAAGACATTCATATGGACCGGCGCTGCCTCGCGTTTACGGTTGGCGTCTCGATTATTACCGGCTTCATCTTTGGTCTCGCCCCGGCCCTGCAGCTCTCGAAACCAAACCTGGCGGAGTCGCTTAAAGAAACCGGGCGCGGCTCGGGACCGGCAGCCAGCCGGAACCGTTTGCGCAGCGCGTTGGTTATTTCAGAAATTGCCATGACCCTGGTGCTGCTGGTTTGTGCCGGCCTCCTGATCCGAACAGTGGCACGACTGCGGAATGTGGATGCCGGATTCAACGCCAACAATATTCTGGCGATGAATATTGGTTTGCCTCAGGCCAAGTATCCCAAACCTGAAAATGTGATCGCCTTCAACAAGGAGATCGTCGATCGCATTGCGGCTTTGCCGGGAGTGAAGGCTGCCGGCACGACCAGTGTGCTGCCGCTTAGCGACAACTTCGATGGCCGCGGTCTGGTAGTTGAAGATCATCCCAAGCCACGCGGCGAGGAGATTACGGTTGACCTCTATGTTTCCACGCCGGGGTATTTGAAGGCGATGGAGATCCCACTGCTGAGAGGTCGTCTGCTCAACGATCAGGACACAAAGGATTCGCCTAACGTCGCCTTAATTAACAGGACCATGGCCGCCCAGTTGTGGCCCAACGAAGACGCGCTCGGCAAGCGAATCAAGTTTCCCGGGAGCGATAAGAACCCGCAGCCATGGCGCACGATCGTCGGCACCGTCAGTGATGTTTCGCAGTACGCGTTGGATAAGACACCGCCGATGCAAATCTATTTGCCGCACACTCAGTTTCCCACTTCCTTTAACAGCATAGTGGTGCGAACTCAGAATGAGCCGACAGCTTTGATCGGCGCCATCAGGCGCGAGATTCAAGCAGTGGATAGAGATCAAGCGGTCTTCAATGTAACAACGCTCGAGCAGCTAATCGGCGACTCGATCCTCATCCGCAGATTCTTCATGTTGCTGTTGCTGGTATTTGCAGTGTTGGCCCTGCTGCTGGCGGCGGTGGGCATTTATGGGGTTATGTCCTACGTGGCATCGCAACGTACTTACGAAATCGGCATTCGCATGGCGCTCGGCGCGCAGACGCGTGATGTCCTGAAGTTAATTATTGGAAACGGCATGGCGCTGACATTCATTGGAGTCGCCGCTGGTCTGGCAGGAGCTTTTGCGCTGACTCGGTTGATGGCGGGGTTGCTGTTTGGCGTTAGCAGCACTGACGCGCTCACATTCATCGGTGTCTCGGTCGGCTTAACGCTGGTTGCATTGCTGGCTTGCTACATTCCGGCGCGGCGCGCGACGAAAGTCGATCCGCTGGTGGCGCTGCGCTACGAATGAATTTGAGATTTCAGATCTCAAATTTGAGATTTCAAATTTGGAGGGCGGTGACCTGTCACCCCGGTCGCGACCTGTCGCGACCACGATTGGATTGAAGGGCTGCGTTATGACTGAGATCAGATCTGAGATCTGAAATTTGAGATCTCAGAACTACAAGAGGTAATCATGGACACACTACTCAAAGATTTTCGCTACGGAATTAGAAGCCTATTGAAGCGTCCGAGCTTCACAGCGATTGCGGTGATCACGCTCGCATTGGGCATCGGCGCTAATACAGCGATCTTTAGCCTGGTGAACGCGGTCTTGTTGCGGAGTTTGCCCTTCGCCGATCCTGACCGGCTCGTGCTGATTTGGGAAGACGCGTCTTTCGCAGGCTTTCCGCGCAACACGCCTGCACCCGCCAACTATTTGGATTGGAAAACTCAGGGCCAGTCGTTTGCTGATATGGCGGCTCAGGATATGCGCAGCTTTAATCTTACCGGCGACGGCGAGCCCGAGAAGGTTGAAGCCTTTGGCGTGACTGCGAATTTCTTTCCGCTGCTCGGCGTTGAGCCCGCTCTCGGTCGTGCATTCACAACCGAAGAGGACAAACCGGGAGCCAATAAGGTTGCGATAATCAACTACAGCCTTTGGCAACAACGTTATGGAGGCGAACAAAACATTATCGGCCGGCAGCTTACGCTGAGTGGTGAGAAGTATACGGTAGTAGGTGTGATGCCGTCTGGCTTTCAGTTTTTAGATAGCAAGGTCGGTATGTGGGTGCCCATCGGGTTTACCGCTCAGCAATTGGCGAGGCGGAATGCCCACTATCTGACTGTTGTTGCCCGCCTGAAGCCGGGCGTCAGCATTGAACAGGCTAACGCAGAGTTGCGGGCGATCCACCAACGCATCGCGCGCGATCATCCGGATGAAGCCGGACGGATTACAGCTTACGTCCGGCCTCTTCGCGATGAGGTCGCGGGAGATGTTCGCCGGCCGCTGCTGGTCCTGTCAGTCGCCGTCGGGTTCGTACTTCTGATCGCTTGCGCGAACATCGCAAACCTGCTGCTTTCGCGAGCGGCGAGCCGGCGGCGCGAGATGGCCTTGCGGTCGGCGCTCGGTGCGGGTCGTCTGCGGATCGTACGTCAGTTGTTGGCTGAAGGATTGTTGATGTCGGCAGCCGGCGCGTTCTGTGGGCTGGTGCTTGCCTGGTGGAGTTTTTCT